>Ga0065711_1038591_pt1 | contig 18608 bp, 6 predicted proteins | sample Hoacrofraction12_FD_59098 | JGI IMG/M metagenome (GOLD analysis project Ga0065711, IMG submission 59098) | Hoatzin crop microbial communities from Cojedes, Venezuela - Epithelial fraction 12 v2 (version 2) | ecosystem: Host-associated > Birds > Digestive system > Esophagus > Crop | place...
ACATTTTCCATATCTGTACATGCGATTACGCTTATTCGGATAAGGCTACAGACATAAATCACACGCTGTTCACACGCCCCACATTCCCTTATGATTGGTAACTATGCACTAACGCCAATAGCAACAGACTGCCTCCACGTCCTTGAACACTTCTTGTTTTTGCTAACCCACACCATGTGCACTATCAGAACTTTCTCTATGGCTATTCTTAGCTGTCTTTTCCAGCAGCCTGTTCAGTTATGCTGTTTTGCTTAAGCGGCCTAGTCGTGATAATTCTCAAGCTACATTGACCCCAAAAATTTCTCTATAATTTACCCTTTCCACCTGTTGGATAGTATTGTGACATATTAAAATGCCTTAGCATAGGTCTGCATCTCCAAGCTTTTCAAATACTATTTAACTACCCTTTCTCAGCAGCTCAAATGAATAGTTCATCAAAGTAATAGCTTGGCTTCCTTCTATCAAGAGATAGATAGGTCTTTCCAAAGAGCAAGTTATCCCCTCAAGATGACTTGGTAAATGCCTGGGTGGTCACAGAGATTTTGCTGGTTTAGCCAATGGCAAGAAACAGACCTTCCAGTAAAAAGAATTAAGGACCAAGTATGATGTATCCTATATTTGCTATACTTTCAATAACAGTATACATATTGGGTTAACATACTGAGTAATGGAAACTTGTGTATGTCTCTAATTTACGTCTCAAAGAAAGTTTAGAAAGACCCTTTAAAGAGATGTTATTAAGCCTAAATGTAGGGTTAAGTGTAAATACCTTTCCAGAAACTCTCTACATTTTCCTGCAAGTACATCATTTAACCTTTCTAGATCTATTTCTTTTGGCATGAACACTTGAGTTCATAAATGCAAACGTACTGTACATGTGAAAACAATTATTTCCATGTCTCATCTAACGTTAAACATTTTCATATAGTAACCTTACATCAGGTCAGACATTTAAAGACAGATATACTAGTTTAGTTCTGAGAAATTATAGTCAATTATAAATGCCTGCTTTAGATTCACCTAGGAAATAACTGCATGTTTGAGCAAGCTTATTAAACAAAAGTTTCCTGTCTTAATTTGCTAGTTCCTATCTGTACAGTGAGGAATCTCAGATTTATTGAGAAGTGTTGAATATTAAAGGTATTTTAGTGACCTGAAGAGGATAAACTATATTTTTCTCTGTCTTAGAGTGATAAGGAGTATAAAAATTTATGATGCATATATTCTTATATCTTTCACATGTGTCTTTTCCACTCAGGACTAGAAAAGTGTTCAGCTTTGATGACGCTGATGCTATTGTTTTTCCTTTACTGTATATAGATGAATGAGTCATCTGAAGTGTAATATTACGACTCTAGTCTGATTTCCAGAATCCAAGATCAGGACTCAGCTCATATCTTCAGATGTCTAGAAACTGTCATCAAGGTTAAGCAAGTCATGCAGGTTTCACCTGTAGTTACTGCACAATCTGATTTTAACACTCATTCTAAATATCTATTTTAAACCTGTATTAGGATCAATTCATTCTGTCTGAAACGAGATCTCCAGAGGGCAATCTTTTCACATAGGTATTCCATTGACTAGGAAGAAGCTCAAATAGCTTTCATTCAACTTTTAGGCAAGATTAATCTACCCTCAGGATCCCGTATAAGACCCATATAGACAAGTTTTCATCATATCAGTATCATAATTGATCCAATTTCAGCTTGTTCTAATTCCCAACACCCTGGTAGTTTCCCTTCTTTTCTATTCTAAGAGCAGTTAGAAAATACTGTATGTAATGAAAATAAAATGTGCCGTGAAATGTAAAATACAGCCAGTCACCCCAAGAAACAAATCTAGGATTTTAATCCTAGAGATCAATTTCTTTATTACAAAACTGCAATGAAAGTTCTGGTATAGAAACTACTATTATTCCAAGTTCAGTGTCAGAACAAGATCAAGCTTACATGCAAGTCTGACCTAAGTCAGGAAGAGCAAGACCTATACAGTATCATCTTGGTAAAGGTGTATTTGGAATAATTTATGGAATAATCCAGATGAATTTTGGAATAATAATTTCCTTTGACTGTTTTCCTAAGCACTAAATACCTAGAAACTGGCTAAAAAGAAAGGTAATATTAGCTATAGGAAATAAACAAAATAAGGCACTTCCATCCCAATCAATAGTAACAAGGAAAAAACTACAGCATTGAATTATAGTTATCTAAATCTACAGGATTCTGCCAAAAGCAGAAGATTGCCCATTTGGTTTGTTTTGGGTTTTAGCTGATTTGCAACATTTGGTTTGATCTACCAATTAATAACTAGCTTTTCATGTTTTTCTTACATTTTATAGATTTACTACAAAATAATATAGTCAAATTGTCATCGGATCTAAAAACATCCAATATCAACATCTTGCTGCATTAGGGCCATTGATGCTGGAAGGGTGTGGTCAATTCTCCCATTCTTTTTAAGCTTACTTTGGGCAATCTTCTATTATTAGAATGATGGCTTAATTCAAAAGAATCTCTTCTGTAACTCCTTGTACTTTGCCTTCCTGCAGCTGTTTAAGATTACTAGAGTTTAGTTAGTCCAGTGAGTCAAATGATACTCTTCCAGATGTTATAATAGCTTTTGGCTCCCATTAGATATATCCTAAAGACAGTTATTATGTATTTGTTATTTATTTTGATTTCTTTTCAATTATTATCAAAAGTTCAGTGGAAATAATAGACATGAAAGTCTGAACTTCTAACAAAATATGAAAGTATGCTTTGAAAAGAACAGATGTTTTAAGAACTTTGTGGTGTAAAAAAAAAAACACGTATCTATTATGACAACCTCTGCTCAACCCAAAAGCTCCATGAAATTTCAGGTAAGGCTTCTACACCATTAAATCATAGATTTAGAACTTTAAGCAAATTCCTGAACCAAAGAGCTATTACCAAGCACGATGAGGTAGTAATCAATTTAACTTTATGCAAAAGTTGATGCTTAAAAAAACCCAAAGTAATAAAAATCCAGCTCAGGTAAACACAATGGTTGATATAATGGTATATGCCTTTATGTATATATATGTAAGTGACCAGAATCCTCTACTTGTTTCTAGAGGCTCTAAACTTCAACTACAAATTAACATATAGCAATAGAAAAAAAAAGACAAAATTTTTAAAAATTGGTTATATTTTAGAGATTAAAGTTAGGAATCTCACAAAATTCAGTGCTGGCATCAATTTCTGAATGACAACAAAGCATAACTCTACAGAGAACATATAATGATGATGTAACATCAAGCAATTCAAACCTTCTTGAATGTACAAAATTGAAACCTGAGAGCAGTGCATACTGACCTGTGGTAAATGGAACTGAGTCAACTGAGGTAACTACAGACCAAAGAAGGCCACCAATTTTTAAGTCTGAAGTTGTCTTTACAGCTTTTTGCAGATATACCCACACTCATCCTGGCTGCAAGCCACGTTGTTGTTGGCAACCATTTCCAGGATAGAAGTTGTGTAACCACACAGTTGTGATATTTTGCTTAACTGAATAAGCTCACTGTCAAAAGTGTTGATTGGCTCAGCCAAAATATTATTGTAATGTAGATACAATGTTCCTTAAGGGATGACTCGACATGACCTGCCCAAATATGGCAAGCTGTAAATTTAAGTCTATCTACAAAAGAAAGGTATAGATGTAGATTGAGAAACATAGGTTAACTGACTCTGGGTCTATCTTTGTGCTGTTTGGGAAATGACCCTACCCATTTTCCAAACCTATCGAAAGTATTGTAGCCCCCACTAACAAAGTAGTGATATTGCTATCTGAGAATCATATTAGCTACTTAATGAAAAAGGCTTTGTTATGTGGTATAGCTGGTGGATTTTAGCTGGTCTTGCCCAATGGAATAGGTCATGGAAAGGGCTTCCAATTGGGTGTGTGTGCCTAATCAATAATGTTTCCTTTTCAGCAATACACAAAAATAAAGCAACTACACAAGTTTAAACCTATGCAAAAAAAAAAAAATAAAACATCAAATTAGTCTTTAACTGTTCAAAGGTTTTTTAACCTAATTCAAACAAGTAGGACACTGGAATCGGGAACTTCATTTTCTCTACTGGGCCTTCTCTTCCTGAGAAGACTTACAGTGAGGCAGATAGCGCACCGCCATGAACTCCCTGCAGAGTGCTCCTGGGTTTGGTCCCCACACTGGCCCTTTAAAGGTGGACCTACACTCTTCTTGAACAGGAGTTGATGCCATTGCAACTGTGCCCTCACTTTTCGAGCTAGGCAATATTTGAGTGTGTTTCTGGCTATGCATTACATCATCAGACAAAATCCCATTTACCCTGATAGCTAGTACATATTCAGCATATAGAAAAAGGAGAAAGACATTCAGGAAACTATTGGGGGGGCATTTTTTTTTAAGACAACTTTCTTTTGGAACAGTTTTTTAAAATATTAACTGTTTCAAACTGAACGGAGTGATTCAAAGTTTTTCTCAGATTTGGTCCAAAACCAGCCATCTATTTGTTTTTATGGAGTTTCAAAACAGAGGATTCTAGATTGAAATATAATTTGCAGTAGAATAACAAAAGAGATGTAATTCTTGTCTCAAGATTCTTACAGCTAATTAAGGCCAAAAAGCACACAAAAGAAATAAATAGCAATAATTGGAATAACTTATTGGGGAATTTTCATCTGAATAGTAGAAGCTCACTTTTCACTTTTTCCCCTGTATATTGCACTATGCTTTAATAATAACAATAGAAAAACTTTACAAATTCAGTACTTTCTTATTTTACCCTGTAATCATTTTGCTCATTGGTGCAATCTTACATAAAACATGAGAAAAAATATTAAATTACTAACATCTTTCTTTTAAAATTATTAGTTGGCAAGGAGACACACAACATCAAAACACACATACAGGCCACAAAGTGTCACCTTCACATAGGAAGAATTCCCTGCAGTGAAACTGGCAAAGCTCAGCCTTGTCATGAGTCATGCTAAAGATTCATTTAAACTATTGGAGGGCATCCAACCTATTTAAAAGTCTGTCTACAGAGAGTAACATGTTGCCTTTCTGTCTTAGCCCTGCCACATTTGAGCATAACTTGATCATCTCTTCATTTCTCTTTTCCTTTTTTTACCCAAAGTATGCTCAAGTAGTATTCCACTTATCTATCAGTTCCTCTTCCTGACTCCTCATTTTGTCTCTTACATTCATCTAATACGCATTCCCCTGAAGATACATCTGCTTGGAAGACTAATGACCCTAACCAGTTTGTATCAGGTTTTTGGCCTCAGATTTATGAGGATACCCGTCTCTTTAAGGAACAGTCAATATTTCCTGAGCATGTGTTTGAAAGAAATAACAAGGAAAAAAAAAAAAGTCAACCAACATGCTCAAGGAGACCTATCACAACTCAACAGTACAATAAGAATATTTTGGACAAGAGTGTCAGTAAAGAGATTATCTGCTGACAGCTATATGTGACATAAAAGTGATAGCTCTGGAAGACAACAAAAACCCCGCTATGAACTACAATAACAAAACTACTGCAGCTCATTACCTTTATGCTATCTCTTTGAAAAGATGCATATGTGTTTTGGCTCGATGTTAGCTTGTTGTAGCTATTACTTTGTGTATGTCTCCATGCTAAAACCAGCAAAGCCTTGTTTACACGCCCATGATTTCTTTCAGCAAGAAAGAGGATGGACCTTCTGAGCAGTAAAGAACAGGCCTATCTAAATTTCCTATTCAATAGCCATAGTTTAACATAAAAATTTTTCCCCACCTCTCAAAAGTTTCAACCCAACCTTCCCCCCCTCCCCCCCAAGAGAGCTGTTACATAGACTGAAGAAAAGAAGCATATTCTGCTCCCACAGGGAGAGCAAGACAGATATTCAAAGTGTGAGAAAAAACAGCAGAGTGGTACCATTGCCTGATGGGATTGCCTAAAATGCACACAGGCTCTAGATTACAAAATGCTTAATTAAAATTTCATCATTTTACCTCTAGTAATTTTTCTGTCCTCCCTTTCAGCATCTCTGGGAAGATGATAGACCAGCTCTGTCTTACACCAAAAAAAACTAACAGGACAGAGTGTAAAATCAAGCATATACTTCTTAATTAACAGCATAAAATTGTCACCAGCAGCTCAGTTTCTGGAAATTATTTCCCCAGATTTACTAGAGTATTGTTCTTAAACGCATGAAAATATATAATTATGGTAGAACGCTCCTTACCTAAGTTTAGTCTTCTGAAAGTTAGGCATTTGGAGTCTAGCATCTAACTTAAGCAACCAACAGAAAACCATAGTTTTATCACCACTGATTCACCCCCTTGCCTCCAGGGGAAATACTTGTCTTTAAGCTAGTTACACTAGACACCCAGCTTGTATGCAGCTTAAATTTGCTGGGAGAAGTCCCCAACAAAGCTTTATCAACTTCTAAATATTGGGGACAGGAAAAACTGACTCCATATCTAGAAACAAGCTCTCCTGAAAGTATTGATTTGCACTAATATTGTGGGGGTAAAAAACAGTATTCAGATTACTTATAAAAATAATATGATTAAGCTAGGGAAGTACCTTTTAATAGTTTGAATGACAAATCATTGTTTATGTTCTGAGATTGTGTTCTTGGTTTTGACCCATGTGTTACGTTCAAATCGCAAAGGATTTTGTTATAATATAGCAATACCATGCAGTATTCTGACTAGATCAACATCGTAGTGTGCCCAAATCTAAACACTCAGAAAAATGTCACTGAAAAGCCACTTGACATCAGACTAATAAAGGACTAACAACATCCTTACGTACTTTATCAGGAGTCCCTTTTGTACTCAGTCACACAGTCTTACCAGTTCATTAAGTAAATTTATAATACTTGTACTCGAATCATCTCTGTATCATTGAATTGAAATAATTTTGCAGCTCCAGCAAGCTGGACAAGTAAGCCTCTTGTGGTGTTCTATTTATAATGGCCTATACTCTGAGGTGCAATGTATCAGCACATTTTGAGAAGAGCACTCAAAACTATCAATGCTTTTGTTATAGTATACTCAGTGCCATACATCTGAAAACCCTCTGTTTACGCATGTGCAAAGGCACACAAAGGCACTGTGTGAATGTTGAGAAAATTTGTACTTATCTTCAGAAAAAATAGGTTTAGACTATAGTCAAAAACTGAGTCATCCTAGATAAGTCACAGAATTCTCATTTACTTGACTGCTCAATATTTCATACGTATTCTAGTGCTAACAGAAGTACTCATAAATCCTAGTAATCCCTTGGGACCTATTAATGCAGGCTTTTCACCCACACAGTCTTTTCTCTGTTGTTCATTTGGTTCCGTACACGATCAGAGACGTACAACAGACAATGCAATATAAATGCATACCCTAAGAAAGCGAAAATTAAAAGCAAGCCTAACAGATGAAAACAGCAAAGAAGTAGAATGGAAGAAGACATATTAAGACCAGAGAACCAAAGCTAAAAGCCCATCTAAGTAGGCCACCCACACTACTAATGTGGATAAGTATATAATTGTAAGAAGCAGTATAAACATTAGCATGTTTGCGCTACAAACTGGTAAATGCTCCAGTTACTCTTCCTAAAATAGCAAGAAAATAGCACATCTCTCCTCATGAGATCTCAGCATCACACTCTGAGCTGTGAAGTAAACTAGGTTAACACAGGTTTATTGGAAAGTCTGCTTATTGCCACTGGGAAAAGAGTATTTAATGGACTTGGCTAAAAAGGGGCTGTAATACTGAAACAGGTTATGTGAATACACATAAAACATACCTCTCCAGTGTATTTTCACCTTCAGTATGATTAGAAGGGTGAAAATTCTCAGAGCTCCCCCCACAAGACTTCAAGGGGTGATCAAACAAATCAAAACAAAAGAGAGAACATAGCGACCTCTTTTATTCAAGGGTCACTTGATGAACAGCAATTTTTTGGATGTTCTGAGGAAAGCTAAGACAAAGCCAAGCAATAGGTTTTTGTCTCCAATGTCCCTGATATGCAGCTATAATTTCACCATCACAACCTATAGATCCAGCTGGATTTTTCAGCACTTGCTTCATATTCCTTTATTGTGGTCAGGTGGACTGATACTCTCCTTGACAAAGCAGACCTACTTCTAAAGCCAGATGATCACGTGCAGGCTAACTGAATCTCCAGAATACCGTAAGCCTTCCTCTAATCAGTTGCAATTATTATCTTCCTTTCCTAATGTAACACAGAATCCGTCTTCTCCATTCCCACTGAAATGGGGATGAAAGATATCATTGTTTAAAAACTCTTATAAGCTGCTCACATAAAACAGATGGAAATGCAAGGTGAATCTTCAGAGGGAAAACCTGAGCCTAGATACTATGCTTATTTACTTGAAAGAGTGAAATCTTCACAACTTCTTCATTTTTAGATCATTTAATGTCTATTGCTCTTGTCTTCTGGCCTTCAGTAATAATCTTGCCCATTATTTTTACAAAAAGTTAAAGAACAAAATTTATCTGGAGTCAGTATATGCTAGGATACGTTAAGGCAGGAGTGTCCCCTGATTCAGATAGAGTAAATACCCTGACTCTGATGTTCATAATCATACAAATATTCAAGAAACAGCTCATTCTTTTCTACCTTTTACTTGCTACATTAATCTGCTGAGACAAACTAACAGTAAAGAATGAAAACTGGTAGTTACATCAGATTAATGTCACTGAAACTATCACAAGCCAATCAAAACTATTCAATATCTAAACCCATCTTATAACTATTCGGATAATCAGTCCAGTAAGAGGTTGATCAATTATTTTCAGATTGAATGTCAGAGTATTTCTGCTATTAAGTTGATTAAATCAATGTCATCATCTTCCAAATGGGGTGTGTTAACAGTAGAAATGGTTAGCTCTACACAATTCAAGCATAGTTTTTAAATTCCAGAATACGGACTTCTGAGCACAAAGCTTGATTTTCTCGCATTCATTTTGCAGCACTGTTGCAATTCTGTTGACTTGAGCTGCACCTCTGATGTAAACCGAGAGGAATCCCAAGCTCTGTGGAAATTTGTTCTAAAAATGGTCTCAAAATATTACAGAGCAACTGAAAGTCAGTTCTTTCAGTAGCTGTCAGATGTCTTCAGGAAGATGTTACTTAGTACAGCATGGATGATTTGCCTGAACACTTTGATGAAAGACACTTCTGTATTGCTAAGACAGAACCTGAGCAGCCTTAGTTGCAACTCCAAGACGAAAACTTTCACGAGAACTGTTTTCTGTTAATTCATTAAAAAATGCCAAACGCCAGAGGACATTATGTACCTGGAGCTCATTTGCACTTGGGCTTTATACATATATGCATTGCCTGTTCTAGAGTAAAATACAAACACTACCCGTTCTCATGGAAACTTTTCATGAAACAGCAAATAATCAGCCTAACTGCACTGACTTTTAGGTAGCCATATTGACATTTTTCATGTTATACCTACCCAACTCAAGAGCGCACAGTTTCGGAGGGGCTGTTTTGGGATGTTCCCCTCCCCTCCCCCTCCTTGACTACAGTTAAAGATTCATCATGAAGCCCAAGACCGTTTATGTTCCTACAGCCAGCAGTATAACAAAAGCCAAACTCAGATGTCTGCAGTCTCTAATTAAAAGAAGGAAAATGATATTTCAAAGAATGAAGATAGTATTTAACTAAAACTGTTTTTCAACATAGTTCTGTTAAATGAAAATAAAGGTTAGTGTGAAGCAAGTGCACTTCCACAAATGGGCCAAGATGAAGCTTTATGAAACAAGGATAGTCTCATCTAACTATTTTAGAATTCCTACTGTACCTATTACAGAAGCCTTGAGCTATGGAAAAAGAAGATTTTTTTTTTTGAAAGTAAAGTCCGTCATTCACAAAATTTTTATTTTAATGAACACCATGCTACCTGTGAAGAGCTTATACTTGAATATAACCAAAGCATCATAATTAAAATCACACGAGACCATGGAGAAGCAGCTCAAAACCAACAAACCTTGTACCATCATGAAAAAACACTAGTTGACAGAGAACAGACATACGTGAAAGAAAACATAATCTCTTCCTTACCGTGAGGGGAGAAGTAATACGAGATTTTTGCTTCTCTCACTCAGAGGATTATACCAAGTCCTCCTTTTCCCTTTTGTTTCCAGATAGAGCAAGGGAAAAGAGTGAAACAGGTCCTTGACACCTTTACAGTCAGAGAAACACAAATATTGGCAAGCCACAAAAAGAATCTCTCCCCTTGTTTTTCACTTCCTGCATGAAGCAGAATACAAGAGAGAGGGGTGGCAGAGTAGCTTTTTCCATCATTGCTCACACAGCTTTACACACACCTCGAAACAGGCACTACGTAGATATCCTGGAGCAGAACTTTGGGTCATTCACCTCTGCTGTTTCCAGAAGTGTATGCCAGCTCAGGCATAACAGGACAAAGAAACAAATAGTCTCCAAGATATTGTATATATGTTGCGGGTAGAAGAATACACCATACTAGACCAAATACAAATATCTTGTTCCATTTAGGAGGAGAGTCTTTCCATCTTGTTCTGCACATAGAAAGATTCCCTGGAGATCCTGAGGGGAAAAAAACCCACCCTAGAACAGAACAAGATTTAAAAAGTCCTATCTAGCTAATCACTTCTGAGACAGCTGGCAGGAAACTTGCCCTGACACAACCTTGAAGCAATAACAGGACTTGCAGTATTTCTGATTTTCTACCTACCTCCCACCCCCAAATGAATGTGACAATTCAGTAACAGAAAGTATATAATCCAAAGGCTTCTGTAAATTGGAGACAAAGAAAGATTATTGTCTACAAGACAAAGATACCATTTTCAACACCTATGAGGTACAGGTCTGCAACTGCAGGGGTGGAACCACAAAATTCTCGCTACTTCAGTAATTTTGCAAGCATGCTCTGCTACTATAAACAGCTATATGATTACAGGTGATATATTAATACAATAAAGCACGAGGGAAAAAGCACATCACTTCATCACCATCGCCTTTTCCTGTAACACTTACAAGACTACTTCAGGCAACAGATTCTTTCTTAAGCAGAATCTGAAACACAGTATAAAATGGATTGACACGGAAACACATTAAGTGGAGAAAATGCATACTCTGCAAGTCACAGATAGATGCACAGACATACAGATGGGAAACTAATGAGTGTTTTTTATTGCCCCCCCCCCCCTAATTTGTCAACCAGTAACAGATAAAAATCAACACACCAGAATGTTTATAGATTATGTTTTTCCTTGGTGCTGTAAAGGTCTTCAAGGGTTTCTGAAGAAAAAAAAAATCTTTGTTCCTTGTCTGGTGTGCTTTTTTCCCCTGACATTTTTCACTTGAGCTGCCCAAAAAGTTTGTCAGATAACAAAAGCATTTATTAACCTCAGAAAATAGTCATGTATTTAGAAATAGAAATTTCCCTGGAAAGCTGAAGGAAGTGGTTCAGTACGCAAACAGTCCAAGCCCAGACCTGAGAAGGCACACACTTCTCTTTACATTGACTTCAGAAAACTCATCGATATCATGTGACCCAATTCACCAGATGCAAAACGTCATTCCTGCCAAAACACTAAATAAGCTGCTGCACAGATACACAGAGCAGAGATGCTGTACAAAGAGCTGTCTTCATGACCAGAGGGGCCTCCTACAAGTATCTTCAAACTAAAGTAATTGTACATACCCAGTGAAAAGCAAAGCTTTCTCATACTTCCTCTGTTTCTTTCTACTCACTTGATAAGATGTTGTAGATTCTGAAAAATCCTTATGGAGACCAATCTAAAAATAAGTGCAAGTACTATTGCAGGATCACTGGAGCAGAAGGCAGCAATTCTTGCAATGCATAAACTTAATTCGAGTCCATACTAATTTTGCCTGGGCTGCTGCCAATGTTGATAGCCCTGTCATTAGCTCAGCTCTTGTGGCACTAGCAATGACATTTCTAAAGCATGGTAAGTCTGTTACAATGCCCTGCCAGCTGTCTGTGCCTATTGCAGCTACCCAAGGCACATCTAGAAGTCATCCTCTCCTATTTGTTCATCAGACAGCATTTACAGAAGGGAGAAGGTTTACACTCTCCATTGTCATTAACATATAATTTATTTACTTTTTACTTCAGAATAAATCTGGCTGAGGCACATTCCTCATTGATTACCACAAGGTTTCCCTCTTTCAACAGTGTTTCTGTAAGAAAGTTCTCAGAAAAGAGATGTAGTTGACAACATTAGAGGTACTTATTCAGACACCAGAAGCAGCTTTTACAACCTCTCAGACTCCTTTGGGTTCAGCTTTTGCCACTGTTAATTTAAAAGCTGAGGAAAAGTAGGTGTTTTTAAACAGTGAAGAAGCTAGGTGCATCAAAAACCCCCTCTGACTGCAGAGAATATTCTGGCTGCTACTCAGAAGCTACGACCATAATTTAACTCTTTTAGCTCCAGCTAGGCTTCTGCGCTTTGAGAGAAAATCTGGCACAGTGGGGAGAAGCACGAACTGCTGAAATTCTAAAACTTAGATCCATATTACAGAAGGAGAATATGTCTCCAAGAAAATAAAAAGTATTTTCACAGCTAATATCAATAAAGCAAGGTTTTTACAACTCAAACTCTTACCCTACTTGAAAATTTATCCAACACCTAAGCTATTAGGATCCAATAGATCATAGAACAGAATTAACTTCTGGTATAGATTCCTTGAGCTTCTGAATTATAATTTCCTTGATTTTTTTTCTGGATCACATTTCTTATGACTTACACAACATGATGTTTGTGAATTACACATAAACGCTGTATCAAGCCTTTATATCTACAGCATTAAATATAAACCCTCACTGTCTATTTTGAAGCACACAAATGAAAGTGCCTAGATGAAACGAAAGGGGGTATTAAACACTGGAAAGACAGTATTTGTATTGTTGCTTAAAAAATAGCAATAGAGTTAGAAACTTTTTTTCTTCCTTATTTCTCAGGTACTGTTTTTATTCTCTCAATGTCAGCAATAGAAACTAAGGATCTCGGGGGTTTTTTCTGTTATGAAATTTATGAGCAGCAGTTGTTTGTTGATAGGGTCACAAATGTTACCTTGTGAGCTACTTCATACAAACAGCAGTTAATGGGAGCTCTGGTTTGCACAGCAAAGCTTGATAGGGAAATGTATAGGTAGAAGAAATAAAGAAAAAGTCATTTCCTGTTAATGTCTTCCTCTTCCTCTAATAAACAACCAGATTCAGCTATTTAAGGTTTCTTTTATAGGGAAAAAAAGCCACTAAGATTTTTTTTAATAGAAAGAAAGGACTGAAAATAAGAGCCCGGGCCACTATTTCCTGCTAATCTCATTCTAAAATAGGTAGAAATAATAAATTTTCAAAACCAAACAGCAACACTCTAGAACTACTTTAAAAAGTCAGAAAATTGTTCTAATTCTTAAAGTGATTTTTTTTTTTTTTTTAAAGTTTAATTCATGTCTCTGGAAATGTCAGAGAACTCTCTCCAGTCTAAAATGAAGTTTAAGAGAAGGAAAAACACCACAGAGTAGCCATATCGATTCAGAAGACATTAAACTTACCTCCATACAACTTCTAATTCTTAACACATTAGCTATACCAGGTTGTGTTTTTCCATGGAAAAGAAAAATGCATGTTTTAATCATAATGAAAACATACTAAGTCACCAGTATGTTCATGATGCAGAATTTTCTCCCTCTCACTAATGTAAGCATTTGCAACCTTTTCCTCCTTTTCTCGAGTACTATGTTCGTAGACACAAAAAACACCCACTACTTACATTTTAGTGTAAAGCTCTTACAGTTTAAGTATTTCAAAACAATTTTCAAGCATCTTATTAACTGTGTTGTCTACCTTAGGTGTTCTAGATGAAAGAGAAATGAGCCTAGAAAAACAATAAGCAACAAGGGAAAAAGCAGAAGCCAATGTATGTGTTTATATAAATGTATATAAACGCACTAGAAGGCTCTCCACTTTCATGTGTTTAACATCTGCAGTAATCACATATTTACTAAATACTAATCACATATTTACTAAATATAAGGAACATCTGTGCTCCTTTGAACAGCTGGTCCCACCATCAGACTAAGATTTGGGGCTGTGGGTGGCAGTAGGAGATAAGAGCAGAGTCTTCTCACCTGCACAGAAGAATCTATGTACATAAGCGAGTTACAGACATTGCCCCTAGGTCCCTTTCATTCTGAAGACTTTTTTTAAAAAAAAGTCAAGTTCACACAAAGCATTTGAAGGATCCAGGTCATGCTGCATATACAGCTGGAATAGTCCAATGATCTTGCTGCACCATCTGAAGTAACTTGATCCAAGATCCTAAAATTGTATTCTTTTGCCATTATTTTTAATGTGTATTTTAATGCAATTCAATTTGTCTGAAAGAAAAAAATGTGTCTCAAAAGGCTTAAAAAATGCAAGCATATCCACTTGGATAAATATAAGCAAAGGTGAAGAAGTCATTAAAGCCTTCATTTTTCACTCCTGCTGATGGCAAAATGTCAGCAAAAGGTTCCCAGCAACACTTTTGAAAATGAGTGCTATTCATGGGACTAATTCTTGCATGTGAGAGTGGAAAATTTGGAACCATGTCTAGCCTAAGCAGAAGAAAAATTGCTGCCCTTTCTGCATCTATATGGAAAATATCAAGCTTCTTTACTATGCCTAAAACACTGAAAGGTGCTGGCATCACACACACATCTTTGAGAATTGAAATGTCATGTTCACTCTAGGAGAGAAAAGAATCCTCAGGTGCTCATTATGACTAAAAAGTGTTCCCACAGAAACCAAACCCCAGGCTTTCTCTGCATGATCAGCTTTTAAAGGTTAATTAACAATAGTAAGTGATAAAAATTTATAACCTTCTGCTTATAATTTTTTAATAGTGGATTTCCAATCTTTTATCTTTGGACTTCTGCTTGAAATCAAAGTCCCATCTGGTCTCAATATAACCCTGGAGAAAAAAAAATATATTTAGTATTCTAAACCTTTTTCCCCCATCCTGGAGATAGAGAACTCCTTCATTTTCCATCCCCACACCCCCAAGACAGATTCTAAGCAACTTTGAAATAACCATCATTGAAAGCGTTCCATCATAACCGTGCTACAACACTTTAGCAAAAAGATCTGGAAACAGTAATTCAAAGAACATCTATTACTACCTTGATTTTGTAACTTGAGGTAGATTTTTCTGCAGAAATTTTGTTCTACTATAAGACCCTTCTAACTCACCTTTATGTCATAAAGTGATGATAAAATAAAGCATTACTTTTTTTGTGACTGAGAACTCAGAGGCTTGTGTTTGTGTTATTTTCAAGGCAACTATATTTTCTCAGTAGTTCTTCATTTGAAATTTCTTAGTGAAATTTTCTAGTGTCTTCCAAACTCCAGTGTGCTTCTCTTATTATCTTGTATTCTTAAATGTATGTATATATTCTCTCACCAAAGACTTTCTGTCCACCACATATAGGAGCGGTAGCTAGGCAGACTTCATATCTAACTTTGAAAACTTTTCCAGTTAGCCAAGCTCAAGGAAGATGTGCAACCTTGATGGAAAATTGTATGTCTGGATCCCTACAACATCCCTACTACTCAGCTCTACTGAAGAGAAATTTGCTGAGCTGCCCATCAAGCAATTATATACTGCACTGGACTTGCAGCTGAACTAAACAGTAAGAGTCACACTATCCAATAGCAATTACTAAATGCTGAAGAGATCGACTGAAACAAATCATTTGGTCCAGTGATTCACTAAAACAAGATATGACATTATAGTGTAAAAGCAATTATAGCGTTAAATTCTTACTCTCACATTTTGAAAGCCTTGCCAGCTGTTATTTTATCTCACTGTCTCTATTTCCAAAACAATTCCAGGGAGTGGTTTTGATGCACATGAGTACAAACATTTGCAATGTCACAGCTGGCCGTTAACTTGGAGGAGTACAACTAGAACTATAGGCAAGGGTCTACCATCTTGGTCTCAAGGCCAACATCACAATGCTTCAATACAAAATATTTGGACTTTTTTAAACACTCTTTTTTAATATACATAGAAAAACCTAAAAATTTTTCCATCTGGTCGCTCTGTTCAATTCTCACTAATGGCCAGTTAATTCCTCAATGCCAAATCAGATAACATGGTAATAGCATTATTTTGACTGTGATATGGATGTTAATAGTAACATGATCATCATTTTGTGGCTTACTATAGTTTTTTCCTTTAGCTCTCACTCGCTTTTGTCAAATCTGAAGTCCTTTCAATACAACAAAACAGATTACAATCATTAATATGAGTACTTGTTTATGTTGGGAGAAAGAGATGGGGGAAATCACAGGAAGAGAGAGATTATGAAAGCAGAAACCATTGTATCATAGACTAAATGCAGAGCAATAGATTTACTATATTAATGTGAAAAGTTGCATTAAGCTAGTGGGGTCGGCACTTGTCCCTCCAGCTTTCAAAACCAAACCTCCGCAATAAATTAATTAAGGTTTCCAGGACACTATACAATTGACGCACTACTTTGCCATACAACTAAACCCTTACATAAATGATCTTATATCATGAACTTTAATCTTAATAGTCAGAACTACACTTTGATTCTTTGGAAAATCTACTTTGAATCAATCTGGAAATAAAACCTGGTTTTAGAATATACATGCATATGTATTGCACAAGTCTGCACATACGTGTAAGACACTGCAAGTGTACAGAACAGAAAAGCACCCAGCATTCTGTAGCCCTGAGAGAATGGGTCTATTCTAGTTCATTACATCTACTCACGACTTTAAAATGTTCATCTTCATTACAACATCTGACTTGAACAAAAACCCAACAAGCATCATTTGCAACCTAATTCTCAACCTAAAAAAAAGAAAAAAAAAAAAAAAAAAGGGGGTTATGGCAACAGGGCAGTTATAAACCACCGGTCGTGTTTGAACATTCACCACAGGAGGGCAACCCTGATACAACAGCAGGAAGGTGTGTAGCTGTGTGGGCTCCCATGTCTATACTGTGTCATGTTGTGTGTGCCATCGCCCCCCCCATCAACAGATTGGATGCATATTGCAGCTGTGTCCACCTTACCAAGGTGCACACATCATGAAAAGGAGTGCTTTTTGACTATCATGGTTACTGCATCCAGCTCTGGATCCCTCAGCACAGGAAATACAGACCTGTTCGACCAGGTCCAGAGGAGGCCATAAAAATGATCCAAGGGCTGGAACATCCCTCCTGTGAGGAAAGGCTGAGAGAGTTGTGGCTGTTCAGCCTGGAAAAAAGACAACTCTGGGACACCTTAGAGCAGCCTTTCAGTACTTAAAAGAAGGCTTATAAGAAAGATGGGCACAGATTTCTTAACAAGGCCTGTTGCAATAGGACAAGGGGTAATGGTTTTAAACTAAAAGAGGATAGATTTAGACTGGATATAAGGAAGAAATTTAGAAAAAGGGTGGTGAAACACTGGAACAGGGAGGTGGTAGATGCCCCATTCCTGGAATCCTTCAAGGTCAGGGTGGATGGTGTTCTGAACAACATGATCAAGTTGAAGACGTCCCTGCTCTTTGCAGCACGGTTGGACCAGATGACCTTTAAAGGTCCATTCCAACCACAAATTATTCTATGATTATGTGATTTCCTGTAGTTTCCAGACTTGTTTCTGGACAGTCCAGAGCACGGACAGAAGTGTTAGTACTGGTTCAGCAAGCATCAGTTTAAACTGTACGCATCATTACCCAAAGATGTTGAAAACCATCCATGTGCCCAAGTTAAAGTGAGCATTTCAAATATTCAGTGACAGAACATTCTTGATATCAATCCAAGGAGTAATTAGCATATTGCCATAGGGTTAACAATCAGGAAAAAAAGAAAGGGAACTACAGGTCGGTCAGCCTCACCTCCATCCCAGGAAAGGTGATGGAGCAGCTCATTCTAGAGCTCATCATCAAGCAAGTGGAGGAAAAGAAGGTTATCAGGAGTAGTCAGCATGGATTCACCAAGGGGAAATCATGCCTGACCAATCTGATAGCTTTCTACGATGGCATAACTGGCTGGGTAGACAAAGGGAGAGCCGTGGATGTTGTCTACCTAGACTTCAGCAAGGCTTTCGACACTGTCTCCCATCACATCCTCCTAGGGAAGTTCAGGAAGTATGGGCTGGATGAGTGGTCAGTGAGGTGGATTGAGAACTGGCTGAATGGCAGAACTCAGAGGGTTGTCATCAGCGGCGCTGAGTCTAGTTGGAGGCTGGAAACTAGTGGTGTCCCTCAGGGGTCAGTACTGGGCCCAGCCTTGTTTAACTTCTTCATTAACGACCTGGATGAAGGGACAGAGTGTACCCTCAACAAGTTTGCTGATGACACCAAACAGGGAGGTGTGGTAGACACACCGGAAGGTTGTGCTGCCATTCAGCGTGACCTGGACAGGCTGGAGAGTTGGGCAGAGAGGAACCTGATGAATTTCAACAAGGGCAAATGCAGGGTCCTGCACCTGGGGAGGAACAACCCCATGCATCAGTACAGGCTTGGGGTGGACCTGCTGGAGAGTAGCTCTGTGCAGAGAGACCTGGGTG
>Ga0065711_1038593_pt1 | contig 18607 bp, 7 predicted proteins | sample Hoacrofraction12_FD_59098 | JGI IMG/M metagenome (GOLD analysis project Ga0065711, IMG submission 59098) | Hoatzin crop microbial communities from Cojedes, Venezuela - Epithelial fraction 12 v2 (version 2) | ecosystem: Host-associated > Birds > Digestive system > Esophagus > Crop | place...
TGGAAGAAAAGAAGGTTATCAGGAGTAGTCAGCATGGATTCACCAAGGGGAAATCATGCCTGACCAATCTGATAGCTTTCTATGATGGCATGACTGGCTGGGTAGATGAGGGGAGAGCCGTGGATGTTGCCTACCTCGACTTCAGCAAGGCTTTGGACACTGTCTCCCATAATATCCTCATAGGGAAGCTCAGGAAGTGTGGGATGGATGAGAGGTCAGTGAGGTGGATTGAGAACTGGCTGAATGGCAGAACTCAGAGGGTTGTCATCAGTGACGCAGAGTCTAGTTGGAGGCCTGTAACTAGTGTTGTGCCCCAGGGGTCAGTACATGGTGCAGTCTTGTTCAACGTCTTCATCAATGACACAAAACTGGGAAGAGTGGTGGATACACCAGAAGGCTGTGCTGCCATTCAGCGTGACCTGGACAGGCTGGAGAGTTGAGCGAAGACGAACCTGATGAGGTTCAACACGGGCAAGTGCAGGGTCCTGCACCTGGGGAGGAACAACCCAATGCATCAGTACAGGCTTGGGGTGGACTCCCTGCTGGAGAGCAGCTCTGCGGAGAGGGACCTGGGAGTGCTGGTGGACTACAGGTTGACCACGAGCCAGCAGTGTGCCCTGGCTGCCAAGAAAGCTAATGGGATCCTGGGATGCATCAAGAGGAGTGTGGCCAGCAGGACGAGGGAGGTTCTCCTTCGCCTCTACACTGCCCTAGTGAGACCCCATCTGGAGTACTCTGTCCAGTTCTGGGCTCCCCAGTTCAAGAAAGATGAGGAGGTACTGGAGAGAGTCCCAGCAGAGGGCTAAGAGGATGGTGAGGGGACTGGAGCATCTTTCCTATGAGGAAAGGCTGAGGGAGCTGGGCTTGTCAGCCTGAAGAAGAGAAGGCTGAGAGGGGACCTTATAAATGCTTATCAATATCTAAAGGGTGGGTGTCAGGAGGATGGGGCCAAACTCTTCTCAGTGGTGCCCAGCGACAGGACAAGGGGCAATGGGCACAACCTGAAGCATAGGAAGTTCCGTCTGAACATGAGGAAGAACTTCTTCCCTCTGAGGGTGACGGAGCACTGGCACAGGCTGCCCAGGGAGGTTGTGGAGTCTCCTTCTCTGGAGATATTGAAGACCTGCATGGACAAGATCCTGTGCAGCCTACTGTAGGTGACCCTGCTTCGGCAGGAAGGTTGGACTAGATGACCCACAGAGGTCCTTTCCAACCCCAAACATTCTGTGATTCTGTGATTCGGTGATTCTGTGCATTCTATATTACATACGTATGGTTTGAAACACTTTTCATTTATCTGCCTAGGACATGAGGTCAAGAAAGTAAGCTGTCGTGTTCCAGGGGAGTTATGCAAATGAAATTCACCTCTGGGTAGAGAGGAAGCACGTGGTCTATGTACTGTGTAAGAACCAATTGTGCATGTTAAATAAGACCATGTGCTGGCTCACAGAGGCAAATTGCACCCACACCAAATGATACTGACATGAACTGCACAATGACCCAATAATGACTCCTCAAATATATAGATGTTAACTGCTACTCTCTTAAGAAAGTGCACAAAATTATTGATATGGGGTATACTGTACTAGGTTCCATTTCCCCCTCTGCTATGGAGCGCAGAACCAACTGGATTTGATGACAATTAGAAACGGTATGCTCTGCCATGTAGTGGAAATGTGGTAGTTTTAACTTCCAAAAATCAGACCACTGGATTGGATTGGGTCACTGGCACATAGTATCAGGAAATACACTGTGGAATTGCAAAAGTTATTCACGCAAAGCATGGTGTAGATTCAGACTACTTGTTGTAACTCGGAAAAATTTTTAGGCTTGAATTTTATCTGCTTTCCTTGAATTCTGGTTTTCAGCTATCACTTAATGATGCTGACTATTTCAGGAATATGTGCTTCCTTTTGTTTTTTGCATTGCAGAATTTCTCCTTGCTCATTATATACCCTGAATGTACATCAAGTAATGATAACCTTATACAAAGTGACAGATAGCATATGTAATGTGATTATTTTAACAAGTCTGCTAAAGCTAGGAAAATTCTGATTGAGCTGCAGCAGGAAACAAATAAAAATTACCAATAGCATAAAAAGAAATGAAGGAAATTGCCAGTCAGGGGGAGTACTACAAAATATACTGAGACAAAACAGCACATGTGGAGCACATTTGTGCTGAGAGACAGATGTAAGACTAACACAGCCCAGAGATGCTTCTAACAGTGCTTTGATTTGGATTTCTAAACCATTCACTGAACATGGTCCTAAAAATGAAGTTTAGCTGGGGAATACAGGATACATGCGGTCGTTCACAGAGGGACACCACACATTATTAGAGAGACAGCCAGAAGCAACAAATAGAGGAAGAAGCACTTCTTGCTCTACAAATTATTATATGGAATATTAAAATATGTGTTGTAGCTAGGTCTAGCACAACTGAAACGTTTTATAACCAAGATTTTTTAAAACTCTTTTGGGAAGGTCTAGCTTAAGACATTTCAAAGGGATCTGTGTCCAGAAGGCAGATGCTCAGTGTACTTTGTAGATTGGGACCCTTTCAGATTTGATGAGTAAAACTGAAACACCCAGCTGACTTAATCACTGACAAGCTTTTGTGTAGCTGTCTGGTTTTGAGGAGATTCCTCATAGGCTGACATGGGACTCGGACTGATAGTCCCCATACCTTGGCTCTCATACTTTGGATTTGGACTTCCCTCTCTGAACAATTATTTGAATATAACTTGTTTGCAAAGATGAATTCACAGAAGGTTGCTTAGGCACCAGGTTGGTCTCTGCCCACTGCTGTGTCTTGCTGCATCTTTTAATAATTTATTTCAGGTGTCTTCTTATCTTTTTTTTTTGGTATCCTGAGCATCATCCTCACTTTTACACAAATTCAAAACTCTGTCTTACTTGTATACTCTAACCGGCACCAGTTTAAATCGAAAGATGTGGTGTTTGCTTATATGAACACCAAAACTTAGCTTGGTGTCACAGTCTGAAGCCAGGCACTACACCTTCCACTAACCTTTGTTGGCCAGAACCCAAATACTGATGCCAGTCCTGATTTCTTTTAAGAAGTGTGCCAAACACTCTTACTCCATCCAAAATTTGTAGTTTGCTAAGATGCATTGTAAGGGCTGCCATAGCCTTTCTGAAGTTACATGAGTTAAATTTATGACCTTGCTTTAGGTTACCAATTAGAACAGGTAACATGAAAAAGACAGTATGGGCTGTTAACACACTTTTCAGTATTTTGTAGTTTTAGGTATTTCCGGACAAGATGAGAGTCATCTATCTGGAATTCTGTAAAGCCTTTGACAAGGTCCTCCACAACATCCTTCTCTCTAAATTGGGTAGATATGTATTTGATGGGTGGGCTGTTTGGTGGATAAGGAATTGGTTGGATCGTCACAGCCAGAGGGTAGTGGTCAATGGCTTGATGTCCAAAAGGAGATTGGTGACAAGTGGTGTCCCCAGGGGTCCATACTGGGACCAATGCTGTTTAATATTTTGATCAATGACATAGACAGTGGGATAGAGTGCACCCTCAGCAAGTTTGCAGATGACACCAAGCTGAATGGTGCAGCTGAAGGACAGGATGCCATCCAGAGGGACCTGGACAAACTGCCAGCTGGGCCTGTGTGACCCTCATGAAGCTCAACAAGGCCAAGTGCAAGGTCCTGCCCATGGGTCGGGGTAATCTCAAGCACAAATACAGGTTGGGCAGACAATGGATTGAGAGCAGCCCTGAGGAGAAGTACTTGCGGGTGCTGGCTGATGAGAAACTCAACATGACCCAATAGTGTGTGCTCGCAGCCCAGAAGGCAAACCGTATCCTGGGCTGCATCAAAAAAAGCACGGCCAGCAGGTTGAGGGAGGGGATTCTGCCCCTTTGCTCTGGTGAGACCCCATCTGGAGTTCAGAATCCATCTCTGGAGCCCTGAGCACAGGAGAGACATGGACCTGTTGGAGCGGGTCCAGAGGAGGGCCACAAAAACCTTCAGAGGGCTGGAACAGCTCTGCTATGAGGAAAGGTTGAAAGAGTTGGGGTTCTTTATCCTGAAGAAGGGAAGACTGTGGGGAGACCATTGCAGCCTTTCAGTACCTGAAGGGGACCTGCAGGAAAGAAGGGGAAAATCTTTTTAGCAATGCCTCTTGTGACAGGACAAGGAGTAATGGCCTTAAACTAAGGGAGGGTAGATTTGGACTGGATACAAGGAAGAAAGTTTTTACCCTGAAGGTGGTGAAACACTGGAACAGATTACTCAGAGAAGCAGTGGAGGCCCCGCTGCTGGAAACATTCAAGGTCAGACATTGGAATAGGCTGCCTAGGGAGGTGGATGAATCACCATCCCTGGAGGTGTTTAAAAAGAGTGTAGATGTGGCACTTTGGGATCTGGTTTAGTAGGCATGGTGGTGTTGGGTTGACAGTTGGTCTTGATGATCTTGGAGGTCTTTTCCCACCTATGATTCTTTGATTCGATAAGGTCAGGTTGGACAGGGATCTGAGCAATCTGATCTAGTTAAAGATGTCCCTGCTCATTGCAGGGGCATTGGGCTAGTACCCTCTATAGGTTCCTTCCAGCCCAAAGCATGCTATGATTCTATGAATTCTGGTTCATCACTGACTGCAGCAATGACCTAAGTTTAAACAAAGTCTTAGAGGGAGCTAAGTCGATGGTCACCAAAGAACACCACATTACATGGGGGAAGGATGTTTGAGAAATAGCTAGGACAGGGCTTTAATGAAGCTTACATTTGCAGGTTTAATTTCATCTTATGCTGAGAGATACTCCTAGATCACACTAAGAGAAGGGGTCAGAGGGACAGACCTACAGCCAAGGTTTTTTATCAGATTACAGTTGCACTGGGAGCTAATGGACCCCAATAGTGTGGAACTACTTTCTGACTTATTTGCATTATTGCATTAAACTCACTCTGATTCTGCTAAACAATGGGCTACGCCTAAACTTCAATAAACTCTACAGCCCATCAGGTACCTATGAACACTTATTTTATTGTAGCTTGTAGCTTCCTTACATCACCAAGACCCTAAACTCAGTCCTACTTTGAGCTCTAGTTCCGTAATCCTTAAATATAAAAAACAAATACAAGAAGGGCATAAATTCTGACTTCCGGCCTTGGTTTAGTCTTGATAATTTCTTTAACCTTTTTATATAACTGCACCTGATTTTCTTTTCCCATTTTTAAGCCTAACCATAATGAAAGTGTGGAACTACTGGAGAAAGTCCAGCGGAGGGCTGCAAAGATCTTTAAGGGACTGGAGCATCTCTCCTATGAGGAAAGGCTGAGGGAGCTGGGCTTGTCAGCCTGAAGAAGAGAAGGCTGAGAGAGGACCTAATATATAATTACAAATATCTGAAGGGGGGGTGTCAGGAGGATGGGGCCAGACTCTTTTCAGTGGTGCCCAGTGACAGGACAAGGGGCAATGGGCACAAACTGAAGCATAGAAAGTTCCAGCTGAACATGAGGAAGAACTTCTTCCCTCTGAGGGTGACGGAGCACTGGAACAGGTTGCCCAGAGGGCTTGTGGTGTGTCCTTCTCCGGAGATATTCAAAACCCACCTGGACGAGGTCCTGTGCAGCCTGCTGTAGGTGACCCTGCTTCGGCAGGAGTGTTGGACTAGATGACCCGCAGAGGACCCTTCTAACCCCAAACATTCTGTGTGATTCTGTGAAATTCCAAACCAAGCCTATTCCATCAGCATTTACCTGCCAAGTCCCAGTATCACTTTAGCACAAAATTGCCACTAGAGTTTGACAAACTCTAACTCTTATGGTTTCTAAGTCTCAATTGCATATGTTGTGCACCAAAAGTATTGTATCACTGATGTAATTTACTTTTTTCCTGTTTTGTTCTGGTTTTAGAAATAACAAGTAGAATGGATAAATATTCCACTGAAAAGAAGTTATTTAACACAAATGACCAACATCTGAAACATTGTCCATTTGAGATATCATAATATTTTTTACTCTAAGTTGCTACATATTTTAGGATAATCAAAATTAATTTTAACTAAAACCAAGTTTAATTTTACAATTCCGATATTTCTTTAAATACGCAATAAAAAGGACCAAACACTGGAAATAAGCAGTTTTAAACTCTGCTGAAGGGAATTAACTTTAAAATTGTTTTTGAAACAGTATTTTAACTAAATCTTCATGATCTGTGTTATGTGACAATATTAGGGAAATTTTGCATTCAGAGGTTTTAGATGTTCAGCATAGGTTGCTCAAAGAAATCTGGCTGATAAAAATTTTTTATGTTCTGTACATGTTGGCTACACTAGGATACTGGAAACAATTTTATGAAGTGGCAGATAATGTTTTACAATGCTTTTAAAATGCAGACTCTCAGATTGAAGAATGGTGAGACTTACTTTCTGGTAGAAGGCAGGCTGACACACCTTTCTACTGAATCTAGCATTCCAATAGAAACAGTTTTTGTACAATGTTGAAATTAATTTCTGAGCATGTTTTTCAATCATTGTACCACTTTTTGAAATTTTAAATTCTCCCTTCATGCTCCTGTTAATCTGAAAAAAACCTGCTGTGAATGTAGAGTGTATTTAGGTGTCCTTCATATGCTCAGCAAAGATGTGTGGGATTTCAGATCAGGTTCTTTAAGGCTGTTACTTAATTACTCAGCATTGAATCACAACACAGAACTGAAGCTCATTTGTGGATCTCATCTGTGATCCACTGTAAGGAGTAAGAACAAGAAGTTTCAAAATTTGGATAATTTTCCTTTTAGCACAAGATATATAAGTGAGGCTGGAAGTTTCTGAAAATGTAGACATGGTTTTAATTTTCTTAGAAAACAAAAATTGTCCAGGGATTTTACTTGTAGGTTTCCACCAAAAATGTCAAAAAGCCACCCTGTCCAGTCTCATCGCATAATGACAAACAGTCATATGAAATCAGGTCTTACCCCACAGTTTTACAGTATTTGCAGTAGTGGGGGAGAAAAATATCTGCTGCAAGAGTGACTTGCCCCACCAGTTGACTAATATGTTTAAGTTGAACACCATTCTTAGGACAGAAAGAGGGAAAACCTGGAACAGATTAACAACATGTTCTAAGAAAGCAATAAATGTAATGTTGCAGTATTGCATAGTTAGTAGTTCCTTACTGAATGCGATGCAGCTTCAAGAATCATTAATCCTCTCTAACTCTTTGCCAATCTTGGTGCAGTGGGAGTAGAAGTAATGGAATCTGAGTATGGATATTAATCCACCTTTTGCAATTTCCTGTTTCATTTCTATTCAGTAGACTACAGTTGCATACCAAAGAGGAAATGAGACTTCAACAAGATATAAAATAAACAAGGATGTTAAAAAAACAGATTAAGTAGCTCATAAGAATGAAGAGCTACCCAAACCTCAGTAATTTTTTACCTTTACTAGAAATGTCTCAGATTTACATCTTTTTGTGACACTTTCTTACCTTTATCTATGTCCTTGATGGTTCCCAAAATGCCAGAAAACCAGCTACAGAATTTTTCCTCCTTTTTATTCCCCCTACTATTCTCCAACAAGCATAATGACCATTGTATCAACATATACTCCAAAACTTCCTTCTCCATCAATTTACAGTTACCTCTAGGACTCAATAGGCTTATTCTATATTTTCCACAATTTAAAAATCTACCATGGAATACCTCAAATAGGAGTGAGTATTTCTGTGATTTTCTTGTAAGCTTTTGTCACTAATGACTACATATCCTCTGGTTCATTTGCCGAATTATGTTGAACTGAAACTTTTTCACAGGGTCAGCTCTGGTCTGAGTACTTTTGCCTCATCCAGCTAGTAGGTGGGGGTAGGCAGTCAGGGGAAGAAGAACAAGGCAAGAGAACATCTGATCAGTTGATGGCTTCACATTTCCTTTTCTTACATTGTCCAGAATCAGGCAAACAGAAGATACTGGACACAGTTATGAGGGTTGTCAGGAGGTGCATGGGCTCTGGCAGCTTTGGACTGCTAGCAAGCAGAGAGACTGCAGATTTCATGGGCAGGTGAACATGCTGTTCCAGGAGCTGGAGATGACAGACCAGTAGCGGCACCAGCAGATACTGTGGGTTTCTCAGCCCCATTCTGTTTGTGGTTCTCCTCCTCCCACATCCCAACTGTTGGAGCATCGCTGGCAAATCGTCCGCATGGGTGCTGGCCCTTCTTGACAAACTGACCCAGTGCCTGAAGTAATTGGGTTAGAGCTAACTGCTGACACTGTGAAACTTACACTAAAGCTAGGGTTGCAGCTAAACATGATAAGCTTTTTCATGTGGACACATTGGCATGCGGGATATATGTTGCTGTTACTTAAAAATAAATTTCTGTAATGAAAATGGGGGCTGAAGTAATAGGGATTGTATGGAGATTTGCAGGTCTTTATGATACCTAACCTCCTACCGGTCCCGTTTCCCAATTTCTGCTAATTAATGGATGAACAGGCACTCAGCATGTACAGCAGGCTGTTTGGGGGATCTTAGGCTAGGAAGTAAACAGTGTAGGGTGGCAGAAGTGAGGCTGACTCACTGCCAGTGTGAGTGTTAAGGACCACAACAATGAATAGCAGTGTGCTTTTAGCCCATGGGCAGGTGACTCAAGGCAGGAGGAACTGAGTGGTACGTGCCATTCAGATCCCGCTTGGATGAGGACCACAGGTGAGTGAATGATACCAGACTGGCTGTAATGGCAGACAGTGGAGTTGCGGAGTTGCAGAAGACCCCAGTGCAGCTAGAGCCATTGATAATGATGTCTATGAACCCTTCCCAGTGGCTCCATAGGGCTTGCAGGCCTGCAGAATGGTAGCACTTGCCACTGGTGTGCAGATAGGAGCCACGCCATAGGATGAGAATGCCAGCAACTGTCCCTGCGCAGTAGAGAAGGTCCTGCTGTACATTGTTGATTAAGGGGATCTACCACAGTCAGGATCATTCTGGACTCTACCTATACTAGTTGTCTGGTGAGATCTGGGGATGAAAGGCTTTACTGCACATCAGTACAACAACATCTCCTCCTCTGGTACGGGATACTGGAAACTGACCTGCTGATCCTTATTGTCAAAGGACAGCTTTTTAGGAAGAGTTCTGAAGACTTGCCTCCAATTTGTAAAGTTCCCTATCCCTAGCTGATCATTCGGTACTGCGTGGCCTCTATGGTGGGAGCTGATCTCATGATTGCAAGACCTCCTCTCCACCATGTAAACACTGGTAAGGGTTCTCATTGTCACCTTTCTGTTGAACAGTGACATCAGTGGCATCATCATGTTGTCCACACTTCTGACACCAGTCTGGTTCAAATTCTGGAGCTCCCAGATGAGCTGCTCACAACATGTTTGGTGAGCGATGGTTCTATTGCAGGGACACAAGCTGCCAATGTGTGCTCGCAGCCCAAAAAGCCAACCATATCCCGGGCAGCAACAAAACCAGTGTGGCCAGCAGGGCAAGGGAGGGGATTCTGCCCCTCTGCTCTGCTCTGGTGGGACCCCACCTGGAGTACTGCGTTCAGCTCTGGAGCCCTCAGAACAGGAAAGACATGGACCTGTTGGAGCGGGTCCAGAGAAGGGCCACAAAAATGTTCCAAGGACTGGAACGCCTCTTCTATGAGGACAGGCTGAAAGAGTTGAGGCTGTTCAGCCTGGGGAAGAGAAGGCTGTGGGGAGACCTAATTCTGGTCCTTCAATTCTTAAAGGGGACTTATAAGAAGAATGGAAACAAACTTTCTAGTAGGGCCTGTAGAGACAAGTCAAGGGGTAGTGGTTTTAAATTAAGGGAGGGTAGATTTAGACTGGATATAAGGAAGAAATTTTTTTGCAACGAAGGTGGTGAGACACTGGAACAGGTTACCCAGAGAGGTGGTAGATGCCTTATCCCTGGAAACATTCCAGGTCAGACTGGACGGGGCTCTGAGCAACTTGGTCTAGTTGAAGCTATCACTGCTCACTGCAGGGGGGTTGAACTAGGTGACGTCTAGCGGTCCCTTCCAACCCAAAGCATTCTATGATTCTACCATACTGTGCAACATTTTTAAAGCTGTATAGATGTAGCCTGATGTAGCTAAGCTGACTTTGAAAGATTCAGAACTTCATCTCAATACAAAAACAGAGCAATTCTGAATGTTTTTGCAAATTTCCAAGGCTTTTTTTTTTTTTTTTTCACCTGCATTTAGAACCTATTTCCTTTGACTAGGTGAGCTGTGTAGAAGAGACATGCTGGATGTCCTCAGAAGTAAGTTATTCATGCCTTTTATCCACAAAGTTGGCAACTCCCTTCAGTGTGCCTGGTCTTACAGACTCAGTTAAGTAAGAAACCTGGCCTGATTCTAAATGCAGAGCTTCTAGATGCCATATTTATTGATAAAAATCTAGTTCAATTCTTTTCCCCATTTGTTTTCTAATACATGTCTCTAATATACTTTATACAAATAGGAATTACTGCTTTTACTTCACATGATACACTCATGCACGTCAGCTATATTTAGCAAGAAGACTCTTCATAGGAGATGTTTCAGAATTCTTTAAAATCTTGCTTGTGTCATAGCAAGCCTTCAGATCAGGGTTTGCAACCAGAAAACTGTTGTGAAATGAACTGGAAGATTTTGGGAATGTCATCTTAGGGTTGTGGAAATGGAATACAAGCATTAAAAAGGTGAGTTGTGTTATGTCCTGTAAAGCATCATTTCTTTCTCTCTGAGAAAGCAAGTAACAAAAGATGGTTAGATCTGAAGACTATATCAATTAAAAAAATTCAGTAAAACACTGAAATACAAGAAGAGTTGGCACATGTTTTTCTGACAGTTCTATCATATTTTATCTCCAGTTAGAGGCTTTAAACATGCTTTTTCTTGTGAAACAAGCCCAGGGCCGTGGCTCAACAAGGCATTCCTTTAATTAGATATGTGTGAGCATAATATACTGTAATGGCTTTGACAAGTGGACTTTTCTCAGATTCATGTAGGAAATATAGATATTGATAGGTAATAGAGATAAGTAAAAACTAAATAAGTTTTTACTTTAAATAAGCCTGAATTATTATTTGAAGAGTCAGTTGCTTGAGCACATTTCTTCTCAAATTTTGAAAGTGTTTAATAGAATATAGTATTCTATATCATGGGCCCTAGATCCTGAACCAGTATCAACTCCTCTGCTTTAGTTTGGGTTGTATCAAATTCCATCATATGGAAGAATTGGTTCTCGATATGTGCTTGACTAATAACTGAAAGAAGACTTTTAACTTTATTTCATCTGAATTTAAAAAATCCGTAATAATTCTATACTTTGTTGTAACTATGTGCACAGATTCAAGGACTGTATTGACATTATTCTGCCAAAGCAGGTGTTATCAAATTACCAAATGCCAAGAAGATCTTTTTGACCAAGATGTGAAATATTCAGTATAAAGTAAAAAAGAACAGTTTAACTTGCTCTCAAGGTTCAGCTGAAACATAAATCATCTAATTATATTTAAAATCCCAAAGGCCTCAAAAAAAAATTCTATTAAGATACCTCACATTGCTTTGAAAACTCATAAGACCTGAACATTTAATTGTTTTGCCTGCCCTGACTTTTGATTTTTCCCTTTTATTGATCACTGAAATGTAGCTGGTTGTTTCAGTAGATAATTCTACAGAAAGCAGGTAATTGTGCCTAGGCCAATGGGATCAGTCAGAAAAATAAAAATGAATGCTACTACACTAGAAAATGAAGGGATGCAAAAAATAAATCAGCCTAAAACCACCTCCAGACTATGAGCACTTACATACCTTCTAAAGACCCTCATCTGAAAAAAAAAAAAAAAAGCTTGCAGGATTTAATAGCCCATGAGTGTCAACAGAACAGACAGACTAACTGGACAATGCAGTGAAACATTAGAAAGCTGAATACAAAGTTACCGAAGAAAAATTTCATACTTAAGAGTAAGGAGATTAAATCTGAGCAGCTTTAGTAATGGGCAAATCTTCAAGAGTTTACATATTTCACATTTTCTGTAACTAAAGATGTACTCACCCTTACGCAAAGCATTTTGGAGATTATGGAACAAATTTTCTCAGTCCTTGATCTATTTAAGAATATAAACCCATACCAATAACCACTAAACCTTGCCCATGATCCTCCAGGATCATGGATTTTTGTAAATGTTCTTCTCTCTTACCTTTCTACAAAAGAAAAGGTGAAATAAAGAAACTCCACAATTATTTTGTACCAACTGGAGCAACGCTGAAAATCTTTGTAATCTAAAGCAATTTATTCTGTGTGTGAAAACGGTTAATAGCGACTCCCTGTAGCTAGCAGCAGCCTAAGCACTGGAGCAGAATATTAAACAGTGGTATGTCTTTGTGGAATATGAAGGTCTTTCTTCAGCCCACAAAGCTGGCACTACTGTACCTGTCACCAGCTGCCTCCCATACACAACATCTGAAACTGCAAGCATATGCAGGGGCGTCAAAATGGACTTGCAGTTACAAATGGTGATTTATTTTTCTCTTAATGAAGAAAAGAACAAAAAAATCTCTTACAAAACCCCAAGCTGGGTAACACAAAAAGCAAACCCTGAGCTACCCTACCTTGTACATGAACTGTGCTTTTCTATGATTGCACTCCAGCCACTGCAGGGAACCACCATGTGCTGCTGGTGTCCATGCTCCTTCGGAGGAGTCAGTGGCAGGGCAGGGAAATGTGTTGATTTCTGCTGCATCCTGGCATTTTCTAGGTTGTTCTAAGAAAGCAATTCTTTGCCACTGTCTGGACAGGTGATAATCCAGCTCACATAAAGACAACACGTTGATTATTTTTTCTTCTTTTTTGTTATTGGTTACCTCTTCATTACTCTGTGTTGAAATGAAGGTGGAGTGGTAAAGGCACTGAGTAAGTTCAAGTCAGTTTTAAAGACCTCTTGCCACCATGCGATGCAATATAGAAGTATCAGACTTGGTAAATTTCTAGAATACCTTCAACTACTTATCAGCCAGGTCTCCCATTAGATCACCCCCTGAGTAACTGCGAGGCAAAAGTGGCATGCAGCTGGCTCCAGAAAAACAGTGAAAATAGCTTGATTTATATTTCCCTGTCTTCTATCCCAGATGAAGACTGGCTGAGCTAGGGTTAAGAATCTGTTTTGTTATGGAAGGGAACTGTCAGCTGTGGCTTCTGAATTGCCTTTGAAGTGTTTTATGAGTAGATTTAATGTAATGTCAGGAGGTGTTTACAAAGACAGTGTGGTACTGATGCCTTTATTGCTGCATGTGATTTGACCTGTTTCACTATGGCCACAATCAATGACTATAATGCTCCTTTGGAGTTCCTTTTGGTTTTGTTTCATGCATGAATCTGATTGCCAAACTTACAAGTGTCACTAAGAAAGACTTACTGCTATGAAAGCTATGCTGTAAGGCATCAGAACATCATTTACATTTATCAGAACTGAAGAAATGATTACTTATAGTTTCCATTCTTCTGTGAACTCAGCAAGAAAAATGAAGCTTAATATAAAAAACTGCAGCATTACCATTTTCTAGGAAGCAGAAAGAAGCATTGTATATAACCTGACATAACAGAGAACAAAATCAGTGAATCATTTCTTTGTTTGTATTGATTTTAAGGTGGAGTTATTTGCTTTACTAAGACAGACAAACAAATTATAATGAGCAATATATTCATCTAGTTGTGTCTCATGTGTTGCTCATGAAATATTTGGAAGGAGACCCTGCAATTCAATAATGCCATTTTTTCTAAATAAATAACATGATAAACGTACCCTAACTTCTTACCTCATGATTTAGTATAAACACCTCAGAATTCTCTGCGTTTTCTTGCAGTGCAGAGTGTGACTTCATTAAGATGCTGAATGTTCTTTAAAAGTTCGGAATATTTTGATTTTTTTCCCTTGGTGAAATTTTTGATCAGTTTTTTTCATTATTTGGTTGCTTTCTTCCACCTAGCAGTAGAGAGGAGTTTTTCTCAGACAAAAATTACTTGGCAGCAAGGAATAACACCACAAAAGCATCTCAAAGATTGGGAAGGCATTTAAGAAGTGAGAAAAACTTTTATTTTATCAATTCAATAAATTATATTAAAAGGATAGCCTGTTGTTTTTAGGAGGCTGGAGATGATCAGTAGAGACAAGTAGGCTTGGAGATTATCAGTAGGGACAGCTATGTCTAGTCTGAGATATCAAAAGAGAAGGATGCATCAAAATGGCTAACAAAGAGGTCCAGAGGATGTGTTACAGCACTGGGTGCTGTGATCATCCACAATATTTCATTTTTATTTCACTCCCTGGCTCTGTTTCGAACCACTCAAATAGGGTCCTGTGAAGATAAATCTCTTCCAGGAGTGGCAAGCACCAAAGCAGTGTCAACACTACCTTTAGTACCACTGATCAGTGCTTGTCTCTTTTTTATTTAGGGGTATAAGCATCATGAGAGACATAGAGCTGACCAAAGGTAAGCAGTCAGTGCTCTTGATTTTCACCTAACCTTGGTGTCAGACCTCCTGTACAAGCTTGCTCCTGCATCTTTTGTATAACATTTGTAGATGTACGGGTGCGAAGTACTGTGTAAGTGCTAAATGTTGATTAATTACTATTATTACAACCATTGGAAGGTTGGCTTGCTGAGGGCATTCAGTGTGCAGGCCCTAATCACAAGTAATGAGAGATCAGTGGCAAATGACATTGGTGCCTGTGGAGTGCTGTATTGCTGTATAGAAAATGCTTTCTTTTTCCCCTCCTAAAAAACTAATTGCTCTGTGTTACTGTTTAACATCCTGTAACAGCAGTAGTTGCAAAAAAGGAAAAATAAGTTGTTCTTTTTGGATTGGTTTGTAAATGTGCAATTAGAAAGTGCCTAATGTGAAATTGTGACGACAGAAGAAAGAGGGAAACCCAAGGGTGGCATATTCCCTTCTTAGTGAGCCTGAGCTTTCTGTGTGTAAATTAATGTCATTATCATTAATGGGAGTTACACATGCCTAAAACGTGAGGAGGCTAGCATCCCAACTACAGAGTACTACAGTGCGAATGCAATTGATAACTCTTCAGTGTGACATGCCAGTACCTTCCCATGTATTAAACTGCAGTTGAATTCCAAATGGCAAACAATAAGAAAGTTTAAGATATGTCTCTCTATTTCAGAAAGCTGCAATCCTGAGATTGTCTGCCAAAAGATGGAAAATAGAAAAGGAGCAAAGGCAATTATACACACATACAAATAATTTGTTACAGAATCTTTCAATAATACATAGAATTGTGCTAAATCTATTATGACTGTTTTACTGACTTTCCCTCTTCCTGCACACAGTTTATGTATACATCAGTCTGATGGGAAGCTGTTTCGCTTCAGATAATATCTAGACTGTGACTGCCAAAGAAACAGCTGAAGGTGAGACCTTGCAGAAATTAGGATAATTAACATTGCTAGCCTGTTTAACATATCCTAAAACAGGATAATCTGTCAATGCAGAGCTCTCAGTACCAGATTTTGTGTAAGTGTACAAGCATATTACAGAAAAAAATGTATTTTAAAAGGTGCATTTCAAGTTTGAAAAGGCTAAGTGAAGAAATAAAGATATGTAAGCTCTCAGAAAAAAGCACTACCAAGAAAGTTCTTAAGGCTCATTACATATGCCAAAAATACAACCAAACAAAATTGAAGAGCACATGCTGACGTTACAGAAAAAAATTGTTTCATTAGAGCAAAGTAGGCACAGATTTTTTTTTATGCCAACTGAAAAAAAATCTCTGTACTTGTCTTTTGTTACTGTGCTCACTTCCCTGCCATTTTACATATTGAATTTAATATTGTTAGTATACTTGTGTACTTGACACAGGTAAGTCTAATCATGAATTAATGGGCATGCCTATAAGCATTTTGCAGGGGAGTATGCACTGAAATTCACAAATGAGCATTCTCATTACCTCCAGTATGGTATGTTTGTAGGAAACTGTGTCTAACACCCTCACCAAAAGCGGCCTGCATATTCTGTTCCATATTCAAAACTGCTTAAGAGCAGCACCAGTGAAGCACTAGTTCTTAAAAGCTGTAAACACAATATTTCTGTCTTTGAAAGTGGATGTTAGTATAACTGGGAACTTTCACATGTAGAGAAAGAGTGTACAGAGAGAACAACAAACTCAGGCTGATTTGTCACCCTGACAGCTGCTGTCAATTGATGAGAAGCATGGTGAGCAGTGGTGTCACCAGGACTAAGCCTGCTCCCTCTGGCCTTGTCACACAGCCAGTCCGTCACTTTCTGCAGTGGAGCAGGGAACCTGCTTAAAATTCCAAGCAGAAGAGAATTACCGGCCCAGAAGTTGCTCTTTTTTCGTTTGTCTTGTTTTTTTTCCTGGAAAGGCAGTTTATGAATAGCACATGAGGGCTAAATCACAGGCTATAGTTCAACTATAATCTATTGACTTACTTTTCCCAAGTGATAGTGACTCCGATGCATCCCAAAATGAAAATCCAGAAGTTCGTGTGACCTCTGGGACACCTCAGAAACAAATTTAGCAGTCCTTAATGCAGAAGTAGAAAAATTGAAATGCCTATTAATGTTTGTTAATAGCTTTGTTTGAGTAGGAGAAGAAGATACTGGAAGTTATCTGTCAGACCTTCTGATTTCAGTAGTGATGCCCCTGCACTATGAATGAAAGGTGACAGGATGTTCCATATAGGTGTCTGTAGGGACGCATTCCAAGTAAGTCATTCTTACATTCTCTGCTTTTACTATGTTTCCTTTCATTTCAAGTTTCGTTGGTGGGAGGCTAGAGAAGGAGTAGGGGGGCTTAGTTTAGGAGACAAGAAGAAACCACTTTTTTAGACCAATACAAATCTTTTTTAAAATAAATTTTTACACAGTTGCTGCAACTGGAGATTTTACTCCAGTTGTACGGACTAATGTTTTCTGTTATCCCAGATTTTTCTGCCCTGCAAATTGTATTCCTTGTCCCAAGGCTCATAGAGTCATAGAATTGTTTGGGTTGGAAGCGACCTTAAAGATCATGTAGTTCCAACCCCTCTGCCATGGGCAGGGACACCTCCCACTAGACCAGGTTGCTCAGAGCTCCATCCAACCTCGCCTTGAACACTGCCAGAGAGGGGGCATCCACAGCTTCCCTGGGCAACCTGTTCCAGTGCGTCACCACCCACCCAGTAAAGAAGTTACACTCCCATACTGAAACTACCAACTAATGTGTTTCATTTTGGCTCCCTTTTTTCTTTCATAAGAAAATAAAACATCAAAAATGTGACATCCAGTTTTTATCTGATATTTTTTGTTCTTTCCTCTAGTTGTTTTTGTCATTGGCCATTTCAGCGAAGCCACCGAGGCGAAAGGCTCCGGAGTGGACAGCCGCGCCGGGGAACCCTTTCCCAAAGCTGCAGAATCGTGAAGTCAAAAGCGCAGGGAGGGAGAAGGCACCCCAGCCCCCCTCCCCCTCAGAGCAGGCAGGAGTCAGCTGCTAACGAGCGGGCAGCTCCGACTCAGCAGGGTCGGAGTCAGCGGTGACGGAGGCTTGACCCTCCTGAGTACAAGAGCAGACCCTAGGGAGCGCGAGCAACCAGGAGCGCGGCGACCAGGGTGGGCAAACAGGGTGTGGCGCGGCAGTTGGCGCAGGCAGGGCGTGCAGGGAAGGCAGAGGCCCTCCCCCAGCTCCCGAGGCAAGCTCAGGCAACTCATCTGCAGGAAGGAAGCCCAGCCATGGCACCCCGCCGTCAGAAGGCTGCTTCTTCCCTGCTGGTCATAAAGGAAGCCTCAACTCAGACTGAGGTCCCTGGAAAGCACGCGAGTGCCACCAGCTAGTGCTGGGGACGGACAACAGCAAAGGGAATAACTGCATAAGGTGAGACCAGGTGGACTATCTACTCTGCCTGGTGGCAGAGCTAAGAGAAGAGGTAGATAGGCTACGGAGCATCAGGGAGACTGAGCAGGAGATCAGCTGGTGGAGCCATGCCCTGACAACCCAGGAGTCTACCCAGCAACAACCTGTAAAAAAGGCCCGGGACCAAAGGGCACTGGTAACATCCCTCCATCGGGCTGAAGGAAGGGACGCAAAGGAAAACAGCGAGTGGAAGCGGGTCCGCAATCGGGGCAGGAGGCAAACTCTTCCCTTGACCACCACATCTCCATAGGTGCCTTTGCATAACAGATATGAGGCTCTAGATGTGGAGGACAAGGCGGTGGATGGTGCAGGGGTTGACCCATCCACATCGGAGGAGGCACAAAGATCGGAAGGACCTCCCTCTCGTATTACTACCGGCTCCACAAGGAGGAAGAGACGAGTCACAGTTGTAGGAGACTCCCAGCTGAGAGGAACAGAGGGTCCGATATGCCGGGCAGACCCTCCTCTCAGGGAAGTCAGTTGCCTCCCGGGAGCAAGGGTCAAGGACATTGTTAGGAAACTTCCTAGACTGGTCCAACCCTCAGACTATTATCCTCTGCTGCTCTTCCACGTGGGTGCGGATGAAGTTGCAGTAAGTAGCCCGAGGGTAATTAAAAAAGAATTCAAAGCCCTAGGACGATTAGTAAAGGAATCTGGAGCACAGGTTGTCTTTTCATCGCTCCTTCCAGTGGTGGGCAGAGA
>Ga0065711_1038594_pt1:0-17500 | contig 18607 bp, 11 predicted proteins | sample Hoacrofraction12_FD_59098 | JGI IMG/M metagenome (GOLD analysis project Ga0065711, IMG submission 59098) | Hoatzin crop microbial communities from Cojedes, Venezuela - Epithelial fraction 12 v2 (version 2) | ecosystem: Host-associated > Birds > Digestive system > Esophagus > Crop...
TTTTTTTTTTTTTTTTTTTTTTTTTTTTGTTCTGACTCTGTCTAGAGCAAAGAAGAAAGGGAAGTGATAATTCCTTTGGAAAGCCACATTTCACAACCATCTGTTAGGCGATAATACATGTGTTCCCAGAGAATTAGCATTGTTGAACCCCATTGAGTGGAGTGGCACAGCTACAAGCCCAATAAGCCTCGCTATAAAAAGTGACAGTCCTTTGAAATGTAAGCAATGTGATACTTTTTGTTCAATTTAATGTAAGTGGAATTTCTTTATGGTAATTTAATTTCAGAATGTCTTTTAATAACTCTGCATTACATAGTAATGTAATTATATAGAAGAAAGTCCTTAGCCTTTGCAGAGAGATTTTTAAGGCCAAAGTAATTTTTTGTAATACTTGAAATTAAGCCCCATAGTGACAGAAGAGTGTCTGACATAGGTATAATAAATCTACAAGTTGTGGAGCAGAGCACAAATGTTTACAAAATTATAGTAGGACTGAGGGAAATTGAGAATTGTCTTCAGTGTGTTAGTCCAAATTTACTGAAGAATCTCAACAGAAACAATGTTTAATAGCAAAAGGAGGTGTTCTGCTCTGTCTTTCAAGAGAGGTTGATAAAGCTTGGGAAGTTAAAAGCGGGACAAAATATGTGTCGCCATGACAGATTTGCAGTAAAGTCGGTATGTGTGGATGACAGAAATAATTATTATTTGGAGGGGGCTGGGGGAGCAGGGATCATGGTGATTGTAAGAGTGGTGATTTACCATGACCCATGTTATCTCTTTTTGTCAGAGCAGGCAGCAGGTTATGCTTAAGTATAGCATTGATAAACCAAAGCAGAGCAGTCAGGAGGACTTCGTGTTTAGTGGTCAGGACTTGAGACTTCCTCACTTAATGAATAGGGCACAGTGAGAGAAGAGTGAAACAAGGTCTTTGTTGGTATATATTTCTACCTGTGATTGTCCCACAGCTACAGGAACCCTTTAACTTCCATGACTTTCTGGCATCTCTTTTCCTAGTCTCACCTGGAAAGTAGTGGAAAAATCACTTTTCTCAGTGTTGGAACAAGATGAAGGATGTATAAGGGTTTTCCATTGCTATTGTTCATCATCCATCTCCTGGTAAGCACTTAAATATTGCAAGCTTGACAAATGTTGGCTTCATGTATTTGATACTGTTGAGTATTGTGAACAAGAAGGTGGGCTGTTTGGTTGTGACTGGCAACCACTCAGGGATAGGCCTGCTAGAAAAATGATAACTTCTGATATTCCAGGTGTCTGTGCTTCACCTGTGGTGCCAGATCAGTGTTACTTTAGGTGAGGTGTTTTTTCACTGTGGTCCTGCAACTGGCCTTTGAGGCGCCAGTGGTGGCATCTCCAAGGCAGAGAGGAAAGGAGGAGGCAATGGCAATAATGCGGTGGAGGGTGCAGGGTGAAAAAGCTGAATCTGCAGGTAAATGGAGCTTTGCCAACTTACTTAACTAAATACGGATTACAAAAAAAGTTTGGGAATCTCATTAAATGACTGCTGCATGATGTATGTACTTAATTTAATTTCCTATTATTTCAGTTGAAGGAAATTTGAGACATTATTATTTAGACAATAGACTACTCAGTATACAATTGCTTGCTAAGGTCATAGATTAAAACTGGCTGTTGTGAAAAAAACAGAAGTATGTTTCAAGTAATATATCATTAGATATCTGGATGATCTGATTAGTGATTTGAGACGTGTATAGCATTGCACCTATAAAAGAAACTGTTCTAGTGTATTAACATTGCCTCACAAAAGCCTTAATTCTAGAAAACTGTATCTGAATAACCTTACACCTGTAAAATTAAGGGATTGAATAGCTATGCGTGTCTGTGGGGATAAGGCTTTTGCAGATTTTTTTTCAGAACAGAGATCATTATTTCTGCCAGCAGCTAACATATGTATAATAATTGCAAAAGCACAGCTATTTGTGTAACTGTCCAGTTTCATGTGCTATGTGAATGTATATGCAATCAAACTTGTGTACATAGCTCCCATAGCCTTACCGTCAATGTACATACTTTTGTTTTCAATGGAAAAAACAAATGTTGAGAGGCTAAGAGTTCATAGGGTATTAACTGAAAATAAAATTGACTTAGTACCTTAGATTAATATTAGAGGACCATTCTGTGCTGTGTTTTCTATAGGCAAAAATAAAATCTGCAAGCCCATTGGAGTTTTAAATACAATATAAATGTCATACATAATCATAACAAAGTATGCAGAATGTTTTCAAACATTTGTATTGTATGGAAGCAATTACTGGCACCAACTGCATCACACACCCCTCATATGGGCTAAGGCCAAAAGAAATGAAGGTCTCTAAACAAAATTACTTTGGGTGGGTGGGAAGAGAGTGAGTTTTAACTTTTATTAGGGAGCAACACTGTGCCATATTTTAGTGCCAGTCACATACTCTGTAACCCAAATAAGTACTGAAAAAAATTGTTCCATATTAGGCTTTTGTTACTTTTTCTGGTCATTCACTGTCACAGGTCTTCCAAAGGAGACTCTCGCATTTTCATAGTAGAAGATTTCAAGGTACAATGTGTACAAATACAATTCCAGCAGGAAGTTAGTTCTCCATTTGCTGTGCAGCCAGCTCTGTGGTTGCTGAGACAGTCTATAGCATTTTTTCTCAGCATGTTAGTTTTACTTCTAGTAAACCAACATGGCCTCCCATGCTTCCATTTCGTATCTGTAAGCTACCATGATTGCTCTGCCACGTGCTTTGTTCAATGGTACATTTACAATTCTGGATGTTCAGAGCAACCTTCTCTTAAATCCTCCTTTCTGACATCAGTGAAACTGTAACACACGGTTTGTACACATAGGGATGGAAACAAACAATCAATCTTGTCTTCTGGAGGTAGACGTTTATTTTCATTCAAAGAAGTATGTTCTCATGCGTTTAGTGACTTTCACTTTCCTTGCATAGCTCCTTCCGCCAAACTTTGGCTCTTCCTGAACTTTGTAAGTTTTCGATGTTTGCCAAGTTAGGAGTGTCCGTTCATACCCCTTGAGAAGCCTGAATGCTTCACTTCACGTGCACAAATTATGGCCAATTCTTCCATGCCAGCTGGTCTGGTGAAGGACATAGTCTTTTCTGACATTTTATCTTCATCTCTCTTTTAAAAGAAAGAGACCGTCTCTCGTTATGTCCTAGGCTGTGAGTGATGCCAGTTGTACTACTTCATTGCACATAGAAAGAAAGCCTCAGGAGTCAAACCCAGAACATTTCGAAATTGGAGGAGAGTCCACCAACCATACAGCCCCTTCTTAAAACTGGAAGATCACTTCTCTGAGGAAATACTTTTTCACTGTCACTTGTCACAGTGACATACTGACATTTGGGAGTTTCCCCCAAAAGACTAACTGTGATGTTCCTGCTTTTATGGACATGCACTTGAGTCATTATGCTGCCATTTTGTGTGGTCACGTGTGTGGTACGTACTGCATGAGGGTATGTACCAGCTGAATTCCAAATAAGGGGCAATACTTCATTGCAGAAGTTTAAAAGACATTGCTTAGTATTTGCCCCCTGATCTTTCATGTGCAGTATAAGTCATATAATGTATCTTGATGTGACACTCCTGATCTGTGAAAATCAGTAATTAGGAATTCACAGGCAAGATGCATGGTATGTTTTGGTCCGTAGGTTAGTAGAATAGCATCTCTGAACGTTGCTGCTGCAGGCAGAGGAACCTTTGGAGGATAATGCTGTAGCAGTGGGTATCATGAACATCACATGGCAGGAGGGACACATACAAGCAGTATGGTTAGAAAGTTTTGAATGAAATAGTCGTGGGACTATGGATTATGCAGCTGAGTACCAACTAGAAAGGTGAGAGGAGGACAGAGAAATAGATGAATGCTTTTGTTAGGGCATGAGGTGCATGGAGGAGATTGGAATCAGATTATTTTACGTTAAAAAGAGGCATGCATTGCACTAGTTGTATGTGTAAGGGCGTTAGGAATGTATCTGTGAGTATAATGTCATACTTTAGATTATGGTTTTGTGGGTTTTATGATCATCAGAATCCCTGTAAGCCTATAATTTAGTTACCTATCTGAAATTATCATAAATAATATAAACAGTGTGGATAAAACAAAGTGTGTGTGTGTGTGTGTAGTCAGTCAGTGAGTGGGTGCATGTGTACACACACACTCAGATACACACATGCAGAGACAGACTCAAATACACATTGGTTAGGCAGATACTGGAGTAATGCCTTTGAATATTTCTGTTAATTTGGTGTGATAAACCAGCTGTGCTTCCTGTAGGGTAAAACACTCATTCTTAATATTCTTAATATTTGTCACTTGCACAAGTAATTAGCATGTAAGTCACTTTTTAATGTAAATCTTTGCTGTATCCCTGTTAGGTAACTGAAGGATAATTCCCACTTTATACACAGTTTAAAGTCATGTCCCCAGAAGTGACTTGTAAATTTGGTTTCCTGATTTAGGACCTGTCAGGCTCTGATTACTCTAACCACTCACAGCTTTGACAGAAGTCAACTGGAAGAGCAAATCAGTACCTATGAGCATTAAATCAGGCTCCCCAAAAATGAACCCCTGTATGAAAGACACTGTATTTTTCTTTGTGAAGAGGTTGTATGATATGCTGTTAAATTGGTCTGGATCAGAGTGCACCACTGTTTATTTCTTGGTTTCTTAATCCACTAGAAAAGGTACCTCACTGAAAATGTTTTCTGTTTCTTGTATGCATACCCATAATGTTCAGGCGTGTTCTTACTGTCTACAAACCATTCTAATTGCGTGCAGTTTCATGATCGTGTTATGGCAAGTGTGGTCGGGTTTGGAGTTACAGTGTGGCTTTTCTTCCGTGCTCGCATAAGAGGGAGTGCCCATGGCAACTTTGTCTGCGTATGAAGCAGAAATTTGCTAGTTAAACAGTTTTGCTTCCTACATGATTCATCCATTTTTTTTTTATGTAGTAGGGCAGTAGGGTCGTTGGGTGTACAGTATGTTTTGGGGATAAATAAATTTTATACTAGTAATATTATACGTCAGCACACAAAATGTTAGTTCTTTGTCTGCTTGCTTGGATTAAAGTAAAATCTGGACCAGACTACAATTAACAGTGAAACAACTGTATAGTCTGTTTTAAGAGTCAGTTAATTCAGATCTTAATAGCATGATTCTCTTTAGCATTCTTAAAGACAAGAAGAAGAGCGTATGTACTATCAACAGACTTTTCTCGGCTCTGCTGGTCGCCTCATCTGAGAAACTTTTTAAAATACGCACAGAAAATATTTTTATCTTTTTTTTTTATTCTTTTTTTTGCGTTAATAGACTTTTATGTCCGAGCTGGTAAATTTTCCAGCAACCATCACCACCTAACATTGTGTTACTGTTTCCAGTTTGTACTAACTTGTTGCGGTGCCATCCTCCTGCATTACCTACTTACTTTGTCTTTGTAGTGAATTTTGTGAGTTCAGTTAATCAGGTGAATCACAGCGCTTAGTATATTTCTATCTTTGATAAGCTATTTTATAATTCAGCCCTTCTCAGCCTTCCTCTAACAGCAAGGTTCGCTTCGTTCAGCCAAAGAAAATGAGACAAGGAAAGGTAGAGGAAACTTTCATAATTGAAAGTTTTATAAATAGATTTTATATAGACACGTATGTATATTTAAAGAGCTTGGCCAAGTGATGACTTTGACAAAGATTTAACAAACCAGGAGTGTGAAGTGTTCTGTAGGCTAACAGTTTTAATGGGTTTATCTTAGACAGTTCTTCAGTTGTGAAAGTGTCAGTTAATAATTTACCCGTCCCAAGGGGCAGTGGAAGCAATCACACTCAGCAGCGAGGTACTCCTGGGCCTGTCGCAGTGCTGCAGCTCATCTTGCCTACAGAAATGCACCATTGGATGCGACATCAGCACTGTGTCTGCGCTTTGACAAATGAAGTCTTGTAAGAGCTAAATAAGGCGTGGGAAGTTTTGGAATGAGCAAATAGCTCTTCAGCTGATTTCTGCAGTAATGGATTACTGTAAATGCCCATCCGCTGCACATCAGAGGGAACACAGGTTAAAATGAAAGCATTTGGGGCTTTTTGGTACTGTGTTTTGAGATGCGGTTTTTGGTGCGTTTTTTTGTTGGGTTTTTTTTCGTAAAAAGAAACCCTGAAATACAGAAAATGTTTCTAAAATCCAGAGGTATAGTTAGCGATGTTTGCATGGTATTTGGAAAGTGAATGTTCTGCTCTGATGATGCATTGCAAGAGCCAGAGTTTTCTACCAGAAATGTGAATGTTTAACATAAAAAAGCCCTGCAATATAGTACTTTCACCATCACCCTTTACCATGCAATTTGTTCAGATGCAGTTGTTAACATGAAATCACTGTAGATTAAGCACTATTTATGTGAATTTTATTCCAGCGTTTACTCATTGAATTATACTGTCCTACCAGGATGGTAAGTTTTGTAATTTGTTTTCCACTATATGAAGAATGTTCCTCCACAAATACTCACTTTTGCATCCGTATTTTTTTATTAGACATTATGCCATTCTAAAGATTTACAGTTATTTAATAATGATTTATTATAGTAATTTATTCTGCCAGCTGTGGCATATTTTTACTGGAATTTGTAAATCAAATGTATATTGAAATTCACTAGAAACATGCATTTCAGATTCTAATGAAATGTACTCCAAAATTGTTTTTAGAATTGGGCAGCTATGTGAATGAACTGTAACTTTCACTTTCTAGTGTGATATGTAAGCTTTTCCTCCACCTGTTTTATTTACTTGCCAATCTTGGATGTTTCACTTACTACAGGATTAGTGAATCTTGATGCTCCTGTGTGAAACAAACAGCAAGAAAACTGCAGAGCCATTGACTTTGCCCTGCAAGGCATCAGTATCAAATCATGCACTTGACCTGCAGTGATCGAGTCACATTAAGGATTAGGAAGACAACTTGACAGCAATTTCAGTGTGCTTCTAATTGCTGTCTCTGTGTTGTGATAGAAAGTGCATGTCTTGAATTTAGTGAGTCATAAGAGACACTGAGTGAAATTAGTATTTGAGGTGATAGAAAAAAATGTGTATATGTTGGAGGGGGGACCCAGGGAGAAACCAACAGTATTTTTACAATATTTTGTAAAACTTTTACAATATTTTTTCAATAGTATTGTTTCATTTGCAGCTTCACTGCAACTCTACATTTAGTTCATTTCGAAGCCAGGAACTCTCTTTTTAATTGGTAGTCTAATACCTGCTATTCTTGGCTCTTTGAAAATCTGGCATGAGCTATGGGTGTGAAGTATTCTTTAAAATTCCAGCACTGTGTATCAGTTTCCCAATAGTAAAAATCAAAATGAGTTACTTCCTTTCTTCTATCTTTTGTCTCTCTTGATTATTCAGGCTATAAACCTTTCTGGACAGGAACTCTCTCTTCCTTTTGTTTGTACAGCACGCAGCACAGCTGGAGGAGGGAGATGGGCTGAGCTTGGCTTCAAGTGTCTCAGACTGTGTTTTAATACAAATAGGATGCAGCTAACAGCAATGAAGCTGTCTCTCAGATCTTGTGTAAACATTTCTGAAATAAATTGTCTTTAAGTGAAAATTCAAAATATCTCAGCTTCTGAGAGAGATTTATTTTCTGCGTTTGGTTCTGATCTCAAGAAAAAAAACAGCTGTCGCTTCGTACTTTGTGAAAATCAGCTGCTGTGCATGTGTACACAAGTATAGGATCCCAACTTGCCAGATCAGCAGTGATGCTTCCTTGTTTATCAAAGATCAGAAATAAACTTCACATGAATTCAACACAATGTGTTAGGATACTGAAAGATTGCTTTTTTAATTTTTGTGAATATGATCTCTTCATGACAATACGTAAAATTGTCATGACAGGATTCAAAAGAGAGAAAGGATGCGAAGTATAACATTTCTAAATGAGTATCTAGGGATTTTAATTACTCTCTGAAATCATGAATGTGTTAGAAAAATAGTTAAAGAAAAGTCAATTTAAGTACATTTACCTAAAAAAATACCAGTATAAAACATAATGGCAAGTCATTGACTGAGAAAACTGCAGAAATTTATTCCGATTTCCTGTTTAGGGATGGGGTGATTTTTATAGTGTTATTGCAGGAACATTCACAGCAATATAGAAACTGGGAGTTCAAGGTTCATTTCTTAAACAATTTTCAAAAATATTAATTTTTTCTTAAGAACGCTATATTATTTGTCAGGAAGCAGCTGATGTTTTCTTTGATGCTTTTGAGGTGTTCTTTTCACTTCAATTACCTTTGTACAGTTAGCTCTTCTGTTAAGTCAAGTGTATGACACTATATAGTCTTCCATGTGTTTACATTGATGCTTATCCTGTATTCCTTTTGAAAAGTGACCTGCAAAGCAAATAAACCTGCTTGTGCCCTGATTTTGCTTGTCTTGGCAGGTTTTTAGTTTTTCTCAATTCTTCTTGTATTAATCTTGTATGTGAGGAGGGAGTAAGAATACAGGAAAAGTTTTCATTGTTAAAATTTCTACCTTGCTTTACTCTTTTAGTCTCTTTGATTTAAAACTCACTGAGATTTTTCTTCTTTAGAAGGCTCAATCCTAGAGGATCCATCTTCTAGCAAAAGAGGAAAAAGGCAATTTTTTGTATTTTCAAGCCCAAATTTCTCCCTCCATCCAAATGTTCTCCGAAGACAAATTTCATCTTTTAAGCAAAACAGGACATACCTCCCTTTCTTGCAGTTTTACTTAAGGTGCTAATTTTTCTGCTTCTAAGACACCTTCAGAGTGACAAGAGAACATTATATTTTCAGGAGGTTAAAAATCTTTATAAATACCAGCTTTTGTTTTAGCGTGGTATTTTGATACCAGAGTGGAACGCCTTTGTGCTATATTAAACTTGTTGAGCTGTGTATCGCCTTTTAAGAAATGCATACTTAGTAGCTCATCAGCAGACAAAATCCTAAAGCTTTCTGTTTAGTAGCTTTGGACAACAGGGACATACACCACTGACATTCTCCCAGGTTATTTCCCACCTACAAAAATCCTTCGTATTCCTGAAGTGGAACTAGTTTTCTCTTGTGATTGACTTTTAACATGTCCACAGGTATCCTTGAAGTGAGTTGGGTGAAGGAAAACTGATAGTTACCATGCTAGAATTATCCTGTGCTTGTAACAGCTGGCTGCGGTTCTGTCTTTAGCATACAACCAGCTGATTAAACCTAAACTAATAGTTGTAGTGGGTTACTCTTTTTGCTGCTCAGTTTTGCTAATCTTAGTTGGAAACTGAAACAGTGAGACTGATGTTGGGAGAGGGAGGGAGAAAGGTCTAACTGCTGGCATCCTGAGGGAGCTTGGTGAGTATCACTGATGCTCAGCCATACTGTCGCATTTCCCTGGGTCTTCCTCCTCCTTCAGAGGAGCATGTGCGTGAAGGAGGATGAATGCTTTTTGAGGGAGAGCTTTCTTCACCTCCCATCAGCCAGCCCTGCGAGGATGTTACTGTCCTTTCTTCACATTTTCCAAGTAACCGTCTTGTTTTGGGGACTGTCACTCGTTGCTGTGCTTGAACCTTGTCTATGTTTCCAAGACGTACTTGGCATAAAAGAAGAAAAAGCTCTCTTGCCAAATTGGGAAGTTTTTGAAGGGACATTTATGTACCCTACAGGAACTTGCAAACCCAGTTTTCAGATTAAAAGTAGTAAGATAAGTAATTTAATCTCAGGTGGTAAAATGTTTATGTCCTATAGCTGAAGCTTCTGTTTGACATACAGTACAAGTGAAAGACTGAAACATCCACATCCCAAAGACAAAAAGGAATAACAGACATAGTCTTTTGTTTTAGGACCCATTAGTACAGAGTGGGAGATCTTAAAAATTTCAGGCTGAAGCAACTTGGAAGTATGTGCTTTTGCTTATCTGGCTTCAGAAAAGTCTAAGGATTGTGCTGCAGAGAAAGCAAAGTATTTTAGTAAGGAAAAGACATGTTAATTCTTCTACTTTGTACATGTAGTAAAGTTACTAACACTGTTGAAGGTGTAGCACAGGGCTTTCTTGCAAATTGGTGGTTAAAACTGTCTTTGTGCCTTTTAGATGCAGGCCAAAGGGCAGAGGAGTGTCCTACATACCAGGGTTTAAGCAGCCACACTGTTACATGGAACAAGCTCCATTCCCCCTTTTTTCCATCCCTGAACACCCCCCCAGCCACACCCTCCAAATCCTTGGTCTTTCCATAACAGACGGACTTGTAGATGCTTCGTTGTTCCCAGCCTGCTAAGTCTGTTGCAGTTACTCTAGAAACAAAATCCAGTTTAGTCTTTAAATAGCAGTATTAAGGTCCCTGTGGGTCAACTCATCCCAAGTAAGCCGTATGTGAAAGCCAAAGCAGGGACTGTCCATTGTGATTTTCCTTTAGAGCATATTTGCCCCTTTCCCCCCCCACTCCCATTCTATCTTCAGTTGTGTGAATGGAGAAAACCCGAAAGCTTCAATTTCAGGTCTGGCTCCTAAAGAAAACCAGTGTGGTTCATTTGTGGGTTGGGAATAGGGGTTTGAATTGGCATAGACTTGTGGGTGCTTTGGGGCTGGAGCACACAAAGCTGTGGGTTCCAGATGCTTGCTATCCTGTATTAATGTGGCTTGTCTGTGAAACCATGGCATCCGCAATACTATACAAAGGTCCACGCCTGTGGTGGTTTGGGAACTACTCCCAGCGAGAGAAATTTCAGTTTTTAAAGTGAGTTAGGACAAATTTACAGACATGCAGCTCAGAAAGGCTTAGATAATGCAAAATTCTGCTTACAAGTTTCATTTTAACAGCTATTCAGACAGTATTACACATTAAAATTTCAGACTCCTCATAAACAGCATTTTGGTGTTTTGAAGATGAACCAAGGAAGTAACAAGCTTATTTGCCCCCTAATGTCTTAATATTGTAGGAGCTCATCTTGTTTGTATCTCCTACATTGCTGGCATAACCAGTATGCAGATATCATTGAAATGTACTTTCATTGTTTATATGCAGTTAGTGTCTCTTCATTGACTATGGTAGCAACACGGAGAACATCTTTTCTATGAGGTGGAAAAGAGAAGTACGTACCCTGATTTTCTTCCAAATGTGCTGGACATTCTCAGATGTATTTGTCTTTAAGAACTGCATGTTTTTCACAATTCTTGAAAAGCAGGCCAACTCATAATTTTTTCCCTGAAAGTGTGAATGAATTACTAATATTAAGAATATTTTTTTCGTTTTATGTTGAAGTGACTTGTTAAAAAATTCACCCAAATCTATTGTATATTAAATTTAACAGGAGTATTTTTAGATCGCTTTTTATTGTAAGCTCTGTCCCTGCAATCTTGTGATTTAATAAAGAAATGTCTTTGTATAGTATCTTTCACAAAAACTTCATCTCCAAAACACTATGCAGAGTTAATAAAATTAAAAAGTTTTTTTCCCATTTTACTAGAAGTTAAGAGACATAGACATGAGAACAGAGACATATTGTTTCCACATGAAGGCTGAAAATAGATGGAGAATGAGGGAGCGAAATGCAGCAGGGTGGTTCCAGATGGCAGGCATTGCAGAGGAGAAGGTTCTTGCAGCCATGTTGGCCAGAGTGTACAAAAGGACAAAAAAGGAGTCTGATGCCAAGCAGAGGAAGCTGAAATATAGAGTAATGAAAGTAATATTGAAGGAAATTTATAAAAGATTTTTAAAATGAGTAAGTGTCCTCCTTTTTAACTGAGTGGAGAGCTGGATTTGTTTGTGTGCAATGAGGATATTTCAGGTGAAAAGGTGTTATAAAAATTGAATTTTACTGACACTCTGTACTCAGCAGGTGAGCAGGTATCTTTCTTTGTTTTGTTTTGGTATGTTTTCAAACAAAATAGTAGCTTGTAAGTATTTAAAAGTTTATTGAGTCTTACTGCACTTCTGAGTATCTTATAAATTATTTAATTGTCTGATGGATATGTGGCTACCTAACTATAGGGCATGAAATATGCACTGTTCCTCTAATACACTGGAGGGAGACCTGTTTATAAAGTATTTAGTATTGGTTTTATAATGCACTGTTGTCAACAGGAGACCACGAAGCTCAAAGATCAATCTCATTTTGGCCTACAGTATTAATGCTGCTTTATGAAACTCTGTGACAGGTCACTTAGACAACAGCTCTTAATGAAAGGACTTTGTGCCAGTGTGTGGTCGTGTGACTGTCTGTTAGTAAGGCACGCTTTGGTTGCTGCCAAGGCTGCAGATGAATCTCTTTGTCCAAGTCCCTGAGGTGACTTTGTGGCTGCTGCTACTGCTGGCCAGGTGATGGAGCTCATCATTTCCCCGGTCCTCCAGAGAGAAGTGAGACAGAGACTGCTGAGTTCTTACTAATGCAGCTTTTCCTAATTGTCCAGAGAGCTAGTAGGGCACTGGGCAGTTCAGGCAATCCTGTGTACTTTGAATGAGTCAGTAATTAGAAAAACATAGCTCCTCTTAGTTCAGTGTTGCATTTCTGCATGAAGTGTCTTTTCAGCCATCTAAAATTCAGCTGTTCAATAAACAACCAGGATTTTTAGGTCAGTTTAGTTACTTAATTACAACAGATTTATGTTTTAGACACCAGATAATTGTTACTAGGAAGTGGCACAATAGATTATATTATTGAATAATTAGATCATAAGCTTAGCCTATACTTAAACCCTTTAGGCTGTAGTGGGATTCAAAGGCCTTGCTTGTTATGGAGACAGTTTACCGAAAGAATGAGAATAATGAAATTAACTACCAAAGAATAAATTGCTTTGTAAAGGTCTGGTACGAAACTAGTGTCCAGCAGACAGTTTTCACAGTTTTAGGATGTTTTTCAGAAAAGAACAGCTAAAGTTGCTGAATTTAATAGTATATTAAAAATATAAACCTTGCTTAACCCCAGATAATCAATAGATGAAAGATACTGTAATATAGTAGTGCACCTGTATAATAGCATAGTGATAATCTGTCGATGTAAACATATTAATGTTGGGTTTTTTAGATCAAAGTGTTTTAATTATCTCTCTCAATAACTTAGATAAATTGGGTTGTTGCATTGTTACTTTTAACAGTTGCTGAGAGCTTGCCGCTGTTTTCTGTTGGAATGCTGAACTTATGTCTCAGCAGATACAACTGGTTTTGAAATATTTTGTTTTAAAAGTGAGATACATTTACTTTTGTGTTATACATCTTCCTATATTATATGGCATGTCAGGTGCCCTCTGTCCTTTTTAGTTCTTTGTAAATCGAAACAATGTCTGTATCGCACTATTATTTCAGTGGTGGACCATACGGACATTTCATTAGATGCGTAGTTTAAATCAAAGTCTTTTGGAGCTTGCTGTATCTACTGTGCTTTGAATCAGATTCTCATACCTTAATGTGGTTATCTTTTACCCTTTGGTATAAACAATTAAGGAATAAATAGATAGTTTTGTGTCAAAAAAAAGACACTAACACAAACACAGATAGGACATGAAGACTGGATGTGAAACTGTCCTATGTGTGCAGAACAAGCTGCCCTGTTTACCTCTCTGCAAATTAAGGGGTTTGCACCAAATTTTTGCTAGGCCTGTAGAATTCTTCTGAGAAAAGCATTTTATAGTTTAGTGTATTATCCACATATGCATAGTGGTTATTACTAGTTAAATGCCATGCTGATGTGTAGAATACCTTTTAAACAGCAAGTAATTACTTAGAAAATTTAATAGGCACAATCAACAAACTGCTATTACTTGGCATTAGGTTGTATGTTTTTACAAGGTTTTATAGAGTTGCTTGTTTTTATAACCTTCTGCATCCTCCATTTCACCTGCATTTTGTCATTTTTGTGTGTGTATCCACTGTATCACGATTCTTTGATTCTCTCTGCTTCACTTGTGTACTCCTCTGTTGTTAGGCAGGCAAATTAGTGTATTTGACATACCTCCCTTACAAAGTAGGTCAAGAAATATAGATGTGATTTCTCCTGTAAAAAGGAGTTTCAGGTGAGCTGAACTCCCAGTATTGGCTTGTTTAAATAACAAACAAAAAAATCACAATAAAAGCAAAACAAGAAGACAAAAGTGTATGTTTTTCATCACCTACAGCTGACAAGAACTTTTCTCTAATTTGTGTTATATCCTCGATGTTCATGTTCATCCCCCAAACCTGCAACTGGGTGTCTCTGCCAACATTCACACTGTGATCATGTTAAATACTGAAGGACAGCATATATGGATGTCATTGTCTTGTCTGTGTGCTTACTTTTTCTGTATTTGACTATTCTTTTGTTTCTTTAACTTGTTAAAACATAGTGGCTGGGTGACTAAAATCCTGAAGATCTTTGCTTGATGAGGTTTTTATATGCAGGCAATAGGTCACAGTTTTCACCTTAATTTTTGCCATTGTTGTGTCACGGCAGTCTTCAAAAGGGTTTTGTGGTACGAGGTAGTTATACGTAGTTTGGCAAAGATGTGATTAGGATCAGTTGGAGTGTGACAGCTTGCTAGAAACTTAACTGAAGCTTTCATAACAGGAATGTACACTTTCAGACTCATAATCAAAAGTTTTCTTTGAGGAGAAAGTTCCTGTCATGTCACCTAATGTGTAATGGGAAAGAAATTAAATATCTGTATTAAAAAAAAAGGATCAATAACTAACTTAGAGTAGGCTAGGGTTTGAAAATATGATTCTAAATTATAATTGAAAACTTTACTGATGTTGAAAAATTCTGCCCTGCTTCAGTTGTCTGAAGATCTGGATACTGAACACTTTTGACCTGAAAAGTCTTCCTTTAAAAAAAAAAAAAAGTAAAATTTAGATGTGGACACTTCCAGAATCTGTGTGAATTAGGCACAGATTCCTAAATGCACAGTGCTGTTGAAAAGTTAGAGAGCAAGGATTCAGCAAGGAGATTTGGAACACAGGGGGCTAGAAAGTATTCTGTCACATTGTTGCGTGATGACATAATCAGTGCTATGCATTTTGGCTATAAATCGGAAATTACCTATTAAAACTCACACAAAAATGTTGTACAAAGTAAGGATGACAGGTTTCAGAGAAAATACAGTTCTGACAATTTTTTTTTATTTAGGATATGGAAATTTGGGTGGATTATCTGTTCAGAGGAGGTTTCCTTTATTAATCCCCTCCACCCCCTTTTTTTCATTTTAGACATCTGTTAACATTTCATATAGTGTAACAGATGTTGCAGAGTGAGTCCGTTATATAATTCTTAGGGAGAAATGGATGATAAAGAATGACATTTCCATAGCAGAATCACCATCTCTCTGAATATGACCATCAAGATGGCTTTGCATAATTTTCAAGTATGAGATTATATTCCTGATACGACACAATTCACAACTTTGTTGTTACCCATGGACAAAGTGTAAGTGTGATTGTTACAGTCTCTGCTCACACATTATTTTAATGACAAATAGAAGAATTCTCTCTTACTTCATGAAATATATACTTTTTTGGAGACACTATGGAGTACTCAGTTACAAAATGTCTTCAAAATAACGCCATTATATAAGCGTGGTTGTTTCAGCACAAGCAAGGGCTGATTATCATGCGATGTGGAGGACCATTTTCATTATTTTGGCAAGAACAGGGACAGTTTTGTCCTGACGAGCTATTAGATGAATACCAGAATGTGTCACATGAAAAACCACTGATCTTTAACCCGGCTATCTACTTAACCAAGCCTAGAAATGAATAGTGAATAAGGGAAGAGCAAAGGCCAGTTTACTGTCATTACAAATTAGAGAAACTGTTAACATCTGCAGCAAAATGAACTCTGGGAATTACAGGTACTGTCCAGTAGGTTAGTGGAGGGTACAGAGATTTAGGAAAACTATGTATACAGAAATGAGATTACCAACAGTGTATGTTCATGTGCATGTATCATTACTATTGAAAATTCGAACATGTGCATAAAAAGACATAAAGATTTTCTGAATCTTTTCCAGTACCCTTAACGAGTCCTGAGAATGAGCACTGAATGTAAGGAACACTCCTTCAGAATAATCGATTGATCGTTATCATTAAATAGAAACGTACATACTAAATCGACAGAAATAATAAATCTATGCTCACTGTTTTATCTTTTATTTTTTTCCCCAGGAGTAGTCTCGGGGACACTGCTGCATGTACAGTTAATATAAACATTTATACTGAACTCCTAGATGTTTGAAAAACAAACACTGTAAAGATCAGTAACATTTTAAAATTATCAGTTATGGGAATTAATGCTTACAGAAAAACACTATTCTTTCTTGCCCTGCTAGTAGAATTGCATTGTCTCCCTACAGTCTTGTTAGCTCATACTAACTGAAATGCAAATTCTTTCCAACTAATTGGACCTCGTTGAACGTACATGTACAGTACATAGTTATATGCATGTAGTTTTTTTTACTAAATTCCTCTGTAATTATTTTCTTGATTAATATCTAAAGCAGAGACGTGGAACAAAAATCTCTTTAAAGAGTTTACATATTACTGAACATTAAAAAGATAGTAACTGTTGCATGTTTTAACAGCTTAATTAATAATACTGAATAATTGGAACAAAAAGAAGGAAATATTTTTTCAATGTTTAGTCATTTTGAACTATTTGCATTAACCCTTTGACTGAACTAATTAACACTTAAATTATCAGAATAATGGAATTTAGAAAAAGGAAGATACATTTACATTATATAGCACATTCTGCTGGCTGGATTTTCATATTGGCATCACCTGGGCTTTCTGTAATCACCTTTCCTATCCTTTCTTGCCATATGGCACATTTCTGTATCCGTAGTTTTAAGAGGAGAGACGAAATCAACAATGTTATGTTTTTAAAAGATTCACAAAGCCACACATGTAATGTAATTGTCTTTGATAGTAAGTAATAAGTAATAGTTAAAATGAAAAGAAATAAAAAATTCTTAACATCGCATACAGTTCACAGAGCACTTAAAATTCTCAAAAACACAAGTGGACAACTGCACCTGCACTCTGTTGTGAGTTTCATTAGAACCTTGTTTCTGTAGCCACCTCTTCTACTCAGCACCCGGGTATTCCCAGGAGTGGAAAATGTAAAATAATTTCACAGATCCTTTTATCTTTCAACACAAATGCCATTGGATAGCAGTAAAATACTTGCAGAACGTATTCCTGATTAAATATCTGTTAAAAATGAGATTTTTTTTTAATGCTTATAAAAGAATTTGTTTTAAATGCTGTTAGAGCCCTTACCTTTTCTATAGTGTTTCTGACTCTCATATGAGTTAGCCAAAGGGGAGAGAAAAAATACCGTTCTACTCAGTTTGTGCCAAACTTGTGCACTAACAAGTAGTTCCTGTACTTCCCACAGATGATTCGAAGAATATTTCTGCCTCCAGAGGAATTATAGCAATAAGCAGAGGGCAAAAGATTACAAAGAGAAGTACTGGGTTCTAAGCCTGGATTCTGATTATTAAAATTTTCACTAAA
>Ga0065711_1038595_pt1 | contig 18605 bp, 11 predicted proteins | sample Hoacrofraction12_FD_59098 | JGI IMG/M metagenome (GOLD analysis project Ga0065711, IMG submission 59098) | Hoatzin crop microbial communities from Cojedes, Venezuela - Epithelial fraction 12 v2 (version 2) | ecosystem: Host-associated > Birds > Digestive system > Esophagus > Crop | place...
AGAGAAGGAGACTCCACAACCTCCCTGGGCAGCCTGTTCCAGTGCTCCATCACCCTCAGAGGGAAGAAGTTCTTCCTCATGTTCAGACGGTCATCTAACCCAAACCCCCCGCAGTGAGCAGGGACAATTTCAACTAGATCAGGCTGCTCAAACCTGGCCTCGAATGTTTCCAGGGATGGGGCCTCCACTGCCTCTCTGGGCTACCCATTCCAGAGTTTCACCACACTCTTTGTAAAAAATTTCTTCCTTCTATCCAGTCTAAATCTACCCTCCCTTAGTTTAAAACCATTACTCCTTGTCCTAACACAACAGGTCTTTCTAAAGAGATTTTTCCCCTTCTTTCCTTTAGGCCCCCTTCAGATACTGAAAGGCCGCAATAAGGTCTCCCTGGAGCCCTCTCTTCTCCAGGCTGAACAACTCCAACTCTCTCTTGATATGTAGTAACATGAGAGATCAAGCTGACTTTCAAGCAAGCAGTAAAACATATGCCCAAGCATGTAACAGATAAATTTAACTTCCACAGTTTCAGTTGTTTTGTTTGCTGATTCTGCAAAGCTCAACTCTGAACTACTTCTGAGTCAACTAAAGTTGTTTTAATCTGCTTACCCTCAATACTGCCCAGTACAATTAGAACTGGTGGAGAAGTCCACTTCGGAGGCATTCAAAAAAACAATCAAACAAGCCAATGGAGTAATGTCTATCCAGATATCTCTACCTGTCTATGTCAGTGAATAGCAATCTTTTAAGAATTTTTTGTAACATCTGCCGCTGCCACAGGAGGATATGATTCACAAGATGACCAAAATTCCTCAGTTTTTCATGGTATTTCTTAAGGAAATAAGATACTGATTTTATTTCATATCTGAAAATGATCTTTGTGTTTCTTTGTTTTGGAGTTATAATTGATTGGCAAAAAAATTCAGTCACCAAGACTTTATAGGGCATTAGAAATAGATATGTTTTGTGATTAGGAAAGTGTCACTTACTTGAAAATAAATGGGTAAACTATTCAAATATTCACCAAGGCTTCCACTGGAGTTTTGTTGTTCTGTTTCTTTTGTGGTATATGTATTGAGGTAAGTGGTCTGTCTTCTACCAACCGAAGAGTCACTTTCCAGAAGTCTTCTGAATGCTGATAGGATCTGATGAAGAAGGGCAGTATTATAGCCTATGCACTTTCATGCAGATTTAGCTGTTTTCTCACCCTATTGTTATTAAGTAATCCTTTCCACAAATGAAAAAAAAGAACCACAACACAACAAACAAGCAGCTTTTTCTTCTTAGAGAGACCATTCTTAGGCATGACAGACAATGGGAGATATTCTATGTACTAATTTATAGAAAGAGGACTCATCAAGTGACCTTAAAACTCTCAATCCTGCAAAGGCATTCACACTACTTAGTAAATGTACATAGTGCCTTTTAAGAGACGAGGAATTTATCTGTTATGCCCACTAGAGATAATTGCAATGCTTCCAGTGACTTTAATGAGATAGGAATAGAGTCCCCAGTGAGACTTATCGTAAGTACGTACGTCTTCACAAGTCTTTATACTTCATCTTCTTCCTTAACATTTTAACTAAGCATTTAAGTGTTTTGTTTTGCTGCTGATAGACATCTCCAGCTGAATGTATCTTTTTGGGTAAACGGGCATTAAATGTGAACATACAGAGTATGATAGTCTAACTTGGAGGAAGCGCAAATGTTTGTAGAATTTGCCTCAATTGCAATAGTAACTTGTATGTAGGAATTCATGCTGTGTTCATGCTGAAAATATTCGTCCCACTGGATGTAATTTGAGATCTCATTGTATAGCTGTAATCACAATTTTCAGAACATCTACTATGAAGCATCTTAAAAAAAATCTCCTCTATCCTGCCATCCTTCACCCCAAGTACTTTTTTTCCATTCTTTGCTTCAGTTGTCAATAAAGATTATGACAGTAGCTCTAGTTTTTTGCAATCCAATTCTTGCCTGGGTCCATTAAAGCTTAAAATATTCTAGCAATAGAAAATCAAGGAAAAACTTAATTTGCATAAAACATGAAGAGGCATTAAAGAGTCTTATTCTGGTAGGGATTCAGGCATGTATTATTGACTTTTGCAACCTTAGTTCTACTGGTGTGATAGAAAATACTTCACCAGTTCACACATAAAAGGCAAGAGAAAGCACAGTGTTGGAAATTATTTTCTTATTTCTAAGCACTACAGAAGCCGATCTGCTTTCAGATCGCAGACACTATGTGTGTCTTCTAAAATCAGTGACTGTGCATGCATATGCAAGTACCACACAGGTTTTTGGGTCAGGGTTTGGCTTCATTTAATGCCTTCTTATATATCGAGTTGCCAAAAAGCAATTTACAGAGCAAGAAAATACATATTATTGATGCAGGAAGTCCTAGGTGTATGAGCAAAATTTGAAACATTGTATAATTTAGCCTTAATGTGTCATAACTGTTACAGTTGGGTTCGAGTTCCAAATTCACTCTCACAGTCAAAAAAAAAAATCCAGTATTTTTATCTGGACTACTACATGATTAGAGAAATCAGTGATTGACAACATTCTGCCTACAATATCAACATAGCTGTGTTCAGCAGTTACAGGGTTGAAAACAGAAATGCAAAGTGTAAAGGCATGTAAAACACATAAGATCATTTCATCTGAGGTCAGAAACGAGGTCTAAATGAAGTTACAGAGAAAATGCACTTTGATAATGCAATATGTGAAACAAAAATTAATTGTATTGCAGAACCAAGAAGGGCAAGAAAATTTAGCTTTACAAACATGACAAGTCTCTTTCTATTTATTAAGAAGTGCAAGAGAGGCTGCTTGTTGGTGATGAAGAAAAACAGTCATTGTTCAGGTGTCAGGAGGACCCATTCAAGAAGATCCTACTGTGCGCATCTCTTACACTGCCAAGATGGGAATGATGAGTGAAAGCAAAATTTTGTTTAAAACAATGTAATTCTATAATACTTTGCCTAAATAAAGACATCTCAGTAATACTGAAAAATTTAAGATGAATTGCAAAATTACATATGTATCATAAAATTGATGACCAAAAGAAGAGTTTTTTTTCTCTTCAGACACCAATTTTATAAATATATGTGGGAAAAATGAGAAAGATACACAGCACACAAGTACTAAGAAGCGCTAAAGAACCTGAACCAGATTCTCTTGCTCAGTAGTACCATTTTGCAAGCACAGTTCTGTCTCACAGCTGCCAGGGAGTTGTAACAAAACATCTCATCAATCTGAATGCAAGCTTTACAAAGGTACAGGGCCTCCAGCTCAGGCTGCCCTCCACATCTGGTACAAGGCTTACAAATGGCTGGTCCAGCCTCCACAATTCACAGTTCTTTGTGGCCTTATAGTCTATCATAGAGCCCTTGTGGTGCTTCAGTCTGTCTGGCCAACTTACCAAAGATGCAGAAGGTACGTATGGGTATTGCTGTCACCTCTTGGACCTGCAGACACACAGGGAACACAAGATCTACAGGATAGCTCATAATACACAGGATGTCTTTTTTTCTTCATGTACAGGCAGTAGTTTTGTAGTTTCCTTGGCAGAGAAGATATAAGATCACCATAATTTGCAGTTAGATTATTTTCTTCAGTTTGGTAGCTTTCAGACAGCTTTTCATTTTCTATTATTACTACAAATGAAATGGCTCTATGGGTTAGAATTACAAAATAAAGACTTCTCTTATAGGACATTTCTTAACAGAATATTTTGTTTCCTTTCCTGTTCTAGATGTCTTCAAGGTGTTACATCTTGTCTCTGATCACATCTCAGTCAAGCGACAGCCCAAGACAAAACTGTGTGCCGAAGAAACCCAGGGTACTTCGCAGCACCTTTCTGCTCTTAGATGTTCTTCAAACAGAGGCAAGGTGCAGGGTTGTCAGTGTACTTCTTGTTCTGGTGCTGATATATCCTGGAAATTCTCCTAGTTCTGTCACTGTAGACACAGTCTTTCTAGAACAGTAATTTTAATTGACAAGACAAAGCTGAAGACAAAAATGTCAAAGAACATGGGTGAAAACTCAAAGCTATTTTGCGATGGAATTTTTGTACATTTGCCGTGTTTTGTCTTACTTATGATTGTCAGAATTTTCTTGAACTTTTTTCATTTACAGTCAGGACCTAGTAAGCTAGGAGAAAGGAGAAAAGTGGGCAGCGTCTGACTGAAATTTCTCCATATAGCATATACACCGAGATGAACACTGTCTACATACCAGCTCACACAGAACTATTGTTTGCCATCTTTTGTAATTAATAAGGTAGTCTATCAAAAACTGGAAGAGTAATTTATGGGATGCTCAAAATTTTTGAGACTCTGCACCAATATGTTTCAAAGCAGGGTCTGTGTAGGAGACACACTGATCCTTTTAGAAACAGATGAACAATTTTATGCATGAATGTTGAGGGGCTTGTTTTTTACATTGCATGTTTTCTCGTTGTGTCAATTGTTACTAGTAGTTAAAGAGTTATTACTGAATTATTTCTATTTATATAATTCCAAAAAGTATTTTGGTTCAGTGTGCTTCTACTCAGCTGATTTATGTTATATACACATTTATATTGCCAGGATTGATCTCGTCTTTGTTCATTGTGTATAGAAGGTTATTAGGAATGTTCATGAGACAACATATGCTTGAAATAAGGGTGATTCTATGTTTTACAGGTCCCTTGAATCAGATGCAGAAACCTTAGAAGAATGAATAACTCAGTGCATAAATGAAATCAGAGACTGGACAAAATCTCTCTGACTTCATTCACGTCAATGAGGAAGGAGAAATATGATTAAAAGTTGGCACCCGTGATACGAGATTCAAATGCAGAATTGCAAACGTAGCATCTGCCATTTCTGCCTTAGATTTTCAGTGGGATTTTGTTATGTCCAGACATGTTTTGGAAAGATCAAACAGCAGTTGTGGGCAAAAAGATGTTTTTTCATGTACTTCTGAGTAGAAGTTTATGGTATTTCTTTTCTGATCCTAAACATCCCATCCTGTACATTGTTACTACTTTGGCTTTTCTATCTCCACTCCAGAGGGGCTGTACACTGGTTCTACTCAGAAGCTTAAGCTAGGAGGAAATGTAACTATCCAACTGTTAAGACATGAATGTTGTTGGAGACATGGGACACCAATAAGGTGTGTGAATATGTGCAGGGGTTCTGAGGAACCTGTTCCCATGAATTTTTGAAGGTAAGTTAAACAAGTAAAGTCTTTCGTGGACAGTGTTTACTCAGCTACATAGATTCCAACCTCCCTTTTTTTCAGGATAGTTAACACAACACCCTCCAGAATACAACATGATCTGAACACACAGTATTTGTAGATTTTTGATTTATATTCATTTCCCATGCAAAGTAGCTTCATAGCAACCAAAATTCTTGATAAAATGAATTGGAGGTGCTGCTTATAGTATCATGGATAATGCAGGCACAGAGGTGAGCTTTGCCACTGAAAACCTGGAGACTTTATAGGTTTGAACAAATAAGGGAGGACATGACAGGCGGAGAAAATTGGACAAGTGATTCAAAGAAGGTAATTTATCATTTTTCTAAGTCCTAAATCCAGTGGCCGTGCAGCAACACCAAATGGTGACACACCTCAATATGGTAAAATTGGGTATATTTTTACAGAAACACAACTAACGTCTCATACCCCTGGGTAACATAGGTATCAGGAATTTAGAAATGAAGAAACAGAGATTATGGATGTATGTAGATAGCTTGCATTTTTGTCATCAGGTTGTAGTGAATGTTCTAAAAACTGAAAGGATGCTCATATTGTAAGGAGGTAAACCACCCATTACCTACTGTGAACAGAACAATAAAATCTTTCTCTACATTTTTTCACTGTGCTTGGGTTCAGCTCATGGATGAGGTCCCACACTCACTGGGCTCAATGGCAAAAACCAGCACTCCTTGACTTCAAGAGCTGAGTTTTCACTTGGTGCATATAAGAAAATGAAATGGATTTAGATTTCACAAATCTCTTTTTCCACTCTTGTCTCTTGAGGCAGCACAGTTGGTTGCCTAAATTCAGGAAGTCATTGATTAGATCAAATCAGCGTAAATGGGGAGAGGAAGAAAGAAAAGGAGTACAAGTATAATCTGGGGAGCTGGGTAGTTGATGCTATTTTTAAATCTTATTAAAAAACTCTAAAGCATATGTAAATTTGAGATAACACACCTCCCTGGTCACAATGGCTCAAAGGCATTTACTTCAGTAGTTCTTATCTAATTCCACAATTATTAAGCTGGATAGTTCATTTTCAATATTTAATGCTACAAATACTTGTGTGTTTTCAAAGTAATCTTTAAATTTGGCCATCAAAAGTAAAACCTTGATTAAAATCTCTTTATGTGTTTCCTATTCTGTTTAGCAATAACTAGATCAGGTTTTCTTTTTTCCTTTTAGCGTTTCAGTAGTTTTGGCCACCTGTCAGCCGATCAAAATTAAAAACGGAGGCTGATTAAATGACTCTCTATGGTGCTGTTCAGGCAGCTTCATTAGTGCTTCAGTTTATGGCCTCTCAGTGAGCCACACTGCTGTAACTTCTGACAGTTTATGGGAGCCGATTTGGAGGCACAGGATGTGGGGTACACAATTTTGCACAGTTGCAAAGTTTTGATTGCATGAATTATACATGAAGTCCATTACTGTTGATACTTACTGGTGGTAACAGCACTCTGAAGGTATAAACAGCTTTTCCTTTGAAACAAGCAAAACCCAACCAACCAAGTACTAAAAGCCACATCAAGGAGGAAAATACAGAACAAGCATAACAAAAAACCCCAAACATACCTTTCTTTATTTGTCTATCTAATCACTTTATAGAATGAAAAACAGCTGAGAGCTTTCCAGCTCATTTTGCTGGTTTTCAGGTATGTTGAGGACTAAGGTGGGAGGAAGGGGAAAGGTGAAAGAGAGAAAAAGAAACCTCCAAGGCTGTGGCTGTAGATTATTGCATACATAAAGGATTTCTCCATCACAAACACAGCAAGACTCTCTGAAACCCCTCAGTGTCACTTTGCCAAAGATGTCTTCTCTCTTCACTAATTGTCTGTCTGCTCTGTCACATGTAACATTTTATTAAAGCTTTGGGGCTTTGCTTTTTTTCTTTTTCCTTTCCCTCTCTCTCTCTGTCTGTCTGCCTTTTCAGATGACAAGAAACAAATTTCAAAGGAAAAAAAGATGAGAGATAAAGCAAAACTAGCTCTGACTTTCTGTATTCCCACTTTACTCGGGTGACTTACTACCTCCTTGCTATTTTTTCATATTTTACTAAAAAGAAAATCTTCCTTTTGGTGAAGATTTGGTGTTAATTGTTATGAAAATACTGCTTGGTGCAGTACTATACAGAGCCTTTAACCCTTCCTCTCACACATCACCTGAACAAAGTAATTTATTTATGGCAGAATGTTCAGTAATGGCACCGAAACAGGTATACACCAACACTTACACAGATGCTACTCCCATTGACATCAGTGGGCAATTTGCACCCAAGTAAACTATGGAAGGGTGGAACCTGCAAGTATTGATGTAGGAAAGAAGCCAAACTGATCAGACAGTGCGAGCTCCATCAGCTTCACACAGAGGGGATGTGTGTTTCCTCTTCCTCTAGCACTAGCCTGAACAAGTAAAGCTGCACACGTCATACTCTGGGTCGTATTTATCCTTGTTTCCACTGTAAATTAAAGCAGTTTCCGCTTTCAAGGACTCTTATTACTCATTCTACATGCCTAACATGCCCTTTCTGTCTGAGGCTAGATGTAGAGCACTACTCATGACAGTTCATCGTAATATCTTAGCAAGACATTCACAGCCTTAATGTGTCAAGGAACAAATGTTTGTGGGGAAATATCTTTACCTTGAAGTACTTGTGTCAGGAAAAAAAAATTGGCAAATTAGGGAAAGTCGAACTGTCTGACCCCTCAAATCCTTTTTCTGGGTTCTTAAAAACTCACAGTATTGGCTTTCTCAGTATGTTCAAAATTTCTTTTAGCGTGCCATGTTAGATCAAGTTCCACAGCTTTGCAACTTAAAGTTCTTGTGTAGTCTACTCTTCGTACAAAACTTGCATTACAAAACTCCTGAGTTAATTCAGCTGTGGACTTTGCATGGGGAATGAGATTCATCTCTGTTGCAGTTGCTTACCATAGGCGAATTCAGACATGAGTCTGAGATGCCATATACGAAATGTGCAGCAAGGATGCTGTGCTTCCGCAGTCACCAATACCAGATCTCTGCGCTGTCACGTTACCCATCAGTACTAACCAGATTTAGATCAGATGTAGGCACACTATCACATTTCTGTACAATTAGCCAGAACACGACACAGACCACTGGTCAGAGTATTTTGGCTCCAGGATTTTATGCATACTTTACACCACCAGCACTTGTCAGAAAACATTTGATTCAACGCAAAGTTAGAATGATGTGGAGAGGCAAATATTGACCCAGCCAAAAATTGCAGGAGCAGATTACCCATTACATTTTTTTGAACAAAACTGAAGAAGAAGTGCCAGCTTGTCTCGCTCTGCAGCAAGATGTCTCTGCAGCATTTCCGACCCCAGACTAAGACACCCATGTTGACATTTATCATTTACTATATTACTGAATCATGGTCTGAGAAGACTCATAAGCATCAATTTATACATACTAAAATATGTAAAAGTTGTGCCTAGGAAAAACTTTCTCTTTAATAAAAATCTTTCTGTATTTTCTCACACCAGGCAATGGAAATCTTTCATTGTTACCCTTTACTTTTTCCTGATTTATTCAGTAGTAAAAACATCAACATGCTTTTATCAGTTTTTATATTAGAGTAAAGTTGTGTAGGAAATTATATGTGACTGTAAAGAAACTGGTAGTGCTTAATGCAACCAAACTTCCTGCTTTACTACCAGGTATAGCTAAGAGCAGGTAGCCATGAAAAATGCTGAAGCAAATGTTCTGTTTCTGCAGTGAGAATGCATGTTTGGGGGCTAACAGCATATTTTATGTGGTGACACCCTTCCCCCCTTCTGTAAAGTAATCCTCCAATTCTCATTCGTAGTACAGTACACTGGGCTATCATGAGATCAGTCACAATAAATCCATTTCTGTATGACAGCATTTTATCCGCAACCGTATTCCTCCTGGAAATCAGGCCAGAATCAGCTGTTCACTTGTTGGGGACATTGCTTTCCTTTTTTTTTTTTCCTTCTCTTCCTCTCCTCTACTCTTTTATCCTGTATATGTTATAAATCCCATTTTAAACCCTTCAGGGGAAAAAATCTGTATCAGAACTTGTCTCTGCTGCAAAGATACTTGCAAGGAAGCAGAGTATCTGATATCCCTCATGTACTGAGCTAATGACCTGTATTTTTCTCACAGCTGTAAAAATGTCTTCGCTGTGAGAACTGTAGGAATCATCGAACTAGAAAAGTCCTTCTTCAGAGGTGAAAGACAACAGGCAGCCAGCCAGCCAGGTTATACCCTTTATCCTGAAGGCTTAGGGAAGCAAAATTCAGAGGTCACTTGCTGCAAGTTTGGTTTTAAAAGCATTCGGCGTGTGAACATGAAATCTGCAACTCCTCTCCCTCTCTGACAGTAGGAATATGCCCTCCACAGAAGCGCAGGCTGACAAGAAGCTTTGACACATAGCTACCTGGAGACTTGAGACATAAAGATTCTTCTGTTTTTTAATACAGGCAGCTTCCACCTTGCTGTTTTCATTAGGTTGTTCTTTTGGCACAAAGAAAAAAGTTATCTTATTTATCTGAGATTTGATTTCTTTGACACAAGGGGATTCCTCCATGGCAGGAAACATCATTTAGTTCTATACTACCTGCTGCTGTTCTTCTGCCTTCTGGTCAGGAAAGTACTGATGGGAAGCAAGGCTAGTAAGAAAGACACCACCACACCAGACAATATTCCTGTGACTCCAAGCAAGCAGAAAGAATAGCAATATCGGTCTTTTAAATCTGGTCTAACATTTATTAGGTCTCAAGTCAACTGCCAGTAATCCACAAGTCTGAACTAACGAGCAGCATTGCTACTGTTTGTGTACAGACCAGCTTGACAGCACCAAAGCTATGGTGCAATATTGCTCATTTTTTTTTATCTAGAAGTATCTTTTTGTCTCCAAGTACAAATATAAAAGAAGAGTCAGGAGAAAAAGGCTTCTCTCAGTAGGAAACTCGCCATTAGAAAACTGGTTTCATCTACATAGCTTCCATTTACCTTTTCTGTATTTTGCAAAAACACTAATACTTCTTTCAATGCCCTGGAAATTCTTTTAATGCCCATGGTCAAGTGATGGAAAAAGAAATCCTTCATCTAAACAACAAGATAGTTAATATATCTTCAGAACTATCCTAGCAGCAACTACAGGTCACGTAGATAACAGTGAATGTGTTCCCTGTTACCAAGGTACTATTAGGAGCTTGGCTCTGACAGGGTTTGTTGAGATCCTCTGTTTTAGCTGCACATGCTGACCTCTGAGCTACTGCAATTGTTCTGTGAGAAGAGCCAAGCTAGCCTCAGTGTGCCTAGGTGAGCTGCAGCCACTGCGATGAATGTAAGGCATCTGTACCCTGACACAGGTACAGACCATGCTGACTTGGACCATGGGGTGGTGTCTAGCAGATTGTATTATGGACTTCTGGAAGGATTTTTTGCAATGTGTGGAAAGATGCATTAAAAATTACGTTATTGACCTGAGATTTTAGGCAGTTAAAATTTTTGGTAAAAATAGTTGTAGATATTGAGGATGATGTAAGGATAACACAAGGAGCCCAGTATGAATCAAAGAATCAAACCAGTACCTATAAATCTCACCGAGCAGAAAATCTGTAATTATTGCAAGTATGATCTTCACTCATGAAAGAAGAAGTAGAAGAAAGATGCATGCACAATACCTGTACAAAACTACTTTGCACATCTCTAGTGAGCATGAAGCAGGCAAAGACGTGACCATTTCATGGAATGACAAACAGACAGATACATATTTGTCTGCACACTTTGCATTGAAGTAAGGATGAGAGATGGTCTTTGTTTTATTTCAGGTTTTTTTAATGTCTGATTCTGGAACACAGCATTTCATACAGCTCTCATGGAACCTAGTTAATCAACGACAGTTCATCAGGACTCCCAGGGCCTTTCCTTAGAGATACTTACCAGCCTGTCAGTCAGAGTAACTTACCCACTCTATACTCCTGTGGGAGTTTGTCCATCCCAGGTGCAAGACTTTGGTGAATTCCATAAGCTTCCTGTTAGCTCGGTCCTTCAGTATGTCTATGTCTCTGAACAGCAGTCATGCTCTCAAACATACAGACTGGTCTTTCAACATGGTGTCATCTGCTAACTTGATGGGAGTGCACTTGCTTGCCTCCTCCAAGTCACTGATGAAGGTGTTAAACAAGACTAAGAGGTCCCAGGAAAGACTTCTGAGGAACTTCACTTGTAACTTGCTGTCAGGCAGGTTACAAACTATTAACCACTACTCTTGAGTCAAGCAATCCAAATAGTTTTTCACTCATCTTGTAATACATCCATCTATATCACAATGTCTGAACCCGGATACAAGGATGTTACAGGAGACTATGCTGAAAATCTCACTAAAGTCAAAATACTTTCCCTATATGTGACTAAGCGAAAGTCACCACTTTCCCTTCCTCCACAGATCCAGTAATTTTATTACGGAAAGTAACTATAAGACACAATTTGCTGTAAATCAGTCCATGCTAGTTTTCCAAGTCAGCTTCTTCCTTATGCACAAAACAATGGCTTCCAAGAACAGTTACTCCACTGTTTTCTCAGCAACTAAAGTGAGGCTGACAAGCCCATAGTTCTTTGAATTGTCCTCACATTTTCTGAAGACGGTTAAAGTGTTCGTCTCCCACCCCTGCTCTCTCAGTACTCTTGCGTTCAGCCCATCTGGTGCCATGAACTTGTAAGAGTCAATCTCCCTCAAAAAAAACCCAACTCCAACTCTAATTGGCTGCTGGTAGCTTCTTTCCTTCTTCAACCTCATCTCTAAACTGAAAGGCCTGGTAGACCTTGTTGGTGAAAATCCAGGCAATGCAGACATTGAGTACTTCATCCTCATCTTGTATTCACCGCCACTAGATTGCTCATCTCCTTCAGCAGTGGGTCAACGTTTTACTTACTGGTTCTTTTACTGTCAGTGTAGTCACAGAAGCTATTATTGTTATCCTGACATCCCTTGCCAATTTCAGCTCTAGCTGAGCTTTGACTTTTCAACCAGCATTCCTGCATGCCCAGGTGATGTTTCCGTATTGCTCCACTGTACCCTGTCCTTGTTTTGACTTACTGTATATGTCTTTTTTGTTCTGGAGCTTAATCAATAGTATGCCCATTTATTCATCATGGTGTCTTTATGGGTTTGCTTGTTTTCCTGAGTATGAGGATGGATCACTCGTGCTTGGAGGAGGTTGTTCTCAAAGATCTGCCAGTTCTCTTAAGCTCTTCTGCCCTTCACAGCTGCATCTCACAGGATCCTATCTACACATTCTGAGCAAGCCAAAGTCTGTTCTAGTGAAGTCCAGAGTCTGTATTCTGCTTCTTGACTTCCTCAGTTCACTCAGGATTTTGAACTTCCCTATGTCTTTGTTGTGGTTTAACCTGGCAGCTGACAACTAAGCACTAGACAGATCATTGGGATGGGGAGGAGAAACAAACAACAGCTATAACTTGTGGATTGAGGTAAAGGCAGTTTAATAAGAGAATAAGGGAAATACTAATACTACTAATAATAAAGATAATAATGAAAATGCAAAACAAGCTATAAATACAGTATTTTTCACCACCCAACAAACAACTTCACAGTCAGTCCCTGAGCTGTGATCACGGAACCTGTGCGTTTTCCGGAGCTCAAGAATTTCACAAACTTTCCTGAGCCTGAGAATTTCATGATTTTTCCTGAACTTGCAAATGTCACAGAACTCGCCAAACTCATGGTAAAAGGCCAAACTTATGGAAAAAGTCAAACTTCCTGACAAGAGAGGATACAAAGTCATGGAAAAGAGAAGATTCCTGCCCCCCAGCCAACCCTCATTGATAAACTCAGCATGACTTCTGTGGTATGGAATATTTCCATTGCCCAGCTTGGACTATCTATCTGGCTGTGCTCCCTTCAGCTCCTGCACACCTGCTTATTAGCTGAATATGGGGGACTGGAAAAAAACCTTGATTTCTTAGCAACAACTGAAAACATCAGCTTTACTAGCTTTCTTCTCACACTAAATCCAAAACACAGCAGCTACTGGCAGGAAAATTCTCTCTATCCCAGCCGAAAACAGGACAGTCATATACATTATATTACCGTAAACAAAGAGAGGATAAGATCAGAGCAAAGCACTATGTGCAGAACTGGCTGTATAACACTCAGCTTTATACTTGTTTTGCAGAAATGTTTATGCTAGTTTAGTAAAGAAGTAAGTGAAGAATTGGAACCATTAACTTTGGTATGAGGAAATCTTTGACGCTGGGTTTCTTTTGCCCAGAGTACCTGAAGCAAGTATCCAAGGATCATTACAGAAACCTAAACAGCTGAAAAGATGACACATTAGTGAAACCACAGTGTGATTCCTCCTTCATAATGTTCTTTTAATCATTGCTCACATCTTGTGCTTAAATGTCATCTTGTCTGTTAATATAAAATTTATGAAGAATATTCAGGTCCTCTAATCGTCATTTCCTGCAAGGATTATTGAACTTAACCTTACAGGAGTTTCCTTCTTGGAAAGCAGATCACAGATACATAATAGCATCAGCCAATTATACATGAAAGGTACATATGAGAGCATTGAGACTGTCAATATTGACTTTTCTCCAGGTTGTAATGGATGAGTCATTCTACCTGATCTAATGATTTTTATCATAATTCTAAGCACCACATTAAGAAGAGGCAGCCAAATTACAATGCTAGACAGATGTAACCTTTCCTGATAAAATATATGTATTATTAACTTCATTACAAGCAGTTTCCTTCAAAGTTTCTTGCAAGCTGCTAATGATGTTGAAAGAAATAATGGATAACTATTCGGAACATTTTCTCACTGTATTTACTAAAGTGATGGAAAAAATGTCATAGAGTTAGTTCAAACCACTAACAACTAAGCATTACTTTACCAAAACGAGTGGATAATTTTCTCTCTCAAACTTTTTCCATTTTTACAGGCAACATCTATATCTTATCAGCTGCATAATTTTCAATTTCCTGAATGCCTATTACTGATTAATAGCTATTAGTTTTTTGGGTTTAGTCTTTTCTGTATTTTTTCAGCATGGCTTCTATAAGTCAGTGTTACTTGTCCCTCACCACATACTCATCATTATCTCTTGAAATAGCATAGAAGAGTCCTCTTTCTAATCATTACCCATAAACTGATCATTTTCAGCCAGATTGTTTTGGCTACATGGAGCTCTGTTAACTCTGACAGGGCTCTACAGAGACCTAGCAATCAAGCCATATTCTATCAGTCCCTGGATCGAGGTTCCTTTCAGTTTCTAACTAATCATTAGTCCAGTTTCCTTTTGCTAAAAACTGTGAGTGAGAAGATATCTTTCTTCTCTGTTTTCTTCCTCTGGTAACACAATTCTTATTGCAAACTTAATCTCTTACCCCCCAAAAGGCTATACACACTGTGTATCTATATGTTATATCATCTCAATAGCCTTTTTTCTGCTTTCATTAACTCACTTCAATATTTTGTCTAACAAGCTGTCCAAATTCATTGCTCTTTGGCATAGTCCACATTTCTAAAGCAGACAAATTTATCAACATTAAAATTACTGTGACAGATAAAACCAAAAGTATATAACAACAATACATTCAAGATATAATGCAGTCTTGCTGAAAAGCATTAATAAATAACTTTTTAATTAAATTTTAAAGGATAATTTTATTCCCACAAGCAAACAGAAAATTCGCAGCATGTGGGGTAGGTTTCAAAACCAGACTAGGCATCTGCATGTTATCTCAGTTCCTAGACTCCTATTCAAGGCAATGGAGCTCTAACATGTAAAGTCTGGAGGACTCTATAGGGCAATTCAGTTCACCTGAAGTTCTGTTCCATAGCTGTCTAGTGTCGCCTAAGATTCTCTTGCATATGCAAGATATCAACACAAGGCTGAAAGATATGATACAGGAGCCATGGTAGATCATTCGCCTTCTAGAGTAGCAGCTAAAGGGCAGGTGGGACACCTTAAGCATCTCAAGTGGCAATAGACAGTTCTGTTGTATCTACCACAATAAATTCAGCCAGGTTTGGACATGTTCCTGGCAGTGAAAAGCAAGTGCCTGTAACAGTAAAATCTTAGAACATTTCCTGCCATGAATTTGACTCCTTCCAGCCATAATTAATCTCAGGCAATCCGTGGTATGGTCTAACTATTAAAATGGTAAAGGGACCATTACAATAGACAATTTGTAGGTTAAAATACAGGATGCTTAACTAGCATAAACATGCCAGTCTCTGCCAGGTGACCTCAGTGCCCAGAGTCTGCCTAGGCAGATCTAATTTATTAGTATAATTGAAGTATTAGGAGTTACTTATCAGAACAAACGAGCTTTGAATGCATTCGCAAATCCTCTAGTGATTATAATCCAATCTTCCATGTCTACTCCATGTATGGTTACTTCCATGTAAACACTTCAATTTACTTGTCTCACATAGCTTAAGTCTTTCCTGATGCATAATATTCTAACAATGTATGGGTCAAGGTACTCCAGCTGACCCAGACTTTTTCTTTGACATCTTATGAAAAATGAAATACGCAGGTACAGCCCTCTTCATGGACAGCTATGGTCAGATGGTTGGCTGTTTGATCAGGTAAATCCCACATGAAAGTCCTACACACTTGAAAGGTGAATTTTTAAATTGTTGATGTTACGTTGATTTGATCTTAGAAACTTCAATGACAGGCTGCTTTATTTCCAAATGGCTATGGGTGGTTTTTTTCCCATACATTTATATCCCAACTTTTAAATGACAGTATTCAACTTTCATTATCTTTCGTTGGTGAAGTATGGTATTCATATCCTTGCACACTAATCAATCTGGTTTGTCTTCTGGATATATTTCACTTTCTTTCTTTCTCTCCCCCATTTTCACTAGTCAACAAATACAAACAAGATAAGGCTCTAGAAGAACAAGCTTTGCTTTCCAGTAAATATGGAGTATTGAAATAGTATTTAGATCAGTTCTTCAAACTCTTTGAAACTTAGCAAGCAGAGTTTAGTTACACTCATAAAGCTATTGGCTGTGTACAAGACTCCCAGAATATAAAAGCTGCACATTACTAATCACCCTGAAATTCAGCAGTGAGGAGGTAGTGAGCCATCCTTATCATCAATTGTGAAGTGTTTATTTGATAATTATGAGATATAATAACATTACTGTGTGAATCAAAAGTACATAATACTAATGAAAAATCCCAGAACTTATGTATAATAATTAGGAATTCAATTAATAATAGAATTTACCTATTAATATTGTTCATATTCATATCTGTAAGAATTTAAAAGCTTTAAAGCTTACATATACTGTAGCTGTAGTGGATGACAAACATTTGGCTAACAAATATAACCATTCTAACAGCTACAGGGTCTCTGGGGAATTTGGCCAATTTTCTTCTTTATTATTTGTACTAAAAAGAGTTCTGAAATAAAATATTTACAGATTAGTTTCGGAGATTACTGTTTTGGGGTTATTTGTGAAAATCATATGCCTCAAGACCAAAAGTAATTTGATTGTTTCGAATAGATTTTAACATTTAATAGGAAAAAAAAAAGCAACATGAAGGTTAATACACAGAAAAAAGACACATAGATATCAGTTTTTAGTTCTATGCAACATCTACTTGAAAGGAACCTCTATATTAACACACTGTCATCTTGAACTTAACACAGGAAAATCTTACTTTCAATTAAGCCTAAACACATTTATAAATTAATTCTGATTAGTCCTGTTCATCTAAATATGATCTGCAATTATAAGATAAACCTACCTATGGAGATTCTTTAAACCTTAGAATTTTTGAGCTTGAACATCAATGATCTCCATTCAAGCTGCCCCCTATAACAAATGACATAGTCTGCCCTGTTCCTTGAGTTTGCTTAGCACATAAAACTCTGATAGGAATATTTCAACATGGTGACTAGTAACTTAACTCTGGTTGTCCTCCCTAGCCCTTCTCAAATTCTGTAAGAAACATACATGAACAACTTGCTCAATCTTTTACAATTACATTTTAGAGAGCTGAGGGGAAAAAGGAGAGTACAACTCTTCCACCTACTGTTCTTCCTATGTAAAATGGCTGATTTTTGCAAGGGATTTTTTTTATCAAATAGCTGTGTATACATGTATCCAATGACATTTCTAGATTAGCAGAGAGGTATCCAAGTGAAGGTGGATGTACCACCTTTAGAGGTGCCATGGTTCAAGACCTTGTGCAAATACACAGTCTGGGAGGCACTCATAATCTTTCCCGCTCTCTTGGATCCAGAATCTGTAGTGACTATACCTCTGCACACTGATCACTACCACAAAGTACCATGGATTCGTAGAATAATGTAGGATGGAAGGCACCTTGGAAGGTCACCTAATGTAACCTCTTCTTAAAGTCAAGCCAACTCAGATCAGGTTGCTCAAGGCCACATCGAGTGAAGCTTTGGATTTCTCCAAGGACAGAGATTCCACAGACTCTTCAGGCAACATCACCTTCTAGGGTTTAGCCAGTCACTTGGTGCTTTATTTTTTTTCCTAACACCTAATCAGAATTTCCCATGATGCAACTTGTTGACCCTCGTTCTATCACTGTGTATCTCTCATCAGAAGGTGGTAGCCAGCAATAAGATCTCCTCTAAACCTTCTCTTTTTCAGGCCAAAAAAATTTTGTTCTTTCAGCCTCTCTTCATTCATCATGTGCTCCTGTTGCCTGATCATCTTGGTGCCGTTTTCTTGTATTTATTCCAGATTTTCGTTATCTCATTGTAGTGGGGTGCCCAAACTGGATATACTACTCCTGTTGTGGTCTCACAGGTGCACAGTATAGAGGAAAGATCACTTGACTCAACTTTCTGGCTCTTGCTTTTATAGTCCAGTATTTAGTTGGGCTTCTTTGCAGCAAGGGCACTGAGCTGAATTGTGTCCAGCTTGTCCATCAGGACCCCCAGATCCTTTCCTGTAATACTGCTTTCTACTCACTGAGCACCCCGTCTCTGTCTCTGCAGGGCATTATTCTGTCCCAAGTGAAGGAGTCTGCATTTTCTTTTGTTGAACTTCATGAGACTCCTGTCTGCCAGAAGGCACAAGGAGTGTGGGTGATATTAACCAGTAACTTGAACCTATAAAATCTGTTAACCCTTTCATCATATGTCTTTTAATATTTTGCATATGTATTTTCCAGTATATTAGGGGAAGGAGATGATCACTGCCAGGCTGGTCTACGATGTCATTGCACTAAACAGTCCCATTACAGTTAAACACTGAGTGCATGACTATGTAGTGGGATGAAGAGTTGAAATTTGGAGGACTGTGGGAAAAGGAGCAAATAATTAAAAAAAAAAAAAAAAAAAA
>Ga0065711_1005990_pt1 | contig 18604 bp, 27 predicted proteins | sample Hoacrofraction12_FD_59098 | JGI IMG/M metagenome (GOLD analysis project Ga0065711, IMG submission 59098) | Hoatzin crop microbial communities from Cojedes, Venezuela - Epithelial fraction 12 v2 (version 2) | ecosystem: Host-associated > Birds > Digestive system > Esophagus > Crop | place...
GCCCCATGGCTCCCCATCAGCCCCCATTTCCCCACCGCCCACCCTGCTTTGCACTAAGCTTGTGCCCGATTGTGCAATTCTGTTGGAGTTATTAGAGCTGATTAAATACTCTCTGGGTCCCCGCGGAGCTGAAGCTCAGCTCCTGGCTCCTTCCCATCCTCGCTGATGGAGTGGGCTTGCTGGGGCAACCGTGAAGGACAAAGCAGACCTGGGGAGCCATGCACCATCTCAAGGTGACACCAGTCCCGAGGAAGGATCTGTCCCCGCCTAACGAGGCAATGCAAACGCTGTTCGGGAGATTCACCTGAGTGCTGTGCTCCCTGAGCTCTCCCTTACCTCCTGGTCTCTGTGCCCCAGGAGCAGCGACCGCCGTCCTTCAATACACACAGGGTCTGGCAGAGCCCCGCTCCTTCTTGTTCATGGGCTCAGTGTCCGAATCCGGCAGGCTGGTGATGTATCTGTACTTGCTGGTGGGTGACCTCTGAGAGGACAGGAGCCCATCAGACCTTCCCAAAGGGGCGAGGTGGGGAAGCAAGGGATGGGTCCCCTTCTTGCAAGGGGAGCGCAACAAAGAGAATAGTTGCAGCGGGCAGGGGAGGCTGCGTGGAGTCCGATGCAAAGGTTTCTTAGCATGGTATTACACCCGGATTTGCCCAGGGAGGAAATTGAGGCACAGCAGGACCAGGCACCCCTTCCTCACCCCCCACCTCCCCTTCCCTGCAGGAAAATGGGGACAGCGGGACCAGGAGGGGTGCACAGGAGCTTTGCTGCCTTGCAATATGAACCCAAGGAAAAAGTCCGCAATGCTCAAACCCAGGAAAATCAAAGACTGGGGAAATCCAATTCCAACTCTGGACGTGGTGTGAGTGTTGCAGGACCCCTCATCACCCCTGGCCACCCCTAAATGTCACCCCAGCACCTATCCCACCCATCTTTGTACCCTCAAGCCCATAAAGTTACCTTGACAGGAGCAAACTCCTGCTGGATCAGCTTCTTGAACTCACTTCTACTGAACGGCTCGGATTTCTTTCCCTTCCTGGCATTGCCCTGGTAACTCTCCATCATGTCAGTGATGGCTTTAATGAGCTTAGACATGTCTCCGGTCCTGGAGAGGAGCAAAGTGTGAGGACACAGCAAGTTGGCAGGGGCAGCTCTGCCCGCAGGAAAACCCCGGTGTTCCCTTCCAATAACTCAAAACATATTCCATTCTGTTTCAGCCTTGCTAAATTTCTTTGCCAGGGGTAAAAAGAAACCTCCCTTTGCTGGATGCTGCAAGCTGGGCTGCCCACCGCCCTGGCTGCTCTCGGGACTTTCACCTTCCTTCGCTTCATTTCTCCACTTTCCCACTCCCTACTTAAATTAAAAGGACGAAGCTCCCTGTAGCCATCTCAGGCACTTCTCGGGTTGAATGAATCAGCTCTTGCAGCTAAGGAAAGTGCCGCGGCTACACATCCACTGCGCTCGGGGCTGGGCGGAGGGAGTCCGGGCAGCTAATCCTGTGCTTGTGTCTTTAGTCCCTGCTGCCCCGAGCCTTGCTGGGAAGAACCAGTTGCAAAATGACCCTGAAAAGATAAAAGCTCATTTCAAGTACAAAAAGAAACGGCGGGAGACTCACCCTGCTCACCTGCATCGACCAGTCGACGGGCGCGGATGGGACTGGTGGGAGCAGCTCCGTGCAAGCTCCTTGCAGGCTGCCGGGGAGTGGGTGGAGGGTAAGGATTTCTTCCGGTCAGTCCTGTTCTCTGGCTGCCTCTCCGCATTGCTGCACTTCCCAGGGAGCCTCCCTCATTACCCTTCCCCGGGGAGGATGTTTACCAGCACGCCTGGGAAAGACGTATGTAGGTCAGCGTGCAGCCCTGCTCTCCACGGGCATTGCTCAGGGACCCGAGCAGGGAGCACGGGGCTTCGCACGGGGGTTTGCACTGGAGACATCTCCTCGGATCACAACAAAAGCTAACCAGAAGTTCTCTTCCTATATGGAAGTTTGCTTTTAGCTTCTTCCAAAAGCATTTTTTTTCTTTGTCACCGAGGTGATTTTTGAGTTCGTGGGGTGTTGCGATGCCAAAGCTTAGAAAATGTTGTAGACAAAATAACTTCCTGTAGAAAAGGTGGGTTTAATCTTATATTTGAGGCTGTTCCACATGTCCCATACAGCCTGCCACCGAGCCCAGGCTGGATTCACGTTTGCCCGGCTTCGACAACGGCAGCAGAGCTGTGGTTTCTTCTGCGAGAAAGGAGAAAGAGCACTGAGATGCTTTTCGAACAGGGCAGCCTGCTCCCAAGGGTGATGGCAGTGTGGGGATGGCCGGTGACACCAGCTCCGGGTGGTCATGGCCAACGGGGTTGTGAGCTCCCTCCCGTGGGAAGGTCACTTCTTACACATCTCGATGGGACTGGGACAGCCACCACCCATCCCAGCAGCGTGGCCTGGGTGCCAGGCTGCATTGCAACCCCGACAGAGCACACCGAGCTGCGCATGGGGTTGGGCTGCCCCAGGGCTCCCGGAGAAAGAAGCAGGCACGGGGGCTGTGGGGATGCTGCAGCGAGGCAGCCGGGGCAGGACGCCTGGCTCCGGGCCGATTCTCTGTGTGGTCTCCGAGAAGTCAATGACCCCAGGTTTGCTCACCTGGAAAGGGGGTGTAACGAGCCCTCCCTGCTATGCAGGGTGTGCCAGCTTTCATTAAGGGCTCAGGCACCGTCCCAAGATCGCCAGATACGGTACGAAGCCAGATGAGATCACGCTCCGCATCAACCTTCCCAGGCAGCGCTGGGTTCGTAGCAGCGTATTTGGGAGAGGACAGGTTGCTGGAGCCAACCTGTGCCGCCCACGTACAACTGCTGACACCGTCAGCGCGGCACAAGACAGCCCTGCAATTAAGTGGGTTGTAAATGAGATGCAGACCGTGGTCTGGAGCTAAATTTTACCCTGGCACTGTGAGGCGAGAGGCAGCAAGTCACTGCAGGCTCTCTGCAGCAAGGGCTGCCTGGCACACGGATGCTTTCTACGGAAGCTGGATCAGCCCAGGGGCTGCTTTCACAGCTTATGGTCCCCTGGAGCTGGAGCTTTTGGGAGAGCCCCAGCCCTGGAGGACTCACTTCAGGGCTGTATTTGGGATGACTGGGCAACTGGGCAAGGACGGCCTCACTATTTACCCCGCAGTCTTTTGGGGTACATACTTGTCACGTTGCTTAGCACAATTCCTGCAGAGAGACCGACCCCCACGACGTCTCTCCCATGAGCTGGAGCACCTGCTGCTCCCGGCCATGCCCTTGATGGAGACACAGGCAAAGGAGTGTTTTCTTACGGGCTGGAGTCCCGCCGATGGCCAAGTGCTCAGGGTTTAAGGCTTTATGTTGGCAGCTGCCTATCTCTGTACGAACGGTCTTGGAAGAGCATCACTCTGCCATGGGGATGGTTCATGTCCAGGCGTGGGAAGGACCCCAGGACCAGGGATGGTGGGGGGTGACCAGGCATGGTGGTGCGGAAGCCACCGCACCGGGCAGGAAGCGTTTGCGGAGGAGAGTGGGATGGCAACGCATGGCAATGGCACCTACAACCGCTGTACTCCTCCCTCTGCTGCTGCCACCTCGATTAGCACACGTCCGCCCAGGGAATGAGGGGAATTAGGGAGAAAATTGCTCTGAATCACTCTGAGCCTGTTCCTTCCGCCGACTACTCCCTCCGAGCCTGCTGCCACCACGGTGCCATCCCACAGTGGCACGTCCCCGTCCGCAGCAGCGTCAGGCTGGCTCTGCTGGGCTCTGCGCATGGGTTTACCCACAACGGCGGGTCAGTTCCTGGCCATGGGCCTCACCAGCACCCCAGGAATAACCAGTTTCACCCCACTGTGGCTCATCCCTATCAGCACGTCAATGCGCACGGTGCATCAAAGTCCCCAATTGCCACAGCGCTGGGTATTGCACAACCCTTCCTCTGCGGACCCTGTGTGGAGGGGTCTGTTGGGGATGAAGGGGGTCTGCAGCAGGTGGAGGAGGTCTTCGGTGGGTGGGGAGGGTCCGTGGTGGGCAGGGGGACCAGGCAGGATGGTGAAGCTGGGGCTGGGCTGGGTCCCAGCTGGGAGGCACAGCTCAGCCCCAGCTGGATCGCATCCCCTCGTTGCAGAGTTGTTCATAAAACCCAGCCCTGGAGGCTTCAGCCTCTTTTCTCCAGCCTGGGAGCACTGGGAGGAGGTCAGCAGCGTGAGGAGCTGGCAGGGCCACCCCAAGGCTCAGGACAGGGTAGCAGATGGGAAGACGTAGTCCTTAGGCTGGGACCCTCGACAGGGTGCAAACGTGTTGGGGGAAATCTCAGGGAGAAGGATGTGGGGAGCAACTCCCCCTGCACAGGGAAAGGAGGTGAGTTTAGGATTTATCTGCATCCATCGTTTTCCTGCTGCTTTGAGCCATACCCTGGAGGAGCTGTGGTGCTTTTCCCTTCTCCTGCTCCCCGAAGGACACAGGTAAGCAGAGCTGATGTGGCAGCGCTGAGAAAGAAAGGAGCTTTTACCAGCAAAAGCGTGTGGTGGCTTAAGCAGAGGTACTAGGGGAGAGGAGGTTCGGTGTTTGCAGATTGGTGCACATCCTGGCGCTGCCAGCTGAGCCCAAAAATTCAGTTTTTGTTCCTGGCACCCAAGTCAGAATAATCCTACTTCTTGCAAACAGCACTGGTGGTGTGGAAATAGGGGAGGTGGTGAGCAGTGGGTCGTGAGTGGGGGTCTGGCTGTGAGCGATGGGCCAGGCTGCAACCCTGGGGAGCAGGGCAGGACTGTGGGGTTCCCCGGGCTGCTCCGGGGCTGGTGGCCAGCCCAGCATCCTCGGTGGCACGTGCCACCAGGTGGCAGCAGGAACCTGTCGCAGACTGCCTGGTCCTCAGCTTCCAAAGGTCCCATCCTGCCTTAGAACCTGGGGGTGAAGGCAGCTGGGGGCTGCCAGCCCTGCTGCTTCGTGCTGCTGGAGAGCTGCTCTTGGGGCAGCAAGGCTGGAGGAACCCAGATGACATCCTCATCCCCAAATGGGCAGCAGAGCACCTTGCCCACCGGCCTGACCGAGCACCCCTCTGCGGCACAGGATGCAGCACGGCTGGGGTGTATCCATCACCTTCTTGCATTGCTTTGGCTTCTCCTCTGTTTGGGACCTGCGAGTTCTGTTGGGGTGAAAGGATGCGTGTGGGCTTGGGGACTGCTCTGCTGTGACGTGAGGACCTGGCAATCGCATCTGTGTGCTCGTAGCCCTGCATCTGTGTCCTCTCCCTGCTACACTCGGGGTCTGCGGTGGACAATTCTTTGCCACCTTCTATGTGATGGGTCAACAGCCCCGGCGGGTGACACAACAGGAGTCCTGCACCCTGGGTTTCAGGGGAGAGTGAAGTCCTGCTGTGTTGGCAAATATCCTATTGCTTCAGACCTGCAAGCTTCGAGGCTGGTTCCTGCCCAGATCCTGGGTGAAGGTCCCAGGATGGTTTGCGGGTGCCCCCAGCACCCAGATTTGTGTGCTTGGCCCCTGCATAGGGAGACCTCTCTGCTGCAGAGAAGGGCTGACAACCCATCAGCAGGGTGCTGAGCTCCTGGAAAGCTGACCTGTTGCACATGGGACCCAAACCGTGCTTGTCCCAAAAGCTGCCCATCCCTGGGGACCACTGGGTTCTTGGAGGTGATGTGGTTCTGCCCTGGCAGGGTGGTGACAACGAACCAACTCTGCTCTTTCTCCCGGGTGTGGGGCTCTTACCTGCTCCAGAGACCCTGAAGTGCTGTAGGATGGGGTGCATGACCCATGTTGGGGTGCAGGATTGCGTGTTGGGTGCAGGATCTAGCTCCAGAGGGGATCTGCCACCCTGTGCAGGCTCAGAGCTGAGTGGACTCTGGTCCCTGCAGCAGATTTTACCTCCTAAGAAGGTGTTTGACAATTCAGATGTCAAAACTGACTCCAAAGGAAGCTGAAGCAACCTGGGCAGCAGCGGTGAAGCAAACTTGCGGCAGTCTTGTGTTACCCAGGGGCTTGCTTCAGCGCTGCTGGTTTGGGGAAGCTCGTGGCAGGTTCCTTCACAGAGCAGGGCGATTTCAGGGCTTTGGCTCACCCTTAGGAAATCACAACTGTTCCTTTTTCTCTTGTAAAAGGCACTTGCAAATCAGTAGCCAGTCTCTAAATGGTGGCAGGGTGCTCAGCAGCATGGTAGGCATTTCCAGCCACCCACTCCGGGAAGCAGCTATTGGTCATGGGCACCTTCTCGGTGCAAACTTCGGATGCTCCGAGTGAGAAGTTGGGGTTATTCTCAGTTCTTGTCCACACAAAACCCAGTGGTCAGACCTTGCTGCTGGCTGTAGCACTGATAAACTCACCCAGCCCCATGCCAGGGCCCTGTGGAGAAGTGCCCTAAAAAGGGTGCTGCTGCAGAAGTGCTCATCCCTCCCCATCCTTCCTTCCAGATCTTGCCTACAGCTCAGTCCTAGGAGACATGCAGAGTGTTGTCAGGCCAAGACAGGCTTTTGTTCTAGTTAAAAGTGTAAACACCTGCCCCACTGCAATGAACCCCGCTCTCCCCCCGCACCCACCTTGCCCCTGAGAACCTGCAGCCTGTCTCCAAGCTGAGTTTGCCTGGTTTAAAGCTATGCTGAGAGAGCAAGGTGCAGGACTTGCCTCGAGGAAAACCCACGCAGACACACGGGAGAGGTTTGACAGCCTTAAGGCAAATCTTTATTTGGCAGCAAAACCATCAGACTTGAAGGAAGGGAAGGAGGGAGGTGGGCAGGGAGGGATGGAGGGGAGAAAGCCGGGAGCTGTGAGCACTGCCTGGGTGCCTTCGGCTGGGGACCACAGCCCAGCTCAGTGGTGGTGGTGCTGGTGCTTGTGCTGCTGTTGCTGCTGGTCCTCGATGTCATGGAGGCGTTCGTGGGTGGCAATGGTCACACGGGTGACCAGCAACATCATCTCGCAGAAGCTGATCTGCGCGTCCTTGTTGATATCCAGGTCCTTCATGATTTCGTCAATGGTAGCCTTGTTTTTCACGTGCTGCAAAGGAAGGGACAGGATGAGGGCAAAGCCCGGTCATCCACAGCTGAAGCTCCCCCCTCGCCTCTCCGGGACCCTCACAGCTGCCAGGTCCCCAACAGCCTGGCCTTGTGCATGGGTCCGTCCTCTTGCCATCATCACCCACTGCTTTGGGTACAGCAATGATTCACCCACGGTGATGAAGCAATCGGGGAGCCACAGGCTCGCACCACTGGCAGGACACCGTGCAACGTGCAGACTGATGAACGCAGCAGTGTTCTGCAGTCACAAACCTCTCCTTTAATATGTCGGATTAAAAACACTTTACCTTCTGCTTCAGTAAAGTGAGTTACAAAAAATGGGCTTTTTGGCTGAGATTTCTGACATCTTTGCTCCTAGATGACAGAGGAGCGCTTGGGCAACATGATCCTGATTTTTGCAGGTAAGGTGATGAGGCTAAATCTCTGGCTGGAGGTTTACCCAGACCGGGGAGGGTTTTCTTCATCTGCCTTTATGGAGCATGTTTGGAAAGCGGCAGTTGGGCAGAAGGTGTTGGGGCAGGAAAGGAGAATGGGAAGGGAGTGCATCCAGTCCCTGGGGGTATTCAGGCAATGGGGTCCAGCCCAGCTTCTGCCCCATGTGGGTCACAAGCAACTCCACTCACCTTGAGGTAGTTCACAAGCTGCTTCTCAATCAGGAGCTTCAGCTCCTTCTTGGTCAGGGTGTCTCTGTCCCCCTCCTGTCTCGAGTACTGGTGGAAGACATCGATGATGACATCCATGGCCTTCTCCAGCTCGGAGAGCGGTCCCTGGATCTGGGAAGTCTGGAAGAGAAATGGTTACACGGAGTAATGTCAGCAGCCACAATAGATGGGGAAGTCTGATGTAAACCAGCAAGGCTCTGGTACAGCCATCTGCTTCAGACCAGATGAGGACGCAGCTGGCTTTGTTCAGTCGTTCTTTCAGGGGGATAAGATTGAGCTGTTTTGAGTTTGCTCTCATCTGCAAGCCAAAGGAGACTTAAGAGGGTTGCAGCCTTTGCCTGCTTCTACTCTGGGATGTGCAACTACAGATAATAGCCAAGAGATGATTTGCCCTCCAAAAAGTGCCTTCTGCAAGTCAAGCACTGTTGCAGCCAGGCTCCCAAAATAGCTGGTGGCACTGCAAAAACCTCTGTGGAGACAGAGTATGAGATCTGATGTCCAGGAGCCCCTTTGGTGGTCCAGTTGTGCTGTGGGGATCCTCTTCAGGAGGAGACCTTTCTCCTTGTAGGTTGTGCTCAGATGAGCTTGAGCGAAGATGGTTATCCTCTTCCAGCAACTGATGGTAGCTCATATGGCAAGAAGAGGGTCTCCAAGGGTCCTTGCACCTATGATGGCCCAACCGGCACCTGGAAAAGAACATGGAGACCTTAAATGCCCAAGTCACTGCTGAACTTGCCTTGCTCATCTTGACGAAGTAGCGAGATCCACTCAGGCTGGAGCAGGGCTGGTCTCAAGTGTGGCATCTCTTATAGCCCAGCAATCTGCCTGCGCCACTCCACCGGTTGTGAAATGTCTCCGTTTCATCCAATTCCAGTCGATCTTCATGACATACTTCAGCATTGCTTAAGGCTCTGGGGTAGTTGCTTAAAAGGGGTCTCTGCGGCTTTTCCCGCAAGGTTGGTGTGTCGTACTCTGGTTGGGTGGCAGGGAGGTAGCCAGGGCATGGCCATGTCCCTGCAGCTGGGTCCCCTCCACCTNGCTATTTGGGCTGTAATTCTCCATCCACTCTCAACAGAAGTCCGCTCCCCTTGGCTTCTTCGATGTGACCTGTTTCATTCCTCTCCAGGGGTGTCTTTTCATGCCACGAGGCAAAGAGGACCCACAGCATCATGCCTTCACTTCTCCAGTGAGCCAGCACTGCTTGGCCCCATAGCATCCCCATCCTTGCAGACCTGGTGCCTGCAAGCACTATGTGGCCCTGTGCTCCAAAAGCATCCCACTGTTTTATGCAGCCCAGCCCTGACAGCATGGCCAGGGCTGTCTGTGTGACACAGGGACAGAGCTGGTGCTGCGGGCAGTGCCCCAGCACTGGGGAACCATCCCTTACCTGCAGCAAGCCGCTCTTCGTGGAAGGACAATAATACAGGGCAGGTTCCCAGCTGCTGGGACTCCAGGAACTTCAACTTTCAGCTCCTCAGATCAGCAGCTGCCTGTGCCAAGGGTGGTTTCTCCCCACCCAAGGTATGCTCTGAGCTGTGGAGACCAGGTGTGGCTGAGGTGTATTTTTACTTCTTAGGACTGTGTCCTCACTTTGTAGTTGCTTTTTGTCATTGTTTCTCAGTGTCACAGAGACCCAGCGCAGGCGCTGTGACTCAGAGCTGCTGGGATCAGGAGCAAAACAAGATTTTCCAGTGCTGCTTTATTAAAATTCTCTGCCTGATGACTTGTTTGGGGCTTAGTTTAACCTGCCAGACATGATACTAATCTCGGACACAAAGTGGAGGCCAACGCGGGGCCATGGGCAGGCCTCAGGCACGCTCTGGGAGCTCCAGATGAGCTGACGTGGGGCAGCATCTTGCAGGGAGCTGCTCGGGGATGCAGCCCCGGTCCACGGGCAGTGGCCACCCGGACCCCAGCCCTCACCGTTCGGGGTGCGGTGCGTTTCACAACAGGAGTGCTCTGAAGAACCAAACAGCTGGAGAAGGGCTGGGGCGTTTCACAACTGAGCATCAGGGACCATCTGCTCAGTTGCAGAACTTTGTAGCAACTTCAGGAAACCGTGTCTTTGGTCATTTTATCGTCTTGAAAGTGGGGAAGAGCAAGGACAGGTTACAGGGTGTGGGAAGGGCCAGGGATTTCCAGAGAGGGATGGTGACTAGACCCTCGGATGTGCCCACCAGGCAGCAGGGATGAGACACCAGGTGTCTGGTTCTTAAATGCCAGTGCAGTCATTCAGGTGACCAGGCAGCCTGGGTATCTCTTAGGGTCACAGGAACAAGTGCTAGCACAACTTTTTGCCTGGCTCTGCAGGTTTCCTTGCAGCAGCAGCATCCCCATCCAGCCATGCCTGTAAAGTGGCTGCAGCGAGCTGCAACTCTGGCCCCAAGGTCACCAGGGTTGAGCAAGGAAGGAGCGGGAAGCAGCCCGATAGCCACGGCGAGTGAAAGACCTGGTCTGAAGTGACAGGAGCTGGTTGTGCCCTGAGGAGCTGAGCCCTGTCAGGGCAGCCCATGCCTGACAGCGGTTGCAAAACTCTTTCAAAATAGACTTTTACGAGCAAGCGGGTGGCTGATGCGGGAAGAAGGCATGGCAGGGTTCATCACTGTGTGGTTTGCTGTGTTTCGCAGCAGGTTTTAGCCCGGGATCAGGGTAAGAGACATGTTCTGGTTCCTAGATGTGGTTTTAGCTTGGGGAAATGAGGGGATGCACTCCAAGCCCTGGCTCCTGAGCACCTTTGAGCAGCATCAGACCAGCGATGCTTCAGCTGTGGCCTTGCGCAAGCAGGAAGCTGCTTACAGGTTTTCCCATTCTGGAGCCACAGGGCAAAGGATTTCCCAGTCCTTTAGCTCGAGCCAAAAGCGTTCATCAATCTCAGCCATATCAAACAGCTACAAACTCAGCTGCTTGGTAGGCACCATCTTGGTCCAGCCCAACGGGAGCTGAGAGCCAGCTCTGCTGCTGGCACAGGCATGGTGCGACTGCTCCGGGGTGCTGGACCCTCCTTGAGCCCTCCTGGAGCTATGGCAGGTTGCAGAGCTGGATCTGGTCATTGCACTTGCCCTTCCTGCCTGTGCTGCAACATGCAAGGTGTTGCTCTTGCGCTGGGGCAGCTGCCCGCTCGACCCCGTGGGGTGGTTGTATCCGAGCGTTCGGTGAGGAAAAGGGCTGGATCACAGCATGTTTGGCACTCGGAAACTGGCTTGGTTGTGCTGCAAGGCATCTCCCAGAGGGCTCAACCAGGGACAAGACCCTTGTGCACTGCTGGAGGCTGTCAGGATTTTGAGGAGAATATTTTACTGGTGGAAAACTCCAAGATGGAAACCATCTGGGCGTTTCATCTTGGCCGGGTAGCAAGTGATTCAACATGGTTGGAAGGGAGTGTTCCAGATGGCTTGGCTGTGTGGGAAACCTCTGAATTTTGAGATTTCATTGAGTTTTAGGAAGAAAATTTTAAATCTCAGAATTTTCCATGGACTAGAAGCTATATATACACAGATAGTGACCTCTGTGTGTCTTTTTTTCCCTAAAAGCGCCCTGGATTGTTATCATGGTAAAGGCTGGGGTCTGTTGTGAACCACTGTTGTCATGGGTATTAATGCGTTTTTCCTGCTCATGGCTGATTCTGCATCCAGTGGATGCACTTGGCATGGCCAAGGGGAAAAAGTTGGATGAGGATGGGCAAAACAGGAGGTACTTCCCTGAGCTGGGTTGGCTGTGCTCTTCCCAGTCTGTGCAGAAAACTTCCTCTGCCAGGAGAAAAACCTCGAACACAGCTGCAGTGTGGTGCAGCTCATGGCTAAAATCCACTCGAGCTCAGGCAGTGTCTTGCACTGGTCTTCTGGTCAATAGTGCCCTCCTAGCCCACCAGTCCAGCCCTCTCAGCTTGGGCCAGACATTGAGCAATACAGCTCTTCCCACTCACTACATCATGATCAGAAGCTTTTTTTATGGGTTTTTTAGGCAAACCTTTACCCCATGGCTCTGGCAGGACCACGCACTCGGTGCAGCTGGTGCCTGCCCTCCCCATCTGAGAGGTGGATGCACAAGGAAGTGCTGAGATAAAGACTTAATGAACTTCAAGTGATGCTTTATTGTCTCACAAGCACAAATGATCCAAGCAGATAGAAAGCAGCCAGAGCCCAACTCCTATAAGCAACCCCCTCCGAGATTTTCACGGGGAAGCATGGAGATTTCAATCCTTGTCTGGTCCGCAGCGGTCTTCGTTGTGGCTGATGTGATGGGCGTCGTTGGTAATCTTGGACAATACAGTGGTGAACTCCTCGAAAGACAGATCGTGGTCCTTATTTACATCTGTCTCTCTGAAGAGGTTCTGCAGGTAGCCTGGACGGTACCTTTCCTACAGTGGGGGGACAGGACATGTGTCAGCGTGCCCCCCTCTCTAGGCTGCACAGCCACAGGTGGAAACTGAGCCAGCTTTATTCTTGCATACCCTGGGAAGGGTTTGGAAGCTACAGGACTGTTGTGACCCTATTTTACCTTGCAGTTGGCCCCTAGTTAAAACCCCAGATGAGGAGGCTCTTGTCCCAAGTCCCCTTGGCTGCTCAGCAGCCCTGCGGTGGTGGGAGGGATGAGTGCAGGTGTCCACACAGCGCATGGACAAGCTGATTCTGATAGCAGAAACCCACTCCGTGAGCCACAGCCCTTGGTGGGGACTGTACCCCATTCCCCCGGGAGCATCCCTGGAGCCAACCTCAGCCTCATCCCACCCACCACCCCCCTGAGGAGACCATCACCCTGGGGAGTACAACAGAGGTCCTGTAAGCACTCACGCAAGCCTTCAGGAAGTTTGGTGCCTGCTCTTTCAGCAGCGTGTTGAAGTCGTTGAAGTTCAGTGAATCAGGCTTGCCCTCCCGGATGCTGTAACGGTGGTAGACATCCACAATGGTTTTCAGGGCCTTCTCCATTGTGCAGTTTCCAGGGAAACCACAAGCAGGCTTGGGAAGGGTGGTTCCAGCCTGGGTGCTTGCAGACATGGCTGAGCTTTTGAAGTACCTGCCGAAAGTGTTTGGAGAAACCTCAAGACCATTAGGTGTATCAAAAGTCAGGCACCCTGTGCCATGCTCTTGGCCCCCATCCCAGGCACCCCAAGGGAGGTTTGCATTGCATTCTCCCCAGCCTAGCAGAAGATCTGCAGCAGGAGCCACATCTTGCCAGGGCTGAGGAGCAAGCCAGCAGCACTGAGTGTGCCCAGGGGCAGTCAGTGGCTCCTTAGGGCTGAGCGGGTAATAAGTAGTTTTAGGAAAATCATCGTTTTACAGCATCACCCAACCGCCTCTAATTTTAGCTTCACCCAAGAAGTGGCTTGTTCTTACGGACCTGGAGGCATTTGCCAGGCAAGTTAGACAAACCCTTGAGGCTGCGGCTGTGTATCTGTACTGTGCCACGGACAGCAAGGATGAGTGAGGACGGGAGCACAGTTCAGGTACGGGCTTCTCTGCAGCTTCCTCTTCCTCTTTCTGTGAATCTCCCTTGCCTCTTTGGGCTGCAAACCCTTTTTACCACAGTCACTGAGCACAGAGACCCTGCTTTCTGCTGGATGCCATCATGCCGGTGACAACCCCAAAGGGCTCCCTCCTTGCCAGTGGAAACAATTACACCCAGACTACAGATGACACAGAAATACGATGAATTTATACTTGTATTATTGTAGCCAAAACCAGCCTCCTACCCTGTCCCAAGCAGAAAGCATTACCCTGGAACAAAACAGCCACAGCATGAAGTGCCATATTCAAAATTCTTTCTCCCTCATCTTATTTCCAGTAAGAACCGTTGCAGTGTCACTTACCCTCGTCTCCAAGGAAGGTTTTCGAAGGATCGGTCTGTTGTAGTGATCCAAGAGCCTGGATGGCCCTTTTATACATGTCTGAGGTCCTCTTTCATCAGCGATGGTGACACACCTGCTGCAAGCAACAACTTGAGTTTCCCGTACCTGGAAATTGCAAGGTGGGAACTTCTGAACCCCTCCCGGTGTCATACCTCTACACATAGTTCCTGGTTGCACCCACCAAGCTTTGGAAATGCTGTCCTTCCACCCCACCGTGACCGCTGATGGGGATGAGCTGCTCACGCACTGGGCTAAGAATGGCAAAAACGCTGTGTGTACCATCACACCTCAACGTGAGCGTGAAGGGCAAGTCCACCTTGGCAGGACTTGCCAAAAATCTGCAAGTTTTGCAGTGGGCTGAAAATTTTGCATGCTCTCATGCCGGTGTAGAAGAAAGATGGGCTGTTTCAGAGAGACATGAATGACTCATGTCCCTCAGTGGTTTTCAATGTGATCTCTATGTTTTCTACAACATTCACTGGTTGAACACTAGCAAAGATGAAGGCAACATCCACCTCTTAATGAATTCTTTTCCAGAGTATTTTCCATTGCTTTCTATTTTCACATCACTTGTACAAGACCTTTTCTCTTGCTCCAGAAACCTTGTGGAGGCATAAAACAAGAAGAAAATCTGAGGTCGGGGTCTTTGCTGACTGGAGCATTAACTAGCAAGTGTTTTGCAACAGTCACCTCTGTGCCACTTCTCTTGCGTTAGCAGAACAGGTACCAGAAGAATGAAGAGACTATAAGATGTAGTAAAAATCAGACAATAGATTCCAGGAAGAGGGTAGGAACAAAAAATAAAAGGGTAAACTTTCCTGTTTGAGGACGCTTCTTGCACGTCCCAGGAGCAGTATCAAGAACTGTTGCCTGAGCTGTATTCTGGTACCCCTGACTCACTTTGTTGCTTTTTTGTTTTCCTGCTCTACTCCTTAGAGACGGGTGACAATCCGAAATTCCATCCTCGTTCCTCAGCTGGCCTTGCACAGCATCAGCAGAGGCTGGCTTTTGACCCGTGTGCTTGTGTAGTCCTCACACAGACAGACCCGTGGGCTCTGAATTCCAGACTTTCCCAGCCACCCTCCCCAAAACCTGCGGGGGAGGCAGCCCAGCCCTGCAAGGGGAGCGATACCCAAGTGACAACCTGGCAGGGACGTGAAGAAGATCTGTCTCTGAGGGACAAGGGCTGCTCCACCACATCAAAATTGTGGAGCCAGAGAGTGATCTTGTGTTATCGACTGCGAGTAACCACGTGATAGCCCCATGCTTCCTTTCATGGCTCGGTTTCACACGGGACGGACCTCTAGTTTCAACTGACATTGGAAATGTTGAATGCTCCTGAGGGTCTGCCCCTCAGTGCACCGTCACCAGCAGATGCAGGAGCTCTTTTCCACTCATGTATCCAGTCCCCAGGAGCCCACAATGGCTTGTAAATGTGCTGTGACCTGGGGGGCTGTTGGCCCACTCTAACAAAAACATCTGCCTTTATGGTGCAGAGTTAACACCAGCTTCCCCAGAGGCCCCCAGCCTCGTTCTTTGCTGTCTCGGGGTTTGCAAGATAAGCTCTGGTTGCTTTGCAGATTGCAAACGCATTTTCACGCACCTCCAGGGTGCTGCACCCCAGCTCCAGAGCTGGGTCTCGGTAGCCACCTGGGGAAGCAGCCCGCAGCTGGGCTTCACCCCTGATACGTCTTGGAGCTGGTGCAAAGAGGGGCCAGGAGAACCGGGGCTGAGGATGCTCTTATGCAGCCACCAGCCTCCCCTACCTGGGAACCCCACGAGTGTGAAGGGGTACTACGCACCCCACCGTCTGCTGAGGTGAAGGGTGCTGGGGCCAACCACCCCGTGCAGGGAACCCACCGAGCCTCGGCAAGGCACCAGGGAGGGTGCCAGGGTCTGATGTGCTTCAGAACGGGGAGCCCACACAGCCTGTGCTGCTCAGTTGGGACCCAAGAGCACTGCTGGCCCGGCTCCCCGCTCTGCTGGGAGCAGGGTCCCCCCACGCCGCCTTCCCTTTCCCACTGCTTCTCTGGTGCAACCTGCATTGAACCCCCCCCAGCCATCGGCTGAGTGCATAACGCATCGTCCCTGGACACATAACACAGATGCATTTTGTGCTTCAAGAAAGAAATTTTATTTCAATGCCATGGGCAGAAACAGATGACAGAGCTTTGGATACGGGTTTGTCTGTGCTTGTGGACAACAGGAAGGGATGATGCTGCTGGAGGAGTACAATCCCATGGGCACAGTCACCCTACCAACCACTTCAGTTGCCGTGATCGTGACCATGGTCTTGGCCATGGTCATGGCTCGTGTGACCCTGGTGGGACCTCTTGTGGGCTTCAATGACTATGAGACTCAGGGTGGTCAGGAACTCGGTGAACTTCAGGCGACCGTCACGGTTGTGGTCTGCTTTGGTGAAGAGCTTTCTTATGTAGTCATCAACAGTTGTTTTAGGCTGCAGCAGGACAAACATGAAAGAGTCAGCCTGAAGAACAGTGGGGTTCAGGGTCACCCTGTCAGCCCACAGCTGTGGCATGAGGCTCACCCAGCAAGGACTGCACAGTTTCAGGAAAACCCTAGAAAAATCCTCCCTCCCCCTTGGGAGGCTCTCAGGCACCCCCATGCCCCGAGGAGGTCACCACTCCTGCAAGCTCTCGCCAGTGTTAGGAGAGCTTGGCCATGCTTGGCTCTTACCGGCAGCGTGTTGTGGAGGAAGGGCTGGGCGGTCTCCTTCAGCAGGTCCGAGAACTCGGTCTTGCTCAGGTAGTCATCTATGGGTTTCTTCATGGCATACTGATGGTAGACGTTGACGATGCACTCCAAGGCGAGTTCCAGGTCGGTTTTCATCTTTCTAGGAAGAGACAGACAGCAAAACATTAAACCCCATCAGAGGACTCCCCTGTCCTCCGGGAGCCCCAGCCAGCCTCTGGCTGCCCAGCAAGGTTGGGTTCACTCATCCTAGTGGCAATTTCAGCAGCATGGAGCCTGAAGCCACCATTCGGCAAGGACCTACTTACCTATGAGCAGTTCTGGGGCTGACTTCTGCAGACAGTGGTGCACGGGAGGAGAGGAGCGGGCAGGAGCAGTGAAGGCACGGTGGAGGTGAGGTCTCTTTTATACTCTCCCTTAGCTACGATTTGTGACACCCTAAAATTTCCTTCAGGGCAATAACCCCAGGAATTGTGCAAGGCTACGCAGCACGCCCAGGCGGCAATTTCTTCCTTGGCTCCAGGAACTGGCTGCTCCCACTGTTAACGAGGGAGGGGACGCACAAAACTCGTTAGGGCAAAACAAGGTAACACCAAAAGAGACATTTGCAGGAAGCCAGCATCATAGCTCAGTGACGGTGCAGGGACTTTCCCAGGAGCCAGGACATTCCTGCAGAGTTTGGGGGTCTTTGCAGACATGATGGAAGAGGAACTTTTCCAGATCACACGGAAGGTGCTGGGTGAGCATCCTCAGTGGGGTGAAGCTGTTTTTTCCCAACGGATGGTGCGGTTCATCACTCCTGTATCTGCCCTGATGCTGTTGAATTTGGCTGGAGGTGTGGTGTCTGCGCCCAGAACACTGCTGCACGGGTGCTGGGGGATGGCCCATGCATCCCACCCGTCAGTCACCTCTCCAAAATCACAAGCAGCATTCCTCCTGAATCATTTCTTAACAGCTAGCCAGGGAGCCAAGAAAGATGTTATAAATCCGGGTGCACCAGCGTGCTGGAAACCTGCCAGCCAGTCTTGGGAGGTGGCACTTCCCGGTAGCCATAACTGCTGCCTGATGATAACCAAGGGTATTAGTAATCACTGCCTGTTCCTGGTGTTGGGGGGATGCTGCTCTTTGTGGGAGACCCCATGGTGCTCCAAGTGCCTGGCACTGGCTGCTAAACCCTGCGTGTCTTGGGGCAAAGACAGTCTGGGGGGGCTGGCGAGGAGTCTGTGCCTGAGGATGCCCAAGTGCTTCACCCCAAGTTTGTGCTTGGTGGGACTGGCACAGCAAAAAGCCCATGCTAGCCGTCGAGGCTTCTGGGAGATGGGAAGGACAGCGGTGGTGAAACTTCTCCCCACCAGCCTCCTAATCCAGGAGAATGAGGAACCGGTGTCAGGAAAAGCTAAAATTGCGTAAGAGTGAAACCAAGGGGCGGGTTGTGTGATGGCGGGAGACAGGCGTGTTCTCTCCGGGAAGGGGAGTCACGCAGGGCTGATCAGCGGGACACGGATGTTCCACCGGCGAGACGTGATGGGACACGCGTGGGGAGGTGTGAAGGGATGTGCCTGTACCATGTGGGGAGGTGGGAGGAGATGCGCATGCGCCGTGGGTCCTCATATGCTGCCGTTTGCTGCCCAGTCTGCCACGGAAGCCGTGTACCCGCACGCCGGGAGGTCAGGGCACGTACCCTGCCACGCCGTGGCAGCCCACGCTCCGGTGAAAGAGCCGCTGTGAGCTGTTGGCATCGGCCCCATGACCAAACGCAGCCACGGGGCTGGGAGTACTGGTGCTGCAGCGACTGAGCCAGTACAGCCCCGAGGGCACGGTGGCAGGGCGGTGACAGGGGTGTGGATGGGTGCAGGCAGGCTGGGATGCCTGCGAGTGGCATCACACCAGCTTCAAGTAGTCATGGATCAGGCACAAAAAGGGCAAAGGGCGTGCAGGGAGGTCCCTTTCACCTGCCTCTGGGAGGGCTACGAGGATGATGAGGGGCCTGGAGCATCTCTGCTACGAGGAGAGGCTGAGGGCACTGGGCTTGTTCAGCCTGGAGAAGAGAAGGCTGCGAGGGGACCTTCGAAATGCCGATCAATATCTGCGGGGTGGGGTCAGGAGGACGGGGCCAGGCTCTTTCCAGTGGTGCCCAGCAACAGGACAATGGGCAACGGGCACAAACTGGAGCACAGGAAGCTCCACATGAAGACGAGGGAGAACTTCTTCCCTCTGAGGGTGACGGAGCCCTGGCCCAGGCTGCCCAAGGGAGGCTGTGGAGTCTCCTTCTCTGGAGATATTCCAACCCCCCTGGCCGCGGTGCTGTGCAGCCTGCTCTGGGTGACCCTGCTTGGGCAGGGGGTTGGACTGGGTGACCC
>Ga0065711_1038598_pt1 | contig 18604 bp, 12 predicted proteins | sample Hoacrofraction12_FD_59098 | JGI IMG/M metagenome (GOLD analysis project Ga0065711, IMG submission 59098) | Hoatzin crop microbial communities from Cojedes, Venezuela - Epithelial fraction 12 v2 (version 2) | ecosystem: Host-associated > Birds > Digestive system > Esophagus > Crop | place...
CACAACCTCCCTGGGCAGCCTGTTCCAGGGCTCCGTCACCCTCAGAGGGAAGAAGTTCTTCCTCATGTTCAGACGGAACTTCCTGTGCTTCAGTTTGTGCCCACTGCCCCTTGTCCTGTCGCTGGGCACCGCTGAAAAGAGTCTGGGCCCTGCAAAGCACCCAGCACCTTCAGCATCCCGCCATCAGTTCAGCCGCGCTCGCAACTCGCCGACCTTGCCGGAAAGCCTTTCCCTCCGCTTCCCCCCTGCCTGTGGCTGCAGGCAGTGGCCATGGTCCCTCATGGCGGTGGCTGCCAGCGTGTGGGCGAGCGGTGGGAGAGCCATGTGGGGCGGCCGTAACTGCAGCAGGGTGAGCAGCTTCCCGCCGGGCAGCCCACTGCGTCCCGGGAGCTGAGGATGTTTCTGGGGGAGGTGGCACTTCGTCCCGCAGAAGAGCGATGGCCAGGCGTCAGCGTGAACAGCCAGGGCTCGTTGTGAGCCTTCTCGTGGGAGAGCTCTCAATGCTTTTAGAAAGGGCACTTTGTTTTTTTATCCCTCTGCTCTCTCGAGACATAAAACCAGATATATGTGTGCGTGCTGGTAGAGAGGCGGTTTGCTTTGGCTGTTCGTGACAAACTGTGCCAGATTTTGCACAGTCTGCTGTTCCTACCTTTCTCTCCTCCTCCTTCTTTTGCTTTCGATGGGGAAAGTTTAACAGGGTGTGACGTTTCCAAACTTGGAAACAGGTATTAAAGAGCAATTAGCTGGCCGGCCTCTCTGGATGAAACAGAGAAAGCTTGCCACAGATCATCTTGTCTTTAAACATTTGTACAAATCTCTTGTCAAATATAAGAGTAATTGCCTTTCCCCCCCTTTCTTTTTTGTCTCTCCTCAACCACTTTGTCCTGCATCTGGTTTAATATAGTGGGTGTTTGCATGAATGGCTTAGTTAGCCAGGGTGGTAATAAAACACTTTAAATTTATTGTGACATTTGGATTTAATTAAAAAGTACACACTTAGAAAAGTAAAACATAATGTGTAGAGGGAGTCAGGAAGGTTTTACTCCTTTTCTCCCAAAAAGCTAATTAGAGTTGTATTTTAAATTGTTTATGTGCTGCTAATCATTGTAATAAATCATTTATACTGAGAAAGACACACTCTAATGTGCTTGTGTAACTGTTTATGCTCTCAAGTTTCTATCATGAACAAATTGATCTGGAAGCAAATTTATTAACCACTAGGGAAGAAATCATTAGTGCTTTTTCTAAATATTCCCCAGGTACACTTTTATTATGGTAGTTTACTGTTTTAACTAAAAGTAACGTTACAGGGCCCTGGTTGTAATTATGATGCAAATTGACTTTCCATCACTTAAAAGGAGGGAAAACTGCCTTTTTGCTGGTAATATATATCCGTGTCGTGTATGCCAGAGAGCCTCACAGCTTCCAACGGCTTTTCGCTAAACAAAATGTAAACTCCTGTTTTCAGAGGAACTACTTGTGGGGACTTCGTGGGAGTTTTAAAACAATCCAGTGGAAAGTTTCGTCTTTGAATTTAGGACAAGGTAATTGTAGCCCTTCACATTAGATGTGGCAGCACGCTTACACTTCTGCAGCAGCTTGGTGCTTTCAGAGTGCCGGAGACCACTCAAAATCTCTTGGAGACAGCTGGCGTTGCTGGTTCCCTGTCACCGGTGAAGACACGGATGGGATGCAGAGGTGTCCATGCGGAAAATCAGTAGCAGCACTGCCATTAGAATCTGAGACTTTCTCGTTTGTGGTGCTGTTCTTAATCCGAACCGGGGAGCTGCTGGCATCCCAGCTCATCCCGAGGGTCTTCAAGGTGGGCTTGTGCTGTGAGTCTGGAGGTGGTCGCAGTGCCACGTGTGCAGGCGCAGGGAGCTGCGGTCCGTGGGGATTTGCAGCCCACTGGCTGGGGCTGAGGAACAGCTTTCATATTTGGAGGTGTTGCTCAATTAGTTTTCAACACTCGTACTTTGCCTGTGGTAGTAAATTGCTTTTCCCACCCTGCCCAAGAAACTAAATCTGACCATCGAAAGCTCCAGTTAACGTTAGCAGGTTTTGTGGGTGCTTTTAAAATTTAGCTGATATTATTTGAGTACTGAATTATTTATTTACAGGTCTCATGTCAGGCCACCAGGCAGGAATACCCACAACGTGTTGATTCATATAGTTGAATAGATGGTTAGGAATTTTTATTTGAAGTCCTCAAATCTGTGACCTACAGTGTGGCTTGATGGGGAGGTTTCGTTTTCTATGGGATATTCTTAATTTAAAAAAAAACACAAACAAAAAAACCCAACAACCAACCCACAAAACTAACTAGTGTTTATTTCTGATAAAGCAAACAGTCTGCAGCTCTTTTCAGCAGAGAAAGGAGAGTCCACAGGAGTAAAATTGTTCTTTTTAATACATATGTTATTTGGAGGAGGTGACTTAAAACAGAGTGCCAGGAGGATGCCCGCGGAGCCCATGAGAGGCAGCTGCAGAATGCAGCGGCACCGGGAGAGGAGCAGGGACGGGATTCAGCTGGGACCAGAAGCAAGGACTGCTTGTGGTTTGTGCAGGAGCTTTGCAAAATCGCTTGTTGCGGACGCTGCAAACCGCCACGCGGAACTGCCTCTGGGATTTGTTTCTCCCGGCAAACCCTTACTCCGGCCACGAGCGTGCTCCCACCCTTCCTATTTAAACGCTCTGAGTGGGTCCCCCTGCGAGCTGTCTCGGGCGCTCGGTGGAGGCGTGTTGACTGCTTACCAACTCACGGCAGCGTTTCCGTGGCTGGGACTGTTTGAAGGGTTTGATGGCTGATGTGTGTGTGCCCGTACGTGAGAGAGACCTCCATTTGCCTCACGGAGCTGGGCACTGGAATAGCTTTGGGCCTGAAGTATCTGCGCTTTTATTTTTATTGTGTTTTTTTTTTTAATATGGTCCTAGCTGCTCATGGTTGAGTAAATGTTATTTTTTTCTTTTTAGCCTTAGGGAGGTTCAAAAGCGACACACACTTATGTATCAGTCCCGGCCATACGCATGCCATGCCACCGGCAACCCATGGGCACGTGTGTGTGTAAAGAATTTATTGGTGCTTGAATTACATAAATGTCACTGAAGTGGCTTTCCATTTCTAGATTTTCCCCCAAACAGTTTTCTCTCACAAGATCAGGATGTTTATTCTCTGTCTCTTTTTAGACAACATTTCTGATGTGTGGGTTTACAATCCAGTAGCATTGTACACATTTTGCTTGCAAAGTGTGAATTTTTTTGGAGACTTCTAGCTATTCATTTTTCCAGAAACCTACTATACAGTGTTCTGCCACATTAGGTTTCCCTAATAATCCATGGGAGGATGCGATCAAGATCTATTACTGCTTCTCCATGTGGACGTCACCGAATTCTGTGAAGGAGCTGTAGTGGCAATTCACTTTGCTGTTTGCAGTCGTTTAAATCTGTGTCTGGAAAGCCTCCGTGTACTAACCAGGCTTCAGAACGGTAAGGAATCAAAGGACGTCTTCTATCTTCTAGAAAATGTGGATTTTTTTTCTTTTTTTTTGGTCGTCTTTAGATCCTTTTATGGGCCATTTTCAGAGTGAAATAAGAGGCCTTCAGTCATTCCATATTCTGCTGAATCTGACACTTAGAAATGTAAACGTGTCTATCAGAATGCCATTAATTGAGAATAATAAATGTCCTTTATATGCAAAGTCTTTATATAGAGGTGACTCCTGCTGCGATTCCTGAAGGCGTTTTTCCTTCAAAGCACAAATATATCAGCACTTAAAGCAGTATTTGATATACTCTTGCTGTTCCTGTGGCCTGAGCTTTGCATTGCTGCGGCTTATTTTTCTTCTCTCAACACTTTACAAGGTATGCCGTATCCAGACGTGGACCTTCTCTGCGGAGGTGTCTGTGAATTAATGGAACTGAAAAATATCCAAGGGCAGTTTTACAGAAAGTCCCAGAATTCAGAACTGGCTTGTCCTTTGGCAGATGGAGGGAGAGGGAAAGGGACCGACGCAGCCGCATAGTAGATGTAGTCAGCAGGAATGAAGTTGATGCCCATTTACCCCAGTGGAGCCGATGAGGACAAGTTGTTCTCCGCCATAGCGTGCTATGTAAGAGCAGCTTTTGTGTGCAGTCAGCTCACGCGGTTTTGGGCTAGTGTAAAAGTGTTAAAGCATCTGGAACGATCATAGAATCATAGAATGGTAAGGGTTGCAAGGGACCTTAAAGATCATCTGGTTCCAACCCCCCTGCCATGAGAAGGGACATCTTCCACTAGACCAGGTTGCTCAGAGCTCCATCCAACGTGGCCTTGAACACTGCCAGGGAGGAGGCATCCACAGCTTCTCTGGGCAACCTGTTCCAGTGTTTCACCACCCTCATGGTGAAGAACAATACAAACTGATGTGCAAGCTACTTCAGTACGTAGACTTGGAGAAACAGGTCTGTAGGTTTTTAAGTAGAACTTTGTTGTAATTTCAGATTTTCTTAATAACCTTGGAGGATAGTGGCCTGGTAAGATTTAGTAACTCCTGTTTAAGCTTCATTTTGTCTCCTTCCTTGTTAAAACTTCCTTGCAGCTGGGCAAGAAATTACCCAGGTTGGCCCTTCTGCTTTCAAGACTTGTAAGGTGTTGGCATCACCAAACCAGGGGATGGCGGCTCTTGTGTGATGTGGCAGGAGCTTCTCCCTGGGTGTGCAAGAGTGGTTCTGGACCGCGGAAGCGGCAGAGTTCCAGATTCACAGGTTAGGGTGAAACTCAGGTAAACCCTGTTCACAACGAGTACAAGTGAGTAATGATTTTAATATATCAAGGCTGTGTAAGAGGTGGAGTTGCAGGATTGCTCCAGTCTGATAGTGTGGAATGGGCAGAAGTGGTCCTTTAGTTTAACTCCTCACTACCCTCAGGGAAGGGTAATGTGCAGGCACTCGTGCTGATTCAGACCTTAACAGGGCGATATAGTGTGGCAGTGTATTGGTTCAAGTAAAGCCACCAAAAGGAGCTGCGATGAAACCATCCATGAACTGTATATCAAAGAGTGATCATTCTCTGGTGTTTATAATGCAGAGCATCTGTCTTATATGCCAACTTCCAAAATATTTCTCTGTGTGCTGATAACGTGATGCTAACTGTGGGATGCAGCTTTACCATTTTCTATGCTCTGTGACAAAAATACAGGCTCAGGGGTATATTAGTATGATAATACATTAACATAAAGTACATCTTTTTCCTGCAAAGCTAGGCATTCCTCCCACCACAGCTGAAGAGCAGAAATGATATTGTCTGTGGAGGTTTGCATATTGTACTGCAAGTGTATTTTGACACTAGAAACTGAAGAAATGGGAAACTAGATACGTCTGGGGAGTAACTACTAATGTAAGTGTCAGGTTTGATACTGGCAGACTCCGTGGAACCAGTAGCTCAAATCTCTGGAGAGCTGGCAGAGCCCTTGACCTTCGTAGCAGGAGATGAACTGTTGTTACTGCTGGGGGTTGATCTGGGAGGGAGGGATGGGCAAATCTTCAGCATGGAAGTGGTGCCTGTTTTGCATAGATACAGGATGTCTCAGAGCACTAATACAGAGGAAAGGTTTCCCCTCATTTTCTTGGCTGTTTAAACAGTGCTGTCTGCGTGCTGTCTGCTGCCTTTGCTTCTCCCTGGAGATGGCCATGTTTCATCCCTACCATTGTGTATGGTTGCAATATGGGGTCTCGGGATGTGCAGTGTCAGAGCTGGCAGCTTATTTTTAAAAAATCAAATTTTCTGATTACTCAGGCTGTAGGAATAGTTTGTGGTAGAGCTCATTAAAAAAAAAAATGTAGTAAATATTTTGGAGGTACCTGATTGGTATTGTTGGTGCTGTCATATAAAAGTGACAAGTTTTTGGTTCTCACAGGTCACCATGTCAGTTGTGAAATCCATTGTAGACCTTTGAACACGCGATAAGTGTCCATCCCCTAAAGTTGGCCAGCTGTCCTACTGGCAGACTAGAGAGAGCCTAGCAAGCCCAGTGTCAACCCAGCACCATCTTAGTGGCGGTGTGTACAGGGGGAGGCTGAGGGAGGTGGGTTTTCCAGCTTGAGAGGAGAAGGCAGCAGGGAGATGCCACCTCCGGAGGGTTCTGAGGAGAGGAGTTTGGCTCAGTCGCCTCAGATGGGAGCAGAGGCTTTTGCCTGGGAGAGGAATTCGTGCCAGCCGCTTCCACGGGAAAATGAGCCCTGCCCCAGGCAGCCGCAGGCAGAGGCGTGGTGGGACGGGCGGTGGGTGGTGCAGCAATGGTCCCGCTACCGCGCTGGGAGCAGAAGCCGGCTGTCGGCTTCCTGGGCTGCACAGGCTTTCGGCGGAGATCTGCCACTCCTCTCGTGTTGCCTGATGGGCCCATTTGGGACTGGGGCCAGATTTCAGCTGCGTTAGGTTTGGGAATGAAGTGAAAATAAGGCTGAACCTGCATAAAAACTGCGAAGTCTCTGGAGAAGTCTTCTGCTGTTTAATTCTCCAAAAGCAGGATGGCAATTGCACACCCGGCAGTTGCTGTGAAATTGCTGCTACGGATAACCAAAAATGGGATAGATTTTTTTTCTTTACTTGAACTTTAGGGTGCCTGAAATGCAGGTATCTATTCTTTTTCACCCAATTCCTGTTCGTAAGCAGCTCAGTTAAGGACTCAATGGTCTTGGGTTTTGCAAATACCCATTCACATGCTTTCACCACGTATTGGAGACAGAGCGAACATTGGTTTTCCTTATCAGATTTTTGATTCACTGTGAATGGGGAATGAGTACACTAGTGGTATGTAAAGATGAAGCAAAATAAATTAGGATTTTTTTATGTGCACATTACCACTTCAAATAGTGTTGGGTCTCTAAAAAAAAGAAAACTGTTACCTTGAAGTAACAAATTACTCATCTTACACTTTGCTGTGGCAGATCACGGCTTGCTTTAAAGTAACATTCTTTTTTCCTGCGCTGAGATAATTTAGACACTCCTCTGAAAAGAGATACCACACGGAGTGTGGTAGAGTTGAGGTAGATTGGAGAAAAGGATGACATTTTGCATGTGGAAGCAAGGAATGTAGGCTGTAGATAAACGATGTGTGTTTGGAGAGATCGTTGCTGCTAACAGCTTGATTATTTTTCTCAGGGACAGGCGCTGGCTCTCTCCTTCCTTTCAAGAACTACTGTACTCATGTCTGAAGGGTATTTCACGTAGCATTTGTGCTGACTTCTGTTCTTCCACTGCCTGTCTGCCTCCCTTGCTCACCCAAAAGTAGGATGCTGCCATCGTGTAACTTGTGAGTGCTCAGCAGTGGCAGCAGGCGATGACAGGGGCACCCCATGGCCTGTGAAGATACCCAGGTCATGTACTTCATGCAGGTCAAAGCATCTGTTCCAGAGCTTTAAAAATGAGGGTTGCAGAGAGGCTGACGTGGTCTTGGGAGCAATCAGAGCTAGCAATAATGTAGGCTTGTTCAGGAGCTATTTAGGTTAATAAGCAAATGTTTGTAGGTGTTTTCCTCGCTGGAAGGTGTCCTGAGAGTGAGCTGGGGTTGTTCCCTTGGCCTGCGCAGCAGAGAAGAGGAGGACATGACAGGGCTGGAGGTGTGGGAAACCACAGCTTGCTCCTTGTGTCCCAGCTAGATGTCCAACCGTGTTTCGCGAGTACTGCGTTTGCTTCATGAAAAAGCGAGGCAGGGAAAGAAGGAAATTAATACAATTTGGAAGTAATGAGGTGGACTTTGCAGCAGCCTTGCCCTTGATGACTTTTATTCTCACAAATCTAGTTTCCAGATATTTATAGTCTGTGAACTTTTTCTGAAATATCAAAATATTTGTAGCATTTTAATTTTTTTTCTTTTGAGGGGGAATAAATTACCTGGTGTCTTTTGACACTGGTGGATATGTTTCTTTCTTTGATAAAGATCAGATTTTCTTTAGATTCAGTTTCTTGAACTCACAGGAAAATGGTATAGCATTGAAACGCTGGGAATTAATCTGAATAGCCAGCGTGAGGCAAAAACTCTCTAATTGGCGTGGCCAGGTGCAAGCTGGCTCTTGGGCTGCCTCCCTTGCTAACTGCCAGCCTCGTGGCAGGTTGGCATAACTCCCCTGTCCCTGAGGAACCGTAATAGAGCACTCCCTGAAGTGCTCACAATCCTGAAGGGAAATAAGGAACTTTTTTTTTTTTTATGGGGTTTCTGGAGTGCCTATGTTCTTCAAAAGGACTGTGGGCTATTAAATGGAGGGGTTTTTAAAGGTTTTTCTAATTGCCACACTTCCTCCCCCTCCCCGCTTTTAAGTGGCTTTGGACAGTTGCAGAACTTTGATTTTAAATTTGTCTAATCTCTTGAGATATCTAGGTAGGGAACACTATTGTAACTGAAAATGGCTCTGATTTTTTTTCCCTTCTTCCATTTTAATAGATATGTTTAGTCTACTTTAAAAGCTTTCTGGAGAACCTTTTATAAATGGCTAATTTAAGCTTGTCAGGTTTTAATTATAATCTCTCTATACACAAGTTAAGATGCTTAATGCTAGTGAAAAGTTCTGAATACAAAGCAAACCTGTGTCAAGTTGCAGAGCACTCTTACCCGTCTTAATTGCTTCTCGTCTGAACTTTAACCTTAACTCTCCCATCTGTCTTACACATTCCCTTCTATCGTCACAACCACTCTCCTTCTGCAGAGTGCTGAGGATCTGTCTTAATTCTGCAGGATTTTCAGTTGGGCAAAGAACTGCCACCAGGCTGTGGCTATTGAGCTCCTCCTTCATCCCACCACCGCGTGACGGAGCGCGGCCCTGCTGCTCTGGGGGCCCGGAGCATCCCCTTACCCCTGCTAGAGCAGGGCTGCTTGGGGAGATCGGGGCATCTCAGCTGTAGGAGAAGCACCTTGGATCCCAGATGTCGTGATGGCTTCGGATCTCGGTGAAAGGTTCTTCCCAACAGCATCCGTAGTGGGTTTTGTCTGCAGTTTTACGGATGTTTTCTTAAGAACAGTTTATTCCTTTTTAGAACTGTTGTCTGCCTACTTTTCTAGCTATGACCCAGCCTTTGTGGCAAAGGTTAGTTGCATCTTTTTCTTAGGTAAGAGTGAGTTTCATTCAAGCTTGGAAAATCAGCCTTGAAAATACTCAGTCAGTGCAGATTCCTTCTGGAGAGTGCATTTAAAAGTTTGAATCCAAAATTGATTTGGAAGTAGTCTAATCTAAAATAACCCTGATGTTAGCATTGTTGTCTGCAACTCCTGCTAGCCCCGGCGCTCCGGTTCAGCGTGTTGGCACACAGTTCCCTGATGCTGTGAAACTGAGACTCATCTGGAGATACAGACTTTTCTAAAAAGGATTGCAGGGCACTTAAGACTCCTTATTTCATTAGTTCAGCGAAGGAGTTCTTTTCAGCAGTCAGGAATCTCATGATGAGGTGAATGAAAACTGAGCAGATCAAGCATTAGAGACTCCCATGGAAATGGAGCAGAGGAAAAGCTGCTCAGTAAGTTTTTTGGCCCGGAAGTCTAGCAGTTTTGGAGCTGAAGGTTAGGGGTTTAGAATTTCTTTTTAGTCTGAGGTTTCAGGCAAAGCATTAGTAGGTACATACCCGGGCCAGACTTCGGGAGGTGCATTTCAGGAGGCTTTCATTTCTGCACACTGGGCGAGGTCATACGATATTTTTTTTTTCATTGTTTTTAACCAAGTGTAACCATCGGCATCTTCACGTATGTTGGTGAGAATTAAATGGAGCATAAATAACTGAATTGAAGAGCAGACTTCCACTTTAAGGGGATCGGTTACTGCACGAAGTAGTGGTAATGATCCAGAGGAGCAGGATGCATTGAGGAAAAGAGTAAAGTGTGAGTACCATCCAAAGTGCAGGCAGCAGGTCATAAATTCTTGTAGTGGTGGTGGTCTGAAATTCAAGGAATAGGATTAGAGAACTACTGTAGGTTAATGAAAACGGCTCCCTTAGGATCAGCTTGAATTCAACTCAGTGGTCAACCGTAAGAAGAGGAATGTCTTGTGCAATTCCAACTTCTCATCCATATTCTGAATACTGCAGTGCTCCTGAATGCTTAATAGAGTAGAATATGCTCTGTTATGGTATATTTCATATGACTTCTAAGATGCTTTAATGCAAACTATATGTCATGCTAACTTGCCCTGAACCCTTAGTGCTCACTTTATTCTGGAATATATGGTGAATTGCAGCAGAGTTTTCAAAGCCTTTCTGGGGCATTTCACAAAAAAAAGAAACAAAAGAAGAAAGTAAAAAAAAAAAAAAGTCATGCAATTTTACTTGAGTCTTTCCTGTTGTCCAGAGTAATAGTGCTCAAATCCTGTCTCTATACGTCAGCTCAAAGGAACTCATTATAGAATGAGTATACAACAGCTAATGCCAAGAAACCACTTTTAATTCTTATCAGTATAATTTCTTGTAAAGAAAGGTAGCTTTAATGGCCAGCTGTGGCTTGTGAGCCATGCTTAATCAGTTGTGAATAACAAAAATTAGTTTGAGGCATATAGTTACTAGCCAACTGCAGCTATAACAAATGTTTAATGAACAGTGTTGCAGTGGGGTCTGCATACCTTTCCCTGTGAATGAAAGGGGAAGTGGCCAAGAGCAGGACTTTCTCCGTCCTAATTGTAGTAACGGAATGGGCTGAAGTCTGTCTGTGGAAGCAAACTGTGGCTAAGGAAGGCTTAAGCCAGCCCTCAGTAAATGGAAGAACAGAAGCAATGAAAGAATTTAGCCTCTGCTTTCTCTGTCTTCTCTGTCTTCGTGGCGTTGAGAGAACAACAGCTTTAGTTGATATTATATGCAAGGTGCAGCAAGTTCTTTCTGACAAACTTCGCCCTGCACTTTTCCTAGTCGTGAAATATTAAACTGCCTTTGCCAGAGAAGTTGAGTAAGAAGGGTGCTGTGCTTTCTGGGGTCAGCAGTGGGGTGGGAAGGATCACTCCAGTTATTGGTGGGCTACACTCCATATAAACACCTAGGCTCTGTGTTAAACTGCACACACGGCCAGGATGTCCAGGGACCTCCTGTAGCCTGAGCATCTGGTTGCTGAAGTCACGGGCTTTTGTCTGGTCATCCTCAGATAGGAGCTGCCACTAAGCAAAATGCACTCTTGTCTTCTTTCTGGCTCCTGCTAGAAAGCGCAAGACAGTGCTGGTTACCGTCCTGCTCAGATTGTCCTCTGCCTCCCAGCCACCTCTGGGTGGGCAGAGGAGTTCAGAGGGGAGCGAGGCAAAACCTTTAGGAGCTGGTTGTAGGACTTTCCAGGTAATTTCAGCCCCCTGAAGTTTGACTAGGTATTGCTGTGTTGACTGTGGCTGTGGTCCAGAGAAATGCAGTAAAATTGGCACCTCTTCTGAGACTTGTTCATGTAGAGTTGAAGCTTACCAAAGCAACTGCACAAATTCCATGGCTCTCCTATGTTGCCAGCCTTTCGGGAGGTTGGTGTCATTCAAGATTTCAGGGCTTGCAAAACGTTAGGATGTTGTTTATATCCACAATGATACAAATTCCGCTTCCTAAATCAGTAATTATTTACTGGTTACTTGCCCAGTGATCACCAATACAAAGCTGAGACCGAGAGTCTCCACACCCAGAGACAACACAGAAACTCGGAACTGTGACCGCCGTAGTCCCTGTCTTACAGAACAGGAAAGCCATACCGCTTTGAAAGATTGGGTGGGGGAGACAGGATGCTCCCTTAACCTTGGTTTTTCTTTGCTACTTTCACGAGACAAAATTCCAGTCTGCTTTATTTTTTAAGTCAGCAAACTGATTATATATTGTAAAAGATCGGTGTTTTCATGGGTGAGTAGTAATTACTGAGTAATGGCTTAAAGCATTTCCTGAAGGAACATAAAGCTGTTTTTAAAAGTCAAGAGTACATTAAGAGGATTACCATGTAGATTTGATTTTTAGATAACACTAAAATGGATCCCAAATGGACTTATGAAAAGGGATGCTATCTCTTTAATGGAAAGTGCATGGTCTGACAGCTCAGCATGCAAATGGTCCTGCGAAAGACTGTCTGCTGTGTTTTTTGCTTTCAACAAGAAGAGAAGGAAATAGCCCTCCTTTCAACTTTCAGCAGCAGATGGGCTGGTCTGGTTTTCCTAGGAAAGGGAGAAGAGGCTAAATTTGGGGAATAACTGCATCTTTCTGAATCACTAGGGAGATGTGTTTCACGACTTCTAGAAGGTCAGCAGCAATTGTATCTCTTACGTGGGTTGCATTAAGTAGACTCCCTCTGCATTCTCTATAGGTGAATCTTTACTCATCTCTTGGAAATCGAGAAAATGTGCAAATAAATTATAGTCATTGTATATTTATTGTACTAATATTGTGCAGGGCATGAGCATCATGGCTTGGCTTTGCAATAAGTTTGGATAGGGGCAGGAGGGGCTGTTGTTTTCATACTACAGTAACTTGTAATCACTATAGCGTTTGCTATTTCAGAATTGTCAGCACAACTTTCTGGTGATTGATGGTGTAAAATATGCTTTTGGCCTGAGTGGGATTTCTTCTAGAAACACTTAAAAGGGTATATTCATATTTCATCAAATACAGAGCACGAGGATTCCAAATTCTTTTGTGGTATTGCACAAATTATTAGAGGCTCCAAAAGTCTTGAGAAATTTCTATAAACCTGTGGAAGCTTTAGATTGGATAGTCATCATTGCCTGCATTAAGGCCTGTAACAGATTGCTTCATCAGTGTACACAGAGCAGAACATCAAATGGCCATTTGGCAGTGGGCACTGAAATTCTATTAAGGTTGCCGAAAGCTTAGGTTGACATTGTATATGTCTGCAAAGAGGCAGAAGAAAAGATTATGATGATGATGATGATCGTGCAATGATATAGTTCTGTTCTTCTTAAAATATTCACTTATATAGCGTACCAAATCTGTCAGGGTGATGTTAATGTTTCACTGCTAAACCTGAGCTCGGCTACATCACGTGTCTTTGCTTATGTCTTCAAACCTCAGTAGTAATATGTTAAACAGTGTATTTTAACTGGAAGATGAGAATTGTGTAGTATTACACATGTGCCTGGAAATAATTGACTGGAGTTTTTACTTCTCAAGCACTCTTTGGGATTTTTAACTTGATACAGGGTTTTTCTATTTGATTTTCTTTCCTTTTTGGAAAGGAAAGGAGCAAAAAAAATCCCTGTATTTAACATTGGTACATAGGTTATTCTTAAATGAACTGAAATGTGAGGGATGAGCTCTTATCTTTGTGACCATTTGACTTGGAGACCCTTCTTCTGTTGGTTTGCTTTGACATCCCAATCCCCTGAACAGAAAACTTTTGGGCTTAGTGTCTTCAGTGGTCATCTGCAAATTGATGGAATATCGAGGAATATGGGACAAATTTCAGGCTAGTCATCCCTAATAATAGTTTTCTCATGTGTGATGTTCTTATACTGCTGGAAAGGTGGTTTGAGGGTAGTCTCTACATTGCCAGACTCTTTTCTGCTACAGACACTGGAGGAGGAAACTCGCCACCTAAAATCAGGACCTTTGCCGGACTGTAGGACGGCAGTTGTGACTAACTAAGACTACAAGAAAACTTGATCAGAATGATCTCAGACTAGGTTGAAGGTGGAAGAAGCCTGCATGTCTTCTTCAAACAGTGAAAATGGATTTTAATGAAACACTACATGTACTAAGAATAAGCTTTGGACATATGCCAGTTATGAAAAATTAAAGCTCAAACAAGTGTAATTTAGGAGCATAGAGAAGGTGTTGCTTACCGGAATGATTTATAGAAACTGTTTTGCAGGAACAATTATTATGATTTGCGTTTAGTCCCGCTGCTGTGTGTTCCTCTATAGCTACAGGTTGTCCTCTGGTAAGAGCAACTCCATAACAGAGAGTCTTAAAGCAGGTATTGGAAATCTCAAAACTTCCGGGGACGAGGAAAATCTAGATTCTAACCCTAAACCTTGTGTCCTGAATCAGGACGCACCTTGGTACAGGTTCAAATGATGCGAGTGATTATTTTGGATACCTTGGCCTATCTGAGCAAAAAATGAGAGCAGGGTCTCTGCGTGGGAGACTGGAAGGTGGTTAAGCTGCTCATGAAGCTTCCGGTCGCTTTTAGGCAGCTGAAACTGCTGGAGGACACTAGACACCAAAATATGTTTCTCCAAAGCTTGTTCTGAATTGTAGGGCCAAAACAATTGCTGTGTTATTGGGAGGAGGACTATAGCATACTTAAAATAGAAGTACTAATCAAAATGTTGTTTCTCCTGTTAACTGCCCTGTCCAACTACATTTTTTGCCATGCTTGGGAAGTTTGTTCGGCAGTGATTCAGAAGAAGGAATACCGCAAATGAATTGCTAAAGCCACTGTAAAACTCACGTGCTGTATATTGCAGCATGAAACTGGAAATGGAAAAAGATTGTGGTTACTCATTGAATAATTCTGATGAATGGTTGGAGGCTTGTTCACAAGCATTTAGTTGCAAGTACTCGGTGTTCCAAATGTAACGTTTTAATTGGGTATACAGACGACATGATGAGTTTCACCGTGCTGGCCATAATTCTGCAAATGAAATTCTTGGTGAAGATGCCCGAGACGGCGTACTCTCAGTTCAGTGGAAGTGCGCGGTTTAACTTGTTTCGCAGGGTGTAATATTCATAGAAGGTGAGTAATACAATACTGGGAACACAAAGTGAGTTTCTTTTTAAGGGAATGAAATTCACTGCGTCTTTTTGGCAATGACTGTCTGCATTTACTTAAATGGGTGATGCAGGGCTCTAATGCTTTTAAATGATATCAGATCCTCTGATAAAAGACATAAGACTGCAGCTTATTTATTGTGATGAGACAGGAGTTAATAAGATTAGTCCTACTCTTCAGTTACTTTTTCATCTTTTGCAGCCAAATGCTGGGGTTTTTGTTAGCAGGCAAAAGGAGGTCAGCTCATTTAAAGAGTCTTGATGCTAGAAACAAACATTTTTTTCCCTCAAGTGGAACTCTGAAACCTAGGCTCAATTGCCCAACTGCCAGAACTCCAGTCTTTAAATTGGAATTGCTTTTAACACTGGAAAGCTGCATCCCTATAACAACCACTTACATAAATTACAAAAAAAACCCCACCAAAAACCAAAACCACCAAACAAACCCCACGTAGACAAAAAAGAGAGGAAAGAAGAAGTGTAACATAAACCTGCCATAACTGAGGTCTTTGGCAGCGGCGTTGTTCAGAAGTGTGGCGACTGTGTCTGGAAGGCACTGCTCAAGTAAGAATTTGTGGTGGAGAACAAAAACATAATTCCAGTTTTGTGGGGTGCAAGGTGCTGTACAACGGCATGGGAAGCGCTGCGATAGAGGGTTGTCACAAACCTTTCAGAGAAGAGATGTATTTTCTCTCTGTGTGTGTGTAGTTGTCTGCTTTGCTGTTGAGCAAGCTTTTATGGTAGAAGTAGCTAATCTGCAGAAAAGTTTTTGTGTTTTTTTTTAAAAAAAAAACAACCCACCACCAAAAAACTTGCAGAGGGAAAGAGTTAAAGCCATCTGCCTGAAAGCATTGTGTAAAACATACACACAGTGTTGGGGAAATAAGCCAATTATGTGTGCTTCACAGGAGGTGGGGGACTGACCTTTGTGTATAATTAGTTCTTTTATTTAAAGCAAAGATTTTGAATAGAATAACTAATTAGCTGTCATAAATGGCAAATTGAAGATTTTGGCCAGATTCCTTGGGGAGTGTGGGAGGACGTCCCTCCTCCCACCCCGTACTGTACGCTCTGGCTCTCCTCATTAGGGCTGTTTTTAGTTCTCTGCAGCGGTAATGAGGAGTGCAGTGGCGGCACTTCTCGGAGCCCCCTCTAACAAGGCATGAAACGCGGGTGGAGGAGAGCCGCCCTCGGCTCCTGCCGCTTTCCCTGGGCACACGTGGGCGTCGCGGAGGGCTCGGCCAGGAGACGGGGAGCCGAGGGGGGCCGCGGGAAGTCGGAGGGGGGTCTGAAAAGTCCCAGTGATATCACCTGTGTTTCATGCTCTGGACTTGACTGTATAAAATACAGGCAAGCCGCAAAGCCTTGAGGCGTATATCATTAGCCAGCAGTCCCGCATTACTCTTTCAGACCAATTAACCTTTAGAGTTGCATTAAAGAAATTAGGTGGTGAACTTCCATGCTTTCAGAGGGGACCAGTAGCTCTCTTGCAGACCAGAGCACTGCGGAGCTGTACGCCATAGGACTGTTGCAGATAACTGTTATTTAAAAGGTCTACCATTTATAAAAAGTTCCCAGGCTCTCTTGGAAACGAGCCTTTATGAACAGTGCCCTTAGAGGAGCTGCAGCTGATTGCTGTGTGAATAGAAATATTGGTAAAATGGCTTAGAAAAATTTAGAGGTGTACTTAGTGGACACTTGTGTTATAAAGCCAGCTGAATAATTTTACAGAAAGACCCCGACTGAGAAGATACGGGCTGATTAAAGCTAGTTTGTCCGACTGTGAATAGAGGTAAAGTTTAGATTACTCACTGCAATAACAGCCTCTTTAGACACAGCCATAAATTTCAGTATGTCCAGAGGTGGTGTCTATAATTTTTTAATGTGCATTGGAGCTCCGAGCACTCAGAACAGGTTTTGTTTTGTATTTACCAGCAGCAAGTCTATTAAGTTGTAAAGGGCAAAGAAGGGAGTGTAGGTAGCCAAAAATAGAAAGGCTTCATCTACTGTTTCTAAGAAAAGATAGCGATGGATGGCTAGCAACAGGAGAGGAGAGAGCAACTCGACGGTACTTTCAGAATTTGGTAATCAATCAGCATTCCCTTTGTGATCGTATATTTAAAAGGGTAAGTGTCCAGCTGTTAATTTTTCTGCTTCTGCAACACTACTTCTCATTTTTTAATCCTTGCCCACAGAACACGTGTGGAGTTTATCGAAGGTGAGCCCTTTGTTTCTTGACAGCCCCGGTGAGACACCGCTTGCCCCTGATCAAACTGAACTAGGTATCTTGACATTTTTTGGTAAGTACTGGGGAAAAAAAACACACGAAGAAATGAAGCAGCATCACAGTCTTGCAGTGGGGAAGTTTCCAAAAAGAAAGAGCGGCTCTCCAGGTGGTTTCTGCCTGCAAAGCCCAGACTGCTTGGGCTTTGCCAGAAGGGAGGCAGGAGGAGGAAAGTGGGGTTTGGCGCTGGCAGTGTCCTCTCTCTGCAAGCCTCCGACCGTGAAAGGGGTTAAGCTTCTGAGATGCTGCTCTCTTGTTGCTTGGAAATGACATGGCAAGCATTCGAGGAGCCCTTGCTGATCAAGTTTGGCAGTTTTTGAAATTTTGTTTCACGCCTTGCCTGCTGTGTCAACTCGCCAGCTAATTGCAGCCGCAACTTTCTGTGGCGGCGTGTGCGCTCCGTGCAGACGGGCTGGCCGGGATGTTGGAGTGAAGCCTCACAGACCAAAATGTAATTTCAAAACACTGAACCTGACCAGCAGAGGCTGACCTTGCTCGTTATTATCTGAGTGGGAATAGCAGCTTTGAACATCATATGATCTCTGAAATGGTACCTTTTTTCATTAGAAAGCCCCCTGCTGAACACTGACCAAATACATGGCTTTTTTCCTTGCTTAAGATACTGTTTAAAAATATATATATCTGTTCCTTTGCTAGTTATTAGAAGAAAGTCAAAGTGCTACATTCCCCTTATTCGCAGAAGCCTCTCCTAAGACAACGGTGTGCTCGCCATAGTGGGGAACCGAGGTGGCTGCGGTGAGCGATGGCTGCCAGGGCCACAGAGGGAACCAGAACTGCCACCGCAGCCGTCCACGCCTGTGTGCCGCCTCAGCAGACGCTCCTGACCTGCCAGCCTGCCCTTACTGATGGAACCAGCCTCTCCCAGTGGTCCAGCTGGGGTTCTGTCCCTGCGCTTGACCATGCTGCTGTTACGGCGGACCCCTCCCTCTGGGTGAGAGGGGCTGTAACTCCAAAAAGGCACTGGTTTCGAAAGCGCTCAGGGGCCTTGGGAGGTCCCGTCTGGCTGAAGATCTTGTACTTCTGAATCGCAGAGATGAGCTCAAAGGCCAGCCATGCAGCAGTTCTTTTGCGAGGGGGTTCAAGGGGCTCTGGTTATCTAGAATCCGCGTTTTGAAATCTGCAGCACCTCCAGACGCAGGATCCTCAAGTTACCTAGATGAACCTTGCAAAAGAATTGTATGATGACCCCCCCCTTGTGAGAAATCCTCTTCTGCCTCTAAGGGTACGCAGCTCACGTTTAGAGAGCCGGTCCGGGGGTGGGCAGTGACTCACTGGTGTCTAGGGCTCCTGTCTTAAAATATAATTCGCGCGTCTAGGTCTGGGTTTTCATAGGTGCGAACTGTTTTCTTTCATCGCTGGCGCTGATCTTACAGTGTTTGCAAATGCAAATTCATGTGTGCACCCTGCTCTGCCTCAGAATAAGGCCGTCTCTTCTCACGATGTGCTGTCTGCCTGGCGTGGAGTTGGGCAGAGCATGGGATGAAGGCTTGAAGTTTTCTGAAAAAGAAATTACTCAAAAAGGGAAGCTTCTCTTTGCTCCTGAAATGTACTCTGAAAAAAAAAAAAAAAAAGGGCTGTGCCCAGAACCACGGGGCCACTTCGCTGTC
>Ga0065711_1009507_pt1 | contig 18603 bp, 17 predicted proteins | sample Hoacrofraction12_FD_59098 | JGI IMG/M metagenome (GOLD analysis project Ga0065711, IMG submission 59098) | Hoatzin crop microbial communities from Cojedes, Venezuela - Epithelial fraction 12 v2 (version 2) | ecosystem: Host-associated > Birds > Digestive system > Esophagus > Crop | place...
AAAAAAAAAAAAAAAAGAGCAAAAAGGGAAAAAAGGAAATACGTAGGGATATGAAAGAAAGTTTGGGATTGTTAGAAAAAGGAGGTCCAAAGCCTCGAAGAGTTGGTCAGTGGGGCAAAAATTGTAGAACTTGTGGATATCTGCGTACAAACCTGACCTCAAAGAGGGAGAAATCAGTTTCTTTGAAGCATCCGCTACGGGAGAACACATCTGGGGGCAGCGCTCCTGCGTGCCTCGCCGGGGCCGATCCGGGGGCTCGCCTGCCCGGACCACACGGACGCCCTTTGAGTCATCGGTGCCGCAGCAGCCCAAGATGAGTGTGGGCCTTCACGGCCTTGAGCAAGCCCACGGCCGTCCGACAGCCTCCCAGCCGCTGCAAACGGCTGACCCCGCCACCGAGCGTGGGTGGGGGTCTGGCCCCACAGCTCAGGACCCCGAAGCACGCTGAGGTTGATGGCTGCAGCAGATATCAGGGTTGTTAGACCCGTGGCTGAAAACCCACCGTTGTAGACTCTAACACACGAAATTACCATAACTAGGACATTTCACGCTCCTCTCCCATCAAGCTGTTTAGAGCAAATTAAATTTCTCCCTAACCAGCCTGTAACAGTTCGTGTTAGATGTGGATCTAAATGTTAATTGCAGTGACAATAACAGGTCTGATCCTGCAGCCCTTATTTGGGTAAAACCTCCCACAGAAGCCAAAGGAATTTTGCCCCGGAGAAGACAGCTGGATGCAGTCCCACATTTCCAGTCTCTTGAAGATGCCAGAAGGTAACAAGGATATTTCTGTGATGTTACAAACCTTCTCTTTCCCTTTTCTCCCCCACCTGCCCCCCCTCAATTCTTTAATGCACTATTAGTTTAATAAGCTCTACCAGGCTGCCTAATGCTGTCCTCAACTTCAGCTTTGCACTTCCCAGGACTTAAATCATCATGGGGGGTGGGGGGGCGAATGTTAAGATAATTTTTGCAGGTCATTGGCTTGTACAGCTGCCTGATGTGGGGATGCTCGAAGGTCCTACACCGTCAGGGAGAGCTGTCTGGTGAAACTCCGAGAGCCTCTGGTTCTCTCTGCCCTTGGGGAATGCAAACACTCTTTAGCCTGGGATCCTGAGGAAGGCAGGCTGATGGGATGGGATGGTTTGGGGTCTGCCTGTTCTCATTTGAACAGCTTTCGATCCCGCCACTCAATTCTGGCCAAATTTGACAGAGAGAGGTTTACTGTGTTCATTCACAGGTCCCTGTCAGGCAGACGAAGGCTTCTCCCTCCATCCCCACGCTCCCGCTCTGTTGCTTCCACGTGTGCTCAAGACATTTGGGGCAAAGGGGCCTAGGCGTGTGTGGGCATCAGCAGGAGGTAGGCACCGAGTTGCTTGGAGGGGCTGAGATCCAAGACTAAATTCAGAACCAGGCACCTGGGCCCTTTTGTTTTTTCTAAGGGATTCCAGCTTATCTTGTCTGTAACCCAGAATTATCTGATGGGACAAAAGCAAAACCTGCTGTGCTTCTTCTGCTGTTTCATGCCCTCCTGCACAGTTAGAAAAAAAACATCTATTTCCCTCCCTGGCTGCATTTTATTACAGATTAAAGAATAAACACGATGTCTGAGCGAGAAAGAACAGGAGAAGCTCATGGGCCACGTCTGGACTCCATCTCCCCCAGCACAGCCTGGGGCAAGGCTGCGATGGGTGGCCAGAGCTACCGTGGTGTAGGGCCAAGGGTGGCTGCAGCCGCTGGCCTGGGGCTCATGGCCACAGAGTCCGTCGCCGAGAAGGCTCTGTGCGACTCGGGCAGTCTGGTTGCATATGTGAGCTGAAAACCAAACACAGACGGAGAAAGACACCTTCGACTCATGCACACTTTCCCAGGCTTGGCCTCAACCGCAGCGACCCATTCCCCCCAAAGTCACTGCAGGTTCCAGGACCTCGAACCCCTTGGATGCCGTAGGACCAGGACCCGTGTTACCTGTCCCTCCAGGAGACCTGCAGGGTTATCTGGACTGCGGGTCTTCAGGACAGGACCTACCTCTTGTTCTCAGGGAGGAGAAGAGCTCACATGCTGCTTTTCTTCCCGGTATCAGCCAGGATCCCTCGCAGCTAAGAGACATGGCAGGATGTTGGGGGACAGGTCAGAGGCCACGGCGTCACACAGGGACCCTGCAGTCTGAAAGTGGGGGTAGTCCCCAAGCACATGCCCGGTCAGCAGACTCTTGCTGGGACCTCTCAGCATCTGTCACACACAGAAGAACCATCCCTGCAAGCCCAAACCGCTGCGGAGGGTGGGTTCCCGCTCCTCAGGGAGGCATCACACACACAAACCTGCAAAAGCTCTAAAGGACAAGACATTTCTCTAAGTGCTGGAGATTCAAACTGCTTTGTTTTTTTCCCCAGCAGCATTTAACAGGCTGATGATATTTGTTTATGAAGTGAAATGCACATGATTTATTTGGTCTGCCGGAGCTGGAGAGCCGTGTTCCCACGCCAAGGACAGGCAGAGACACTGCCTTCTCCCCTCTTTTGGAGGCTGCTCAGATAAAATAATGTATTGCACAGCCAGAAGTACCACGCTGCACTTTCAGCTGCTTCAGAACTGGACATTAAATGCTGATTAGAGGCTTCCTAACTTCCAGGCCATAAAGCTGCATTTGTTCTTGTCTGTCTGCATACGGAGCAAGTCTTAACATAAGCACTCAAGAAGTTAAAACAGGTTTGGGAAAGAGGTCTCGGGACACCTGGGCTCCTGTCTGGATCTAGCTTGAATAATCCTATGGGAAGCTTCCTTCTCTCTTGTGCTTTGCTGGTGGATTGGGTTTAGCATGTCTCACCTGGTTGGCAGGGACAGTGGCTTAATTAACAGCTTTGCTGAAAGATTCTGTAAATGGAAAGTCTAGTTCTGGCTTTCGTAACACCTGGAGATCTCTTCATTTCATCTCATCACCCAGACCAGGGCTCGACTGCCAAGGAAGCCAGCAGAGAAAGCATTAACGGGTGGAAGATGAAATGCAATACAGGAGCTACGAGATTTACAGCTCTTTGGGGAAAGCACATGGAGCATCACCCATCCAGCAAGCAGGACACGAGCCAAGTCCTCACCTGGTGTGAACCAGCAGCACCCTGACCGAGTCAGTGTCCGGGCACCAGCTCTAGCTCATCCTACACGGCTGTAAGGGCTTTGTGCTGATAGGCCTGATGGCACAGAAGTCACCCAGTTTACACCAGGGCTTGAGGATGTGACCCAGTCACTCAAGAGAGCCTTCTCTGCTAGCCTTCTCCTAGTCCCTGCGTACAAAACACTTTGCAAATGAAGTGTGAAGATAATATGCTTTATCATAGGCATTTATTACTGATGATTGTTGTATAAATCTCCCTCCATTCACATACATATACATAAGGTGTGTATAAATATGCAGTATCCGGCAGCACCCAGAGCCTTTTTGACGATGTCAATGTAGCCCCCATAAAGATAGTGGGAAATGATTCATAATATTTATATGACAGACATGATATGAACTGTAATAGCCTGTTGGGATCGAGAACATCCATAGGTCTCTGTCAGCCGCAAATGTGATTTAAATATTATATATGTGGCAACTGTAGCATTAGTAATATGATAGCTGTTATTGATAGTGGTCATAAAATGCAGTAGTTTTGCACTGAAGAATGTGAAAAATAATCTAGTGGTTTTCCTAATGGTCTTCCCAGCAATGCACTGAAAGGAAGCGTACTTTCAATGCCTCCTTTTTTTCAATGCCTCCTCCTCTCCTCCCCCACCCCGAATTACCATTGAGTTCTATCGGATTACTGCCAGGGCCATATTTTATGCTGCTGATGTCAGGTTGTGGCATCTCATCCTCCTGGGTCTGTCTGGGAGGCTGGGGAGGGCGAGGGGTCCCTGCAGAGCCCCGGGGCTGTCAGCGAGGCTGCTCGGAGGTTGCAGGAGCCAGGAGGGTCGTGCTGCCGGTGCTTTCTCCGACTGTACATAGCAGGAGGGCAAGGAGCAGGAGGAGAGGGGCTCAGAGGAGAAACCGGTGCCATGCTGGGTGCGAGGAGAGATGTTTGTCCAGCAGACTGGGCAAGACTGGTCCCTCCTCTGCAATGGCAAAGGGTCCTCAGCAGGCACAAATCAGCACAACCTTATAAAAACAATACAGCTACGCTGATTCGTGTTCGCTAGACTTCCCAAGTGGGGGTCTGGCACTTCAGAGTGGGAGTTGGAGCACCTGGACCTTCTTTCTTCCACCAGCCTTCTGTGCCCAAAGCCTGCCCAGCCAGGCATCTCCCAGAGGACTGCAGCATCACTCCCTTGCCCGCACCAGTTTCCCCATCCAGGGACAACGGCTGGAGATAAATGCCTTTTGACCCTTCACGTGCACCAGCAATGGCCTAGCTGGGCTAGAGCACAGGGGAGCTGGGGGTGACACCGCTGACCCCAAGCTATTTGCTATTTGGCCACCACACACCTACACAAACAGCTCCTTAGGGCACAGCACAGAGGCTGGTGGGAGCTGAGAGCCCCCCATTCACAAATCCAGACCCACATCTGAGCAAAACCAGCATCCTTCCATCGCTACCAAAGAAGCAAAGGTCCCCTTCCCTCCTGGCTGCCATGCCTTCATCTCCCCCATCTCTGCCCCAACTCTTTCCAAGAGCAAATGAGAGGGGAAAAACACTCCAATCCATGATAAATCAGTGGCTGCCACAATCATTAATTACAACAGTCTCTGGTTTTCCTCCATCAGCAGAACCGAGCAGGGATGAGACTTGCCTGGGTGGAGAGCAGGATCCGTTGGATGGGGCAGCCCCGGTCCTACCCAGTGGGGTCTGCAGGGGGGTCCAGGAGCCCAGCTTGCACCCAGCACTGATGCCTGGTGCCAATCCAGCCTCACTGCCCTGCAGTCAGCGGAGCTACTCTTAACGGCAGCCGTCTGATGGGGATCAGGTGCTGCACGAAGAGCCCAGGAGTTAACGGGGATGCTGCGCCTGCCGCTGTGGAGGGGAAGGGAGCAGCCTCAGAGGCGGGGGTCAAGCTGCTGGTTACACGCTTTCGCATTGCAGAGAATAAATCAAGGAGATGATACATGCTCCAAACAATCCAGACCGCAGGGCAAAGCGTTGATCAGCTCCCTCGTGTGTAGCCTTAAAAAATAAATTAATTAGAGTTGCGTTAGTGGGTTTTTGCGGAGGAGCCCACTCGCGTGCTGGGTCTCAGGGCCCTCGTCGCTCTGTGCACTAACGAGGGGGAAAGGCCATGCTGCAGGCAGCCCTGTCACACCCTTGTCCTAAGGGATCTCCTTCCCCAGGACTGTATTTTAACACTTTAAAGCAAACAGGACACGAATTTCAATTTAATCCAAAGCACCAGGCTCTCAGTGGACAGAACTGGGCCCGAAGAAGAGAGGAGAAGTTTGCTCAGGGGTGGGCGAAAGAAACCCGAGCAAGGAGGGGGAGCAGACTGATTTTTTTTCCCAAAAAAAGTAGAGGGGAATGAGGGCTGCAACCCACCCTCTCCATCAACACCAGAGCCATCTGGCCCAGCCTCCGCTCCTGGCCGCTTTCCTCCCAGGCATTTCTAACTCTGACAATTTATAAAAGAAAGCAAAAGTGTATTTGAAAGTAGGGTCTAGGTGTGTTTTAATGACAGTTTTCTATGCCATTTGCAGTGCAAGGGACCTGATCTTCCTCTTCCTCACCCTGGCGTGAGCCAGGCTTTGCTCCAGGGGAAACTATGGGCCTATTTCTGCTGACGTTTACAGGAACATAAATCAGGAATTTACTCATTTGAAATAAGTGGAACTGCACCAGTGTAAAACCAGTGTGAGATCAGAGTTACAGTGCTATAAAAGCAGTGTGAGATTAGAATCAGCCTCAGTATATTACAGAGATGGTTTGAGGAAAGCCTAGGGAAATTAGTAATATTGGAATCGGAGAAAAGAAAAACAAATGTCATGTGATTTTGTGATGATTTGGGAAATCAAATCCTCGAGGCCAGCGCTCATATTCCTTCCTCCCACTGAGATGCTTGTACTGGTGAGCACTTCTGCCAGGACGGTGTTTCTATATTATTTCTCTTCTGGGTGAAGCAGCTGTGAGATCCTCTGTATGAAGATGCTGTATAAAAATAAATTGAATCAAATTAGGGAAACAACTAAAGTCATTTCTTCTCTGTCTTCACATTAATCCATTTAGGTTGATTCTCTGGGTGCTCCGAAGGGGATCTGCATCACTATCCTGTCAGCATCCACAGTCCCCTCCTCTCCTCTCAAACAAGCCTCGGTACCTCCTCATTCGATGTCTTTTATTATTCTCCCCCCTCTGCCTGCCCCTGCATGGACTTCAAGAAGATTTTTACGGGGCGATTGGCTTCCCTGGCAGGTTGGATTAAACTGCGATTTGCTCCCAGTTGGAACATGCGACAACGTTCTAATGAGATTTTTGGGGATGTGAATTAAGGGAAGAGAAAACAAATACTGTCTTTTAAATGAAATAATGATGCATAAGGCCTGAAATATAATGAGAAGCATATCAGCGGCAATGCGGGTCGTTAACGGAGCCTGTGCATTGATAGGCGGTGGCAAGCGCGCCCAGAGGCAGTCAAAGCAATTCTGGCGTCACGGACTTGGCGGAGGCTGGGACAACATCCCCATCCACTGCCCTAAAATTACACGTTGTGTTTCCAAGAGGATGAATTCCAGAAAGTCCCAGGGCCCGGGCTGTAAGTAGGTCAGGCTAGATGTTCATCGCCACGGTCTCATATGGCCTCGCAGTCTCTGTGCCCTGCGGTGAGGATGCAGAGCAGGCAGTAAATAGCACGCGGCCGGGGGACAAAGGCTCCATCCCCCTGCCAGGCTCGGCGGAGGGGACCTGGCATGGAAAATGCTTCAGAGATGTGGTGCAGGGATGCGCTGGGACTCCTGCCTGTGGTGTCCCAGACACTGACGTACTCCCCGTCCTGGTGAGGGACATTTTAGGGGCTGCTCTTGTCCAGCCCTGCTTCCACTCCTGCCGGGTCTCTCCAGATACATTCCTGTATTCCCAAGAGCAAGCAGGGGAGCTGCCTTTGCAAAGTCTTCCCTGCATGATCACCCTGACAGCCACAAGTCGTAAGCAATTCACCCCTTGACGATGGCGATGAGCCCTGCTCGCCTCAACTTGGGGACAGCACCGCATCACCAGCATCGGCCGAAGGGAGAGGCTGGGGGCACTGCTGATTTTTTTCCTCTTCTGTGTTGGTAAAAAACCAGAATTTGTCATGAAATAGTGGGAAACACCAGAGTCACACTCAAACCAGGATAGTTCCCAAGGCAGGAGGTCCTGTCCCGCCTGGCTCAGCGCAAGGGACTGAACTCAGCTCTCTCTGGTTGCCCCTAGCCCTGACCACCGCACTGTGCAATTCCCCTCCTCCTCCTCCTCGGGAGCCCAGGAGGGTTTCTCTGCTAAACCTTCGATTTCAGCTCACTGGAATTTCCCTGCAGGAAAGAAACTCCACCAGAAAATTCCCACTTGGCTCTGTCGCGCACAGAAAAGGTGCAGACACGGGGGGTTGGGGTTACACAGCCCACGCCGTGGCCAGAGATGCCATGAGCATGTCCGGCAGCACGAGCCCCGCCGCCACGGCTCGCTCTCACCCTGCCCGCACGGCCCCGGCCCCGTACCGCTCCCTGAAGGGGGTTCGTTTGGCTCTGGAAGAGCGATGCCCGGCCGCTTCNCAGCACTCGTGCCTCCCTCTCTCAGCACCGGGGTTTCCAGGATGCGGCCNGGGTTTCGGATCACCANNTGCTGACACTGCACGTTTCGACAAGAGAGACACATTGCGCGGATTTCCAGTGTAAATCGTGAGACAATCCAACATAAACATTTCGAAAGAGATGGCAGAAAAGGGGGGGGTGAAGAGAAGCACTGGGGGGGCCAGATCCTGCCACCATTTACACAATGGGAAAATGGACATCACTTCCAGCCTGAAGTGACCTTGGCTGAATCCCCTAGATTTACTCGGCTTTCGCAGCAGCGTCACTAAGGGCAGGATCTGACCCCTGAGGTCTTGTTTAGTGAGCAAGGTTGGAATTTCAAAAGAGCCTTTTCCCGAAATGTCTTGAAATCTCTTGGTTTCCCCCCCCAGCCCCCTGTGCTGACCCCAGTTCCCAGGGGACCCACAGGGGTTTGTAACTCCCCCGGCACAGCTCTGCTCCGCAAATGCGATGGATCCAAGCTCAGGCTCAGCCGCAGAGCGTTCAGCACTGACGTGCCGCGGCCACGGGCTGATGAGCGAGGCAGGTAACGTCCTCCCTCTGCTCTTTGGGAACATCTGGTTTTGATGCTGCTCGAAGCAGTTTTCAATCCCACTCTTTCGCACGCCACAGAAACACAGTTTCTGGTCTACCGTGCTCTAGGAAATATTACCGTCCTAAAGACATTTCAAAAATAAATCCCCAGAGGTGACACCTTGAATACAGGTCCTGCCAGCCTGGTGAAACAGGAGTCCTCCTCTACTTAGAAGACCCAATCCAGCCACCACCAAGGGAGATCTGCTGGAGGCAGGAGCGAACGGCCTGCCCTTGCTTCTCCTGCCGAAGCTTTGCAGTTGTGAGAGAGAACATGGTAAGGCAATAACCAGGCCAGTTTTATTTCCCTTGACTGCTTTTTCTCAAGGATCAATAGTTCAGGGAGTTTTTGCCACACAAAGGCTGGTTAAGTACACCTTGGCTTTAAGCAGATCACTCAGGGTTGAGGACTGGCTTGTGCTTGGCGTCTCAGCAGGCAACGAATTTGAAGCTGGTTTAGATGTGGTTCTAGGCTTTGTATAGCTCCCGAGTGGTTTTGATTTAAAAATTAGTTTTGGCATTCACAGCATGTGATCACTCCCTAACGCAGCCTAAACACCCTCGCTGCCCAGGCAGTGAGACCCAGCAGGGTGCCAGTCGCACGGGTGCCACACGCACCTCTCTCCAGGCTGCCGGCCACGCTGCGCTCCCAAATTACACGTGGATTGGCACCCATCGCTCAGTCTTATCCCGCGTTTTATTGGCGCTCAAGTTTCTCCATCAAGTGCCGCATCTTCAGCAGGGAGATGGCAGAAACCATCAAAGCCTGCGGAGAAAAACGGGGAGAAAGGCGGGAAAACCCACCCGTGTGCGGAGCAAGCCCCACGTGCGCGATGGGTTGTCCCGACCCGGCCCCACTGCCCGCAGCCCTTCCAGCCCTCCCACCGGCGGCAGTCGGCAGAGCTGGGTGGCACCGAATTACGCCAGCTGGGTACCTGGCCCGGGAACGCCGCGGCTCCGCAAAGTGACCCTGTGTTTGCTTAGACCCCTTGAGTTTTCAGTCCTGACGAAGCTTTTTAATAACCTGCTGCTGAGCATGGAAGCGGGAGTTTTACTCAGCCAAGCCAGGGTAATCGGAGATGCTGGGTTTGGTGCGGAAGCGAAATGCAAAATAAAACATTATTACAAATAATAATAGTGTTTGTGAGCTGCACTACGTAAGAGCTGGGTGTTGGGATTGTTGCTTCATTACAGAGCTCTCTCCTGCTAAATCTTTTCCGATATTAAAGCTGGCTCGATAGGGTCCTGATCCCTGGTTGAAACATCAATATTACTAATAAATAGAAATAACAAGTGAGGTAAAGGGCCAGACCAGCATGACCTGCTTTATGAATTGATGTAGTGAAAACTGGCCATTTTCCTACAACCTTTATACACTACAGGCACCCATACGAACTTCATAAGCATTTATTGGACACTGGTGCACTGAAATAAAGCTGGAGCGATGCTCTAACCTAATTACCGACTCGCTACGGTGTGCCAGGGAAAAAGTGAGGAAGGCTCATTGCGCACACCCCTGTGGCTCTCAGAAATGCTCGCTATTCCCCTCACCGGGTGGATGAAATCATCGCTTCCAGCCAGGCTTTTCCTCAGCGTGGATCCCCTCCTGGGCCCCGGAGCCAAGAGCGGAGCAGGAGGCTGCAAAGTGTTTCTGCAGGAGCCGAAGCTCCTCGTTTGCAGGGATTTTAGCCGGAGTTTGCAGTCCCCTGCGCGATGCCGGGGTGTTACGGCAGGGATGTGTTTGGTCGGGAGCCGGGGCACGGGGGGATGACTGTCAGCGGGAGATGGGCAATCCGACCCTCTCGTCCTGAGCGTGAGCATGTTCTCCTCGCACACAAGCGCATGTGCTTGTGGCTATATATATCTCTATCTATATATACACATACATACATATGTGGGGAGAGAGAGAGAGCTGATGTGCATTTCTCTGTTCGTCTGTAATCCCACCCTGTGATTTTTGCATCCTGGGTGATTCTTATCGGGAGGTGTGAAGCAGACATGACTCTGCTTCGCTATGCGACATGACACTATCGTCACGGTAAGGTTATATCCAGGCACGGCGGGCCGGATCCGGCTCTCGGGAATGCCGACCTGCCAGACTCATCGCCGGCAATGCCGCGCCGGCTTTACACCGCCATAATGGCAAGCCAGGTCCGGCCCTTCCTCCCAGACAGAGACACCGCGCTGCGTCCATAATTTATAAGCTATTCAAAATTTATCGCTGAGAACAAACTCTGACTACAGAAGGGTTTTAAATCCTTGTTAAGTATTAAAGTGGAAATAACTGTGCTAACGCGGTGCTGGCGGGCAGCGGGGATGGGGCAGCCCCCTCCCTGCCCACCCGGCGGCTGAGCCTGCACCCGTGCCCCCCAGCCACAGACTTGATAGAGCTCAAATGATTTTTTTTTTTACCCCCTTTTTCCCCGCTTTTTCTCCCTTTCTGTTTCCATTTCTCCAGCCACAGGAGCCCCCGGGTCAGGGGCAGGTCGGGGGCTGGCCATGCCCCCCTTGCTGCTCCCAGCCCCCTCCTTGGGGGGACCCTTGGCTTTGCCGCGGGGGGCCCAGCCCGTGCCAGCGATGGGCTGACAGAGCCATACAACCCCTTGTCACCCTGCCGGTGACGAATCGGCCTCGGCTGACAAGAACGGATGGAGGGGCTTCCCGGCCTGACGCGGGAGGCGAGAGCGGGGCCGGATCGGGGCCGGGGGGGTGCGGGAGAGGTGCCGGCGGTGGCATCGGCCAGGACGGTGAGGTGGGACTCAGGTGGCAGAGCTGGGGCCGCCCTGCGCCGGGGCCGACGTTTGGGGTCTGGGCTGGGGCAAATTTAATAAGTCTTACGGCAGCCTCCTCCCAGAGCTTGGCTTAATGGGATGCCAGAGACGACAGGGTTGCCTCGATCTGCTCATTCCCTGGGCCTGGGGAGCCATCCATCTTGCTCTAACCCTATTTTAAAAAAATATAAAAGGAAAGAAAAGGAGGGGGTGGGGGAGAAAGAAAAATGATAAATCTGTTCAGAGCTTTTGTTTGCCTGCTATTCCTGTAAAGGACAAAAAAATGAAATGAAAGCCAGGCCCATTTTTTCCCCGCTTGGTGTTGCCATGGGATAGAAAGCCCCCCGTTCTCAAGAGTGCGGTGCCTTTGGGGAGGGGAGAAAAAAAACCAACCCTCATTAACGTTATGAGTTGCATCTGTTCCCTGGGTCTGGGTCACTTCCAGCCCGCCAGCACTCCCATTGCCTGCCTCCCCCACCCCCGCACATTCCCGTTGCTAATTTATTTGGATATCCATGCCCTCAGAAATCAAAGGGAAGATCCAGGTTCTCCGCTCGGGCTCCGAGACAATGACCGCCGTGCTGAGAGCATCCCGGGTCGGAGAGCATCCCGGGTCGGAGAGCATCCTGGCTCTCGGCTGGGCACGGGAGGCAGAGGGCAGCGGCTGGAGCAGGGTCTGGGAGCAGGACACCTGCGCATCGCTCTGGGAAACAGAAATAATAATCCCGGGTTGCTGCTGCAAGAGGCAGGAGAGGGAATTCCCACTTGGAGAACACCGTGGGCAGGAGGGGTTTGGAGCAGCATCACGGGATATTGATCCTCGGTGCCACCTTCTGCTGGGACCTCTGAACTTCCAGGCCCAAGCCCTTAAGAAACCAAATGAACAAACCTCCCACTGCCGCTGCTGCTCGGCTCCCGGGCTCGTTCTGTGCTCAGGGAACGCGTGTGATCAGGACCCAGTGCTATTTACCACATGCAGGAGGGTGCGGAGGAGTAAAAAAAGATCTTTGATGTAACACACTGTCATAAAAACATGTTTGTACAGTAGAGCAGAGGCTCTTCGGGACTTTGCAGAATGAGGGAATTTGCTTGATACTTCCAATTGCGTGTGATAAGGAACGTGCATGCAATTGCCTTTATCAGAGCTGCAAGGTAAAATACAGCAGATGGCGGAGGGCTGGGAGCCATAAAGCAAAGAGCTTTACAGTGAGAGACAATACAGCCAGAACCTGTGCAGGGAGTGGGGGATTTTCTTACCCGGCCGTGGCTCCTATCCACCCGGCTCTCATTCCCAGGCTATTTATAAACGAAGTGCCAGGCGAAGGCTGGTCGCTGCGCGCACCGAGCCCCCCAGCACTGCGTGCATGGCTTCCCGCACCGCACTGCTCAGATGCACTCAGCTCTGCGGAGATCCGGCTCCGAGAGCGGAGGGGAGCCAGGTCCAGGTCCATGTCGGCAGCAAGGACAAGCCCAAAGTGAGTTTTGGTGGGTGCAGGGAGCAACACGGGGCTGCAGAGAGTAAGGAAGAAGGAAAAACAGTGATTTCAGCTGACATAAAAACGAAGGTTTGGTGACTGCTGTGCTAGCGGCGTATATGAACCAGGCCCTGAAGTACAGCTGTCCTGGATCAGGAGGCTCCAAGCTGGTGCAAGTCCTGACCGTGATGAGCAGCAGGGCTGTGCCATGCTGTGCTAAGCCGTGCCGTGACATGCTGAGCCACGACATGCCACGCCGTGCCACCCCGGCTGGGGACACGCTCACGAGTCCCAGGCCAGCAGCACGGCTCAGCGCAGGCTCACGACCAGGCGGAGATGCTCACAGCCAGAAGCCCGGCATCGTCGGAAGGAAACGCGGAGGTTGTGCCGGCAAGCCGAGGAGAGGAGCACGCACAACAGCCTGCTCTGCACACTGCGGGGATCAGTGGATAACACCACGGCTGGCAGGTATCGGTTTGCTGGATTATGTGTAAAAGGCTTCACAGTCTTTATTATAAACGCTATAAATAGGTTTGTGGTTCTTCTTTGAGTTTAAGAACAAAAGGCTGTTTCATTATCATTAAACTTGCGTTTGAGTTGCTCTGTGACTGTGTGTCTGGCTTTTTATTGCAAGCCAGGGCTTTCAAAAGCTCCTTAAATGTTAATGTCACCTTTAAAACAACAGTGGCGAGGCCTTTGATCAGCAGAGCCGGTCACTTCTTGCAGCCAAAGTAAGAGCCAGCGAGTGACTGATCTTGGGATTTTAACATTTCCCCCTTCCCCCTGCCAACCCCCGGCACCAGGAGAGAAGCCGGGCTTTGATCAGACTTGATTTTTTACCCATCTCAAGGACCTCCTGCTTAAAGGAGTTGTTCAGCGCTGCGTTTTCATGGCTCCATGTGATGGAGGAGAGCAGGACATGGCCAGCATGGCTGGCTGGTCCTGCAAGAGTCACCCAACCACGCTGTCCCTGCCAGGCTTTGGGGACAGGAGAAGGGTCCTTTTCCACCCCTGCTGCTGTGGACCTGCGGGATTCCCTGGGAGATATGGTTTGGGACCACCAGCAGCACCCGCCTGTCTTTGCTGCAGATGCATCCCTGTAATTTAGAGGCTGGGGGGGGTGGGGATACAATCATCTCAAAATCTTTCCCTTCTCACGGCACCAGCACTGCCCTTCACCAAAAACTCACAGCAAGCCCACACACCCATCGCCCACTGCCCCCCATCCATCCCCTGCCCCTGTCCCCATCCCTCCGCGCTCCCATGCCAGCCCCACACACTCCTGCCCACGCGTGCGGCTGCTGCGTTTGCTGCTGCTGAGCTTGCTGGGCCGGGGCCGGGGTCACCCACGTCGCTCCGCGAGCAGGCAGGAGGGCAACGCCGGAGGAAAGCACATTTCAGGTTGAATTAATGCTGTCCGCGGCAAAGGTGGCTGTGCTGGTGCTGGTCTGGGTACAAGGATATGTTTGCAGAGATAAGTGTGAGTGTAACCTGATGACACATGTTGCCTGCTTCCAAATGTCAGGCAAAGTTCACGCAACCCATGTGAAACGAGTTAAAATTTAACAGAAATCTGCAAAGTGTTGTGTTGTAATTGGATCCGTGATGTGGACGGGAAGCATGTCCAAACAGAGACCAAATTTGCCTAAACCATAGTATTCTTCTCGAAAAAAAAGGTCGATTTAAAGGAGGCTGCTGCTGCTAAACACGCACGCGCCCCCTCCTTCCCCTTCTTCAAGGAGAAAGCTCCGTCTGAAAACTTCTGAGTCATTCCGCATCGGTTTTGATGTGTCAAAATTGGTTTAAAAAATCACAGCTGAAGCAGCAGCAAGGAGAGCTCGGCTCAGGCACAGGCAGATGAATGCAAAGTGCTGCAGAGCTGAACCGCATCGAGCTCCGCATCGGGAGCAAGAGTCGTCTAAGCTGTACCCGCGCATGAAGAAGGAAAAAGGCTTTTTGGCTTCTTGAGGCTGTGATGTGGCTTTGTGTTGTTTTTCTCTTTGCTGGCTGCTAATTCTCCCTTTGTCCTGGCATGGTGGGGTGCAAACTCCTTCAAGCTTTAGAAATGGAAAGTTGTTTTGTTGGTTTTTGTGCTCCGTTTCTATAGCTCCAGCAGCGGGTTCAGCCCTGCAGCCCTCCCCGCCGCGGTCTTTGGGCCGAGCAGGCAGCGGTGGCCAGATGTGAGCAGCACACCCCGTCACAGCCTCGCGCGGGGTGGGACAACCCCTACACGCCTGCAAAGCAGCCATCCCTCGGCCCTTTTTTATTCTCCCTTTCCCCTTCTCCCTTCCCACACTCCCTGGGCCGGATCCTGCTCGGGTCCTGCATCCCAAGCCTGGCTGCCGAAAGAGCCGTGGCACATCGAGGAGGAGGAGGTGGGAGGAATGAGCTCTGCGCTCTGGCTCGCTCGGAGGTTTTTGTCTCTATCTTTGCCATTTAGGGAGTTTATTACACTAAGTGATTGATGGAATGGATTAAAAACCAGAAGTGGATGCCCATCGTAGTTCGGCCGAACTGAAGACAGCCCCCTGCCCGGGCTGGCTCCGTGCATGGGAACCCCGGGGCTGGATCTGGGGCTTGGCTCTGGTTTATCCCCTGCTCCTCGCCAGCAGATTAAACTTCAGTGGTTTCCTTGTGACACTAATGACGGGGGCTTCTTGCTGTCCCGCTGGGGCAGCTGAACAGCCAGGCTCTCCACTGGACGCAGGGGCTTGGGGCAAAGCTGCGAGGGATGACTGAGACCCTTGTGTGCTTTTACTCAGCAAGGGCTTTTCATAAGGGAGCTAAAAACAAATTTAGCACTTAATGCTCTGAAGAGTAAACACTTAAATACCCTATCATCTGCCCAAGTGCTTTGTTTATTATTCAGAGCAGCCAAACTGAAGCAGTTTTCCATGGAGATGTAGTACCTCCTTCAGATTAGCCCGCTTAATTAGATCCTGGATGCACAGCGCTCTGCTCTAGAAGAGGTGCTGATGAGGGAAAGTCAAACAACTGCTTCCAGAGGCCAAGCCTTGCTCTAGCTGCCTCCAGGCACCCCAGTTCGCAGGGAGGTATTTTGGGAGGAGACCGGTGAAGCTGGACATCTCGAGCTCTGGTTCAAGGCTGCTGCTCAGTGGGAGGAACGGGGACAAACCCAACACTGGTGCTGGGAGCAGAGGAGCCAGCACCCGTTCCTAGCTGCTCCAGGCTCTGTCCCTGCCACCAGCCCACTCACACCAGCTCCAAATCCCAACAGGTACAAACGTGACCTCCAGTAAGGGCCGACAGCTTTACACCAGCTATTTGTCCCTGGACTTTAAAGAAAGTTGGGAGGGAAGAAGCCAGTTTAGGTACTAAGTACTGGCAAAGGTGTGGTACTGAGTACTTGAATGGTGGCTGCCGTGAGCAGTACTCCCCAAAGCATAAAATTTGCAGTCCTCCATTTATAAGCTATTAAAGGTGTTACAGCCCATAATGGACATCCTCAGGTGAAGAAGATAAACAACGGAAAATGCTGAAACACAACCGCAACGCTAGACACAATAACAGACACGGCAGAAGAAGGATATGACACGGGGAGACAAACAGGAGCAAAATTTATATCACCGGAGATTGCAAGAGCATCATATATCAGCGATGGAGACGGGCTCTGAACGCCAGCGCGAGGGCTGGCCTAACCTTTCAGAGAAAAATCTCAGAGCAACAATAACGGCCAACAAAAAAAAAAAAAGCAGAGCTGTGTCCCTCTGGCAGCTGCCTGTGCCTGGGGAGAGCCGGGGAGTTTGGTAGGAAAGAGAGGGAGAAGCCAAAAATCACGCGGTGGCCACGTGCCTAACAAACGGCGTTGCTTGTTGGCTACTGATGATCCAAGGCTGGAAGGTCTTCACCTGGAGAGCTAGCAGACACCGGTGCCACGATGCGAGGGCTCTTCAGGTTTGCACCTCCTGGTCAGAACTGGCATTGCTTTGGGCATCAGTGGCTAATCCTGCTGTGTGAGCTCAGGGGGCTGGTCTTCAGCCCTCCTCAGCCCCTGACCATCACACGTTGCCACCCCACCGCCCCCCGAAGCATCTCCTGTAGTCCAGGGCTCCGGGTGAAGGTTTTGGGAGGGGAAAACCAGAGGCCAAGCACAGCCCAAAAACCAAACCGCCACAGCGTGGAGGGGAATACTGTCCTACCTGATGCAAATGTTCACGAGCAACCAAGAACATGTCCATCATGCAGGAGCCCCGTTGTGGATGGCTTTAACACCATGTGCCCCCGCTGAACTAGTCTGCAGAGGAAGGTTTTACCAACAGCTCATGGGATTTGGCCGTTCCTATATCAGCTTTCTCCTGTTTATCCAAAAACCTGTCAATAGTCATGAAAACTCTAGGACCAGTAGAAGGGTGTTGCCCTTCGGTTGTGTTGTGTGTAATGTGAGTACTTTGGACTTTGTTTAACACTAAGATGAATGATAGGCTGCTTGTCTTCCAGCACAGAACCTTCTTTTATTGTTTTAAATGACCATTTGCAAAGGTGCAATATCTGCCACGCTGCAGCACGCTCCTCACTCAACCCCTTCCAACTGCTCTTGCAGGAAGCAAAAGCCATTAAGAGAGGCAGGATATGGCCATCGCCATTTCATATGCTGGCAAAGGGAGAAACCATGAGCAATTTTTGCCCATGGTCACAAGACAAGCCTGTGGCCACGCTGGGACCTGGATTCAGGAATACCTAGCTAGTTTCCAACCATTTCTGGTGTCGGGAGCGTGGCCGGGGTGTGAAGTAGGGATGAAGAGCTGCCTTTGGTGCTCTGTGCCTGCCAGGCAGGATGAGCCCTAGCAGCAGCCCGAGATGGAAGAGGGTTTAAGGACCAACCTAAAGAAGGGTGACTGCTACAGAAAGAGAGGGGTCCTGCAGGACTCGGCTGCTCAGCTGTAAGTCGCTTGCAACTCCCAGCTTTCATTATTTCACTCCAAGTCAGTCCACCGGCAGTCATACTTCAGAGTAAAAGCTGTCCTACTTTCAAATAACTGGATGCAATACATGCTTGAGGTTCTCATTGTCGTGTACGCACGTTTCCAGTCGAATGGGCCTCCCGGGTTTGGACGGTTTCCCTCCGTTCTTGGGTTACACGAGCCGAAACCGGTGTCGATCTGTCTAGCCCCAGAGCCGTAAATTGCCCTGCTGCCTCAGCTGGCAGTAATGCAGGGGCAAGATTACTTCATTGCTGGATGAACTCATCACAGGAGCATTTCAGCCGTTTGTTAAGCGCTCCCCTTCATGAAGCGTATCTGTCACAGGCTCCGCGGGGATCGGACACCCTCAACCTCCGCATCACGAATAAAAAATGCCTTTTCTTCTCCAGCCGCACAAAGCGGCGGCTCTGCCTTCTCGCCTAGAGGCCAGCAGCAAAACCCCCTTCCCTTCCTTCCCCCTTGTACGCCGAGATATTGCATTCATTCATCTCGGGGGCCGCAGCGTGCTTGCAGGCTGACAATACATTATGGTGATGTAGGTCTTCATTTCGTGCTGTCAGTGGCTATAACAACTGTATCTATTACCCAGGAGGCCGAACGGGGCAGCTTTCCCCCAGCTCGCCTACCTGCACCTGGGATAACCTCATCCAAGGGGTCCCCTGTCCCCTGTCCCCTGTCGGCAGGGCGCCGGGAAGAGGGGGTAGCAGCCGGAGCTCCGGGTGCTGGGATGGAGGGACGGGGGAGCCGGGAGATCGATGGCCCCGAGCGCCGCAGACACAATGAGGTAATTCCACCCAGCAGAGGCTCATCAATCCCCCGGCTCCGGCGCGGTGTCCCCACGGCTCGGCCACCGCTACGGTTCGCCTGGGCGATAGCCCAGGTGTGTGGCTGTCATGGAGATAAAAGAGGCTTAATTAAGACCCAATAAGCTAAGTGATTTGTTATCTCGGTGCAATATATTACTCCAGCCTATTGATCCCAGAAATGCACATGTGTCCGAGAGCGGCCGACAAGGCTCGATCCCTCCCTGGCTAATGCCTGCCGCTGCGTTCCCACCAGCACGCCAGCCCCAAGCCCCTGCCACCAGGTGCAGG
>Ga0065711_1038596_pt1 | contig 18603 bp, 12 predicted proteins | sample Hoacrofraction12_FD_59098 | JGI IMG/M metagenome (GOLD analysis project Ga0065711, IMG submission 59098) | Hoatzin crop microbial communities from Cojedes, Venezuela - Epithelial fraction 12 v2 (version 2) | ecosystem: Host-associated > Birds > Digestive system > Esophagus > Crop | place...
CTCCACAGCCTCCCTGGGCAGCCTGTTCCAGTGCTCCGTCACCCTCAGAGGGAAGAAGTTCTTCCTCATGTTCAGACGGAACTTCCTATGCTTCAGTTTGTGCCCGTTACAGGGCAGAAGCTTTAATATATGAGATGATTACATCAGAGAGTGGCTGTGAGCTGGAAGCACTGGTCTCAGTGGTCACAGGCTTCCTCTGCTTCTTGATTGTCTTGTCAAGACCTCCCTAATATGGCTTCTTCTCCAAGCCCCATCACTGTCCTTTCCATTTTCTTTTCCTTCCTGCATCTCTCTGCTTCTGCAGCTCCTTGTTAATGTAGTCTTCCCTCTGCTCTTCATTATATTTTCCAGCCATTTGAGGAATACTAATTGCTAACCACAAAAAACTTCCTCTGCTGAATAAGGACGCTTACTGTTAAAATGCTAGTAATGTTTAAAGTATTTGTCAAATTCTTATAAAGACTAATCAAATGATCACGTGCCTGAAGGAAAAAAAATCAACTTTTCATAGTATTTTCAGCAGTAGAGGAATAATATCTGACCGATCAAGAAATCTCCTGATAGGTGAATGCAAAATTCAGTTCTATTTTAGTATATATTTTAGTTGTGTTTTACTGTATTTCATTTTGCTTGGCAGGTTTCATTGCATTAGATGCAGTAAGCTCAAAGCAGAACGTGGAGTAAGGAGTTTTTTATTCCATTCACCCTCCATGGGATGAGAAGGAAAACCACTCTACAAGTCAATGAAAGAGGACATGGAGGATGTAGGTGCTGAAGGCACCTGTTAAAACCCTTCACTGTCATTGCCAGGATTGCATTCTGTCCCTTCATACTCCTCTCGCATCCCAGAAAGTTCAGGCAAGCACCGGCTGTTGGTAAAGATTGTCATTTATGTTATTTGGACATCCTGGGAGGGGAGAACGTGCCACAGTCCAGTCTACTGACAAATCAGATGACTCTGCCTCTTCCTGGACACAGCATAGGTGCTTCCAGTTACCTATGTTATCCTATCCAGCTAGGATAACTGCCAGTAATGCTGATTAGAAGCAGGAAGGCTGCAGGTTCTGATTGTGCTCACCTGTACCATGATTCCCTGCTTATACCTCTCCATGGGAACACAGCCAACCATGGTCTGCTTTTCTGCAGCATGCTTGATCCGTGGCTATTGGGAAGAAGACGTGTAGCCCATGACTCTGGTAGCTCTACTCCTGCCCATATTGTAACTGTCATCAGTCCCAAGGGCCAGAGGAATCCTGCCCTGAGCTAGTATAAAGACAGGGCCAGATGGGCAAATTGGATGGAAAGGGCATTGTACCCTGTGATCTCAATATGATTTCTTTCACCAAGGCCCATGCCAGCTGTGCACTGCCGCTGATTCTGCCTCAGTCTGACAGCAACCGAACTGAAGAAAGTCATGTAATAATAAAATAAGTTCTAATGACCTGGGGCATTGCCTGTCCCTTGTTTCACTCCTTACATAGTTTTTGGAGTGACCTGCAGCCTGTTTCGCAGAAGGACACTGAAAAGAGAGTCGAAACACATGCATCTAGAGATATTTTAACTATATATGGGCTCCATTGGAATACAATAGCTTACAAGGCTGGTATTTGTGACTAACCTTTCAGGTCCATCCAATTTTGCTCAGAGAAGCTGATGACCTTCTGGTTCAGCAGGACCTCCAGATTCAAATCCTCCGAGTACCGTACCTCAATCACATCAGAGTTGTTCTCCTGCATAGCCACTGCAGACAAGCCTGTCACCTGAGCCTCAGTTCCTTCCAAATAAAAAAACAACCCCCCAAAATACCCAACATGATATAAAGTATATATGAAAGGTTAGAATGATACAAGCAAAAAAACCCTCAGATATTTCCTAAAAATGGTTAAATACGATTGTTTATATTTGAGGGAATTGCTAAGCATGTAAGTCACATAAAACCCCGTAGTAAAAGTCTCCTACCAGTATAGTATACGGAAAGAAAAATGTTTAATGCTAACGAAGTTTGGAAATTCTAAATTCTTCATCCCAATGGGAATGGCTGAGCTACGTAAGAAGACCAGCTGATCTCTTTCTTGCACATTCAGTCCTGTCAGTAAGGCCTGGGAAAACCAAAGATAATTTCAGGAAGGGCATGACAGAAAAAAAACACAGAGTGAACAAAAATTTAGGAAACTGATATTCAGAATTAACTGCTTAGTGACTCACAACAGTTCTACAACAAACACAGTAAAATCTATCAAGAGAAAAATATTTCCTTGATAATCTCCATCCTATCCAATGTGATATGCAGTATAATTCCCTGCCCAGGGAAGTGGTGGAGTCACCACCTCTGGTGGTGGAGGTGTGCAAAAAACGTGTGGACATGGCATTTCAGGACATGGTTTAGCAGGCATGGTGGTGATGGGTTGATGGTTGGAACTGATGATCTTAGAGGTCTTTTCCAACCTTAATGATTCTATGATTCTATGATTCTATAAGCATTTATTTCTACAGGGGTGCTGAAATCCACAGACAATTTTTAGTCCATCCTTGTAATTCTACCTGAAGTACCAAATCCTTGAAGTGCATCTCTGAGGCCAGCTGGAATATCCTTTCCTGAGGCAAGCATGCTATTTTATGCACCATAAAATAGCGCTAGATACAGGAAAAGCATAAACAAAAGTATCTGACATAAAGCTTTTCAGGTTGTAATGAGAAGCATGATCCCATTCTGCTGTTTCATAATTTTTTCACCTCAATTTAAAATGCATGTATATGAAAATCTCCTTCTTACAGGCTGGTTTGCAATCTACCCGTTCAGTTGATGAATGCCACAAATACCTCCACAAAGCTTGTTCTGCCCTGGGTTTCATTGTACAAACAAGCTAAAATACCAGGAAAATCAGGCCCTTTGATTAAAAAAATGACTGCCTTAACCAGCTTCTCACTAGATACTCTGTACTTTTTTGCTAGATTGAGGTGCTCAGAAAGATTTTTTTTCCCCATCGAAACTGTGTTTTCTCAGCTCCTTTTGGGATGTTTTTACTCATGAACACATGCGTGTGTATACACCTAACACAGAAAGAAAATAAAGCATGGCATACACTTCTCTGCTTTCTAGTAATTTTCAGCTACATTACTACCAAAGTTCATCATCTGCGAGTTACCAGCTGTTGACTGTTTCCTAGAACTGACCCTGTTTCCTCATAGATGGAAATAGGCGTGGAGAGAAATGACAATTGTTTTCCTGAGCTCTTAGACACAACAGAAAACCTTGCAATTCCGTTACTCATACCCAATAAAACTAGCAAATGATCTTTGATTAGGAATTGTTTTTTTTCTTGAACATTTTGTCTGCGTTTTGACTAGCTTCAAAACATTGACCTTTCTCAAATGGCCGAAAAAGGAGAAGACTAGAGAAGACAGGAGGAATGCCGCAAAGTGCAAATCAAGCAATCTCAGAAGCTATTATTTGTCATCACTACTTCCTCTCTTATCAACTTACCATTGGGAAAGTGCGCCTGCTGTGTCCTCCCTTGCACTCTTAGGGATGAGAGATCAGACTCTATCAACGTGTACTCTCCTTGGCCTTTGAAGGTGAAGTTCAGACCATCAAATGTGAAGAAGTGAGGATCCCCAAATGCAGCTGCTGTTTTTAAAAGTAAAAAGAGAAATGAGAACAAGCACAAATCACAGCTCATTACACAAGAAGAAAAATCTCATTGTGATCGGAAGAATGGCAGTTAAACAAAGGAATAAAATGCAAGACTGATGCATGATAAATGTGACATGAGGAACAGCCATGACAACCTTGAACGGCACTGTGGGAACAGTGAGAAGTGTCATTCCAGTTACCGTCATCTTCATCGGCCAGTGTTTAGGGCTGCATTTGAAAAGGCTATTAAGGGCAGCAGTGCTTACCTGGTAGATCCCCTACCAGAATCCTCACTGTCAGGCTAGAAGCCTGATCTGCTTGCAATGTATGGGGAGATTTGGACACCAGCACAAGGCTATTCTAGAAGCAGCTCACCAGAAAGCTTCCAAATGTAGCTGGAAGTGACAGTCAGAGAAATGGGATGGGGCTTTGAAGTCTCATCTGTCCTGAACAGAGAGAGATGGCAGTGATACTCAGCCCCAACGCATCTCTGGACCTCAGCAGACATCCTTGGTTTTGCCTTTAGATCAGTAATAGGTCAGAAGGCCCCTCACTCCTTCAGCAAAAGAAGCTGAAGTTGTGTCATCTTATCTGAAGTATGACTCAACCACTGTGGACATCCATGTGACAAGTAGATTCTTAACTGCTTGATGGGTAGGTATTTTGGGACCATTGTCTCTCTCCATCTTTGCCTAGAGAAAGAGTCCCTCTGACAAATCAGGTTCATCAGACCAAGGGAAAGAAGACCTTTTTTTTTTTTTTTCTCCTCAGTCGTTAGTGCATTCACTTGAGATTTTCAGACAAAAATGCATGTAGCAAACGAACACTTACAACAGAAAATCACAGTAAAAAAGCCCTGCCCCTAAGTGATATGTTGAAGTAATTTCTCCACATAGGGCAAATGAGGTGTTTAAGCCCAGCACCTCATGTTCCAGGGAAGTTCTGGAAGTATCACAGTAGGTGACATTTTTTTGTTTGAGATGATTTTGCACTGCATTAATCTTTGGCATGCTCTGAGAAGCTTTTAGCATTAAGATCTTTGCAGATGGTTCTGTGGCATTTAGGAGTTAGTTTTCTCAGATGCTTAGGCTTACACAAGGTTAATGAACACTCTCCTGGCTGTGCAGTAGCACAGGCAGTTTGGCATATACTTTCTGGGAGAAAGACGAGCATCTGCGGTGCTTAGTGAGAGCTCCATGATGGATTTTTGTCCGGTTTGAGAGACGGATGTCATGGCATAAGTACATTTCAGAATCTTTTTGCAAGACCGTGTGTTTCGCATTCCTCATCAATATGTCTCTGCCTAAGAGAGGCATGTTGTAGCCTTTCTTTCCCATAGTGGAACTGTCAGGGCCTGAGCACACTCATAAGCCTTAAGTGCACAGACCAGTCCCACCGGGCCCTCTACCTATACCCTCTATCCATGGGCTTTATCTAACCTCAGGCCCAGGCCTTCAGTCCCTGCCTGAGCTATGTCACAGGTGTATCTGTCTCCATCTCCAACACATCCATGCCTGCGCCTGGCCGTGAACCCTGCTGATCTGCACACAAATCTGCAACTGACTTTCTGGCTTGTCCTTGGACATGCCTTGTCACTACAGACTTACCCGACAATCACTGGACTGTGTCTCACCCTGGTTACCGTCACTGGACCAGATCTTTGACCCTGTCTGGCAGACTGACTTCTCAGCTTTCCTTCGAACCTGCCTCGTCACCACAAACTCGCCTGGAGATCTGGACTTTCAGGTGACTGCTGCTGCCATCACCGTGTCTGCCCTGCTTGCCTCACTCAGGACTGGGCCGTGGCCTGACAAGGACCTTGCCCTTCCAGCCTTACTATCACAGTTGGCTCCCAGCTCCCTATTCCTTAGTTGCTTCCAGATGGGAAAATTTGATGGGAGAAATTAGGAAAGACTGTCACTCTCCACTATTGTTAGTCCTGGGAGAGTCTTCTGTTATGTCACATCATGTCCTAGCTACCTCCTTCAGTGCCCTCTGCAGTTTTTTCCTTTTTGCCTGAAGCAAACCACTGCCTCTTTGCACTTTCCTTCTTTACGGCAGGCCGCAATCCTGCTGGACACAGCACCCCTGTATCATAGAAGACAGCAAGATATGTGGCAGCAATAGAGATACGGCAAGATTTCAGGCCTACTTAAAAGCAAGGGGCAGGAACAACAGACATATTTGTAAATGGTAAAACTTCCATATTTAATACGAGTAGCATTTTTCAGCGTGACAGCTTTTCTAGCTACTGCCAAGTTGTCATTAACCATCCCTAAACCTCTTCTTTCTGAGAAAGTGCCCACTGATGATAGGAAGTCATGGACATGGACTACTAAATTTCAGCTATTTAGGTTTCAGGGGTTAATGAGATACTCAACAGCAGAAAATCTTGCAGGACAATTAAAAACTACAAACAGATTTTGCCACTGATAGATCAATAGAAACCGTCCATGAAAATCTGACGCAGAATATTGTACCCTCACCATTGTCAACTGACATACATTCCTATACAGATATTCTAAAAGCCAACACTGTATCAAAAAGCTACACTCCATAATTGAATACTGAAGCCCTTACCGGCTCGAGGAGGGCGATATGTCCTGCAGTCACTGGAGGGCCGCTTTTTCATATAGAAGTGACAATTATCAGACCACAGGCAGCAGTAATAGAAGCTGATGACATCGTAAAGCCAATGGGAAAAGCCAGGTATACGGGGAGGCTTCATGAAAGGCGGTGAACCCCAGTCATGGCCTCGATCAGGTGTGCTGCCTCCTGTGGAGTCATGCGTGAGGATTTGGGTCCCTGTGGAGTCATAGCAACACTGCTGTCCTGCCGCATACTGGGGACTGGTTGAGAAAAGCAGTGAGAAGAAAGTCATTGTTCAGCTCTCGGAAGTCCATTTGTATTTAGAGGTTACCTATTGTCTTTTTATGGATACAGTTAAATGTTTTTGTTGCCAAGCTTTATATGGTGTCCAGAGATGATACCTCCCAGTTAGACTTCCTGCCACTCCCCCCACTCTTATAAATTAGACCAGATGAGGGATAGGGATGGAGGTGTTTTTAACCAACATAGTAAGTAATTCTGTAGGCCTTACAGCTACCTGAACGTAGCACTCTATAAATTTTTCTGATAGAAAGAGTGCAAAGAATAACTTGTTGAACTGAAGTACACCAACACAGGAAAGGCCTAATTAGGCCTAATCATGTCTGGTTTAGACATCAGTGCTTGTTTAGGTATCCTAAGGTTTATCACAGTGCAATTAATTGTTTATTAAACCTAAGGCCTTATCTTCATCTCAGCAATGAGAGCCAATAGGTGAATATGAGGGAAACTTGCTATGAACCTATGAGTTGAGAGTCCAGAAGCATCTGTGACTTCCGTGATGCGACCTATCTCTGAGGTGCAGCAAGTCATTAAAAAAATGTGGTTTTAAAAAATTAAAAGATTTACCTGGCTTGAACAGCTCTTACACAATGGACAGCACCAGGGTGATAAGTACACACACTCCCCTTTTCAATGTCACAGCCATAATCTGTCTGAAAAAGATCAATGCTCATGCTTAATGTTCTTTCCCCATTGTCCCTTCTATTTTTAGGTCCTCTCCCCACCATTTTTCTCTGACGTACGTGTAAAATCTAACTGAACTGGTTGCAGCTGTGTGTTGAGTAGCACAGAACGGTAGGAAAAAAGGTGACTTTAATAGTGAAGTGGTTGGAGCAACATGTTAGTCCAGCCTGAGCATTTTGCAGTCTATTACAGCAGACCTTGAAGAACAAATGCAGCTAGATGGGGAATTCAACTATAAGTGCATAACACACATCATACCAGACTAAACGTAACTTTTGTCCTATGTTCTTAGATAGAGGCAGCGCAGTAGATCTGATTTTTATTCTCCACATGCTTTTAACTGTATCATTTAAAACACAAATCATGTTTGAAGCTTCACAACCAGGAAAGGATAGTAACAAAATTACATAACTTTTTTAAAAAAAATATGCGTAAACACACTGGTACCATTTGTATCATAAATAGTAGAGGAAGTTACCCTATATGGTCCTCAGATCAGCACTGTAAGAGAAAGTGTAAACTAAATGGCAATTGATTTCTTAGCTTTTGTCAGTTCCTTTTTAACAGTGAAGCTGAGAAGGAGAAAGGAAGCAGGAGACAGGAAATAATGGATTATGGCTGTGGACTTGAGGTCTGAAGTACAAGGCAGAAGGGTTTGCGGCAAATCATGATATACTCGGCAGAAATGTAGCCTGCTTTTTCCGGCATGGGATGTTGCCTACAAAGACAGACTGCCCACTTGTAAGATCTTGAAGATGTCATCCCTACTTCCAGCTCCACAGAGCTTACTGCCTTCCCTGAGTGTTTTCTGTCTACCACTGCAACTACTGTCTTAATTCCCTGGTTGAAGGTGATTTCCATCTGCTGTCCCATAGGCACTTTTTTTATTCCTACTACCTGCATAAGCTGTATCTGCCTCTGCCATTGGACATGCTACTTGTGCAAATTTAAATATAATTTCATTTCCTTGTAATGACTTTTAGAGTGGCAACAGGGTGTGTGGGGAGTATGGCATTCCTTAAGTTTCTACTTGGAACCGTAGTAAGCCAGAGGGATCAATTAATAACTTACATGGAACCTGCCAGTGTCCGCTCTTGCCTGTGCCAAGGTGCAAGGGCAATCTGTAATTTCTTCCATGAAGTTTGGTAACTTCTCCTCCTTTCTGGCCCATTCTGTACATTTTGCAGTTGCCCATGCATTTGGATCGTTTCTGAAGTCTTTCCCAAGGTGCCAAGCCAATGCATGCACTGAGCTCCAGACCGATGGAATGTTGCTGGAAAAAAAAAAGAGCCAAAAATATGTATCTGATAGCTGAACAAGCACTGTTTTGACAGTAACACCGTGTCTTAATCACTAATTGTAGTAACAAAGAATCTTTCAACTTGCAAGTTGTTATTTCATTACAAAGGTCTCTGCTTTCTTTTTCCTGCAAAAAGTTACAGCAAATCAAAATTTTCCTAATTTAGAAGGCAACATGACAGCATGCAGCAAGTATGCAATAATAGAATACACTTTAGCATTTGTGATTCTGGCTTACATGGGTGTTTTTAGAGACAGGTTTTCTATTCATGCCTTTTCAGATCATGGTTCCATTTAGGCCAGAATGAAGAACGTTTGGATTCTCTAACAAAACCTGATCCTGTGCCCCAGCAGTATCAGGCCTGATGGCAATGGATGGGGAGAAATCATTCTGAATCCTTGAAGTGTTCCAAGGCTACTCTGCTCTACACCCATAAAAAAATATCATACATGAAGTGTAATAAAACAATGCTCTAGAAAGAGAAAAGGTTACCCTTCTGTGGTAGTCACCTGTAGTGACTCCTAAATACTAAAAAAGGATCTGATGTATTAGTAATATGTTGTAACACTGAAGAGGTGGCATTTATATATTCACAGGTGCTACACCATCTGCATCAAAAACTGCAGACATGTGGAATAGGTATAAAGGAATATCTATCCAAGCTCAGAATATATATGGATTACTTGCAGAGGTAAATCACCAAAAATCATGGAGAAATATACAATTAAATAAGAGGAAGTGGGCATAACATTTGTAGGAATGCAAAGGCCTGCATACAAAATAGAAAAAAACTATATGCAGAGGAAGGCCTGTGGCTGCAGTGACAAAAGTTCCACAATTAGGGCCTCCTCCACAGTTGCGACAAAGTAAATCGGCAGGTCCTAGTTTGCTGAGGGTACTGGATTTGGCTGGGGTGGAATAATTTTCTTCATAGCAGCCCTTATGGTGCTATGTTTTAGATTTGTGACCAAAAGAGTGCTGATGATAACTCACCGACCTGCACTATTGCGGAACAGTGCTTGTACAGTGTCAAGGCCTTCTCTGCTTCTTACACTGACTGCCAGGGAGTAGGACAGGGGTTAGCAAGAGGCTAGGAGGGAACACAACTGTGACAGCTGACCCAAATTGACCAAATGTATATTCCATGCCGTAGACCATTGAGCTCAGCAATAACACTGTGGGGGAGTTTTTCCAAAGCAGCCCTCACTGGGTGACCGACTGGGCATTGGTCTGCTTATGGGAGGTGGTGAAAGATTGACTTTGCATTACTTCCTCTGCACTCGTGCTCCTCTTTACTTCGTAAACTGTCCTTTTCTCGACCCGTGAGTTTTTCTCACTTTTGCCCTTCTAATTCTCTCCCCATTTTTTCATGTGAAATGGAGCTTGAGTCCCAGTTTTAAATGCCAAAGGAGACAGCAGCTTTAATACATGAAAAAATAATAAAATATTTATGGTAAATAAATGTTGTGATGTACTTGCCTCTGCCCATCAGAATAGCTGCTCGGTGTAATTCTTAAAACTCCGAAGTCCCACATACTGTAATTTCTTTCGGCAGGTACAGGAATGAAAGAAAATGTCCCAGTATTGGGGATTTCTTTTGCCAAAGTATAAAGATACTTCCATTCGGCCCACCAGTTTTCCGTGTAACTGTCACCTGTCACATAGAGGAAGAAAATCATTTTGGATGCTGGAAAAGAACTGTTACCACAAGACTGAAATTAGATGTCTTCACCCAGATGTAAAGGAAGAGGGAAAGCTGCATATTGTTATGATTTAGTTATACTTGCAGACCTCTTCTTGAGGCCTCAATAAAAGCGATCGCATGCTGTGCGGAGCTCTACACATAAGTAACATAATGGAGAACTGCTTGTGTGCAGTAGGAAAATTGTCACTTTACCTGTTTCCTGGTATACCCAGACTTCTATGTTGATATGGCTTGCTGCAAGTGCCTGGTGTATCCAGGTGAGAGTTAAGTTTCCATCAGTGTTGGGGGTGCCATAGTATTGCCATTTTGTCTCATTTACCAACGTGCATTTTTCTCTATCTGAAACTTTGCTGTGATGTACTGCATTACAGAACAGAAAAAAATGATTGATGACAGTTATGCTTTGCATAGGTCTGAAAAGGTGCCAGTATATCATTTAATATTTAGCAGTATTTCCCCCGTGTATGTTTTCTTACAGGATGCATGATATAAAAAGACTAAGCTGAAGCGGAGAGAATGCAACCCTTACTAATGTCTGTAGTCCTTAGATTACAACACCATGATGCAGTTATTTTCCAATAGAAGTAGCTACAAAAAGGGAACTTGTTTTGGTCAACCTCATTTCTAAGCAGGACTTTTTATGAGTTAATGCTGCTGCTGCTGTATAGCAACAGAACTCAATTGCTGTGAAAGTTCGTCTCTCAAAATATGAATTAACTCAAGGGCAGCAAGACTTTTCTGAGGTCAAACAGCCTGTTAAGGAAGAAGAAAAGTGATCAAAATGGAAAGGCTTATATAATCTTGCATCCTTGGAGTAAGAACGTAGAAAGAAGGAGGATACTGTAGATTTAAGTAAGCAACCTGATAACCAAGTGCCAGAGTACGGGAACGTCAGCCCGTCATCTGTAGAAACTTCGAAGGGAATGAAACCAGTCTCAAACAGCAACGGGGAGATGCAGTGAGCTTTTCCGTCCTTAGCAACATAGCCACTGGTTTTGATTTTCTGCTTGAACCTGTTGATGTTGAAAACACTTTTCAGCGCCACCACTGAGAGAAGGAAGATTCTGAATGTCTCAGTTGTGTTTCATTAGGCAACCTTGTTTCGTGGGTAGATCATTCCAAGTCCTGTGGCTGTTTTGCTTGTAGCAGTGAATGTAAACTGGCAAAATTAATGTGTACATTGTGCTTATTACACCATTGTGGATTCTGCTGCACATTGCACAAATACACAACAATCTGCAAGCCTTAGATTTAGTATTTAATTACTAGGGGAGGGGGGCATGATAAATTAGCAACAAATAACAAAGGGACAGCAGGAAGACATAGGTGATGTTATAGGTTGAATAGGATTACAGGGTGGCTAACATTGACCATGATATGCAGGCATTGCCAATTTCTGGTTTTGTGGGGTTTTTTTTGCTTGTAAGTCTTGTGGATAGAACAAAAGTAATTTCACGCTGTTCTAGAGTTTCTCTTGCAAAGATTAACTCAGAACTCCTTGCTCATTATGTAACCATCTGCTTCTAGTTAGGGCTTTTGCCCAGTGTGCTAAAGTACAATCCCATCCGTGACTCTTCAGGATCGATGTATGGTGACTGCATAGCTACTCCGAGTACTGTAGGGAGTTGAGGCCTGTGACAAAGTAGTACCTTTGCTTGTCTGCACTGAAGTTTGTATTGGCTGTGATAATGCAACTGTGTAGGTAATTCAAAGCACACAGTTGTATTCTACAGAATGAATGCCTGGGTCAAAGGTTTTCCCCATGAAGGACTAAAAACCTTGTCAGGTGTTGCTATCCAGACGGGAAGGACTCCAAAATCTCACTCAGAACCTTCTGTGGGAAGAATTTCAGGGCATCAGGGACAGTAAAATTCAGTGTACCGTATGCATTGCATGTGTGACACATGTACTTAATGTGACACAGGCTGACACGCTTAGGATCCACAGCTTTGTCTTACTGGAAAAATATAAGGTGTCCTACCTACATTTCTTCCTTGTTGCTTTCTCATTGCAGATTAAGAAATGAGTACTTCTTTTTCACAGAATGGAAATGCTGAAAAAGTAATAACAACGAAGAGCCCCCAAAAGAAGCTCTTTTAGAAAATCAATTTTTTGATACGTTAAGGGAAGAACTAGCGGTATAATTATTGTATCACACAATAGCTTGACTTAAATGAAATGATCCTGTGTAGAAATACAGACAACATGTGTCCTTGAGGATGAGGGTTAGCAGAATCTTTGCAGGTTTCGGGATTCTGACAGCTTCACAAAGTACGTTTTCACTCCTGTATGGACAAGTCTTGTTGTGGTAATTACCTGTTATCGCAAAGTGAGTTTAGAAAGGTTCACCTCCCTTTGGCAGAGGAATATAAAATCATGGCTTACCTGCAGGTCAGCACAGAAGAGGCATTAAGAACTATATTTTCAATCAAAAAGTCTTTGCCTCCCATCAGAGATCCTGAGTATGGAGAAATTTGAAGACAAAATTCTTTATAATCGGGACAGCAAATCCCTAAGGACTGGCACGTCACCTGGCAAGAACAGGTACCAAGCAGCTCCCCGCATCGGTGTGAGCAAGAGTCTTGAGCTCCTTGTTAGAGCAAGAAAAAAATGTAGTCAGGAATGTTATTGAACTCTTCTAGATATTACTCTGTAACAGAAGTACATCATCTAAAGGACTGCTGTAGATAAATGAATTAGGCTGATTATGTTAGTTTAGGAATGTATTTAGGTGAAGGCTGCAATCACCTGCATATGAAGGTTGCTCCATTTTGAATAGAAAAATACACTTATTTACGCTCCAGCCAGTACATAATTTCACCAACTCCATGGGTATTTTTACCTCTAATAGAAAGATAAATCTCCAGAGCAGCCCCTCGGTGAGTGTCACTAATTTTATTTATTTCTGAGAGTAGATCTTAAGTAACCCGTAATGGGGTCTCGTCACTGTCAACCCTACAGGGGAATCAGTGAGAATGGAAGGCTAGCGCTCTTGGATGAATGGAAAGCTAACTTTAGTGAAAAAGTGTGCTCCACTATGGGATTATGAAAAGCTACTGAGATTTCTTTATTTTGTGCATTTTATATGTGTCTAACCTTAACAAGGTAGCTGTTAAGACAACTAGGTACACAGACAGATGACTAGGCCCTTGGCTTAGGTCTGGCTGAGGTCTAGCTGAACAGGCCACGAGCAATTACTGGACATGACATGAAAAATAGCTCAACGCAAATAAAACAGTGAGAAGTTGACAGATGTTACAGTAACACTGAGGAACAGCTGGATTTCACAAACAGTTAAGGGGGAATTAAGTGGGATGGACAAGCTGCACAGACAGCTGGGAGCACTGAGGACCTTTCGGGCAGTGGAATCTTGCAAGGGCAGCACCGCTTGGGTAACTATATTAATAATGTCATGCAACGCTGAGATGACCTAGGTAAGTATCAGAAATTCTAAAATTAGACAGGGATGTACCAAAATTGGGATTGATGATGAAAAAGTAATTAGGGGAGTGTTGCTTGTTTGGGAGGACACAAGCAAAAAGAAAGGGAGGGATCAAGGTGGATGCTGAAAAATAAGCATGGGAAAATGAAGAGAAAGGAATGTAAAAGGAGCCAGTCACACATAAACAAGCCGCTCGTCAGCACCTTTCTCTGACTGAGCCCTGTACCTGATCACCTTATCCATTTTATTAAATCCTGTTGCTATTTTCTGTATCACCTCACTCTCTCATACGTGCATGTGTACGCACTTGTAATCATAAGTGAACTTCAGAATGAACTCTCCAGTCAGCAGAAGGAGACCCACACTGAGCTATTGACCTTGTAAGAGACTGGGGATATGGGCTTAGCTAATCGGCAAATTTAAAGCCTATGCTAGCATCCAAGATATCTGCAAATGTGGTAGATCTGTGACTCTGGAGAGCTAGGGTGTGTTTGTGGTTTTGCTAGTGACCTTCTGTTGTGATCAGCTGGAAAGAAGGAACAGAACCGGGTGGTGTGCAGATTTATGGGAGCACTGTCTGTGCCGATTTGGATGACAGTAAAAGCCCTGCTCTGTGTTAGCCTGTGTGGCTGGCTGTGTTAATGTGGTGGGTATAGGATGCGTATCTGCCTCTTTGCAATAGAGGCTCAGCCTCCATACTGGCCGGGCCTACAAATGGGAACAGCAGTATCCACATCTGTGGGACTGAGACAGGAGGAATTTCCTGTATCTGAGAGTACAGCAGATCTGAATCTAGCAGATGGGGAAAGAGAAATCTACTGCGTCCCAAAAGATGATGGATTCACCTACTCCTCAAAGGTTGTTAAAAATGTATGAACAAGACTAGGCGAGGAAGAAAGAATTTATGGTCACCCCTCATGGGGCTGAAGAGCAATTGCTTGCAGTTCCAAGCATGTCAGCTTCTGTCAAAATGAGGAGAAAATGTCGCTGAGTGTTGTTTTGTGCATAGGGTGGGTGGACAGGGAGGGCTGTTTGGTTTTTTTTGGTAGGATGGTGAGATCAAGAAAAGGAAAAGGGAGCAAAATCTCTATTTTTTCTATCTCTGCTGTCCTTGCTCCTTTATCCTGGGGTAATATGTGGGTGTGTGGCAGGAAAGAACAGGAACAGCAGCGAGTCAGAAACAAAAGTCAGCCTTCATTCTATACCAGAAAACCTGCTTGTGATGGAGGTAGAAATGCTTGTTCAATATGGGGAGCAGGAAAGTTGTTCTGTGTCTTTAAAAATATTTTCTGCATTCTCCAGATTGTCTGTTTACTTACAGAAAAGATCCACTGTCCTACTGGAAATCACAGAGGAAGGGTTTGAAAATGACACTGTGCCAGTAAAAGTTAGCTTCTGTGCCTTTGTTTTAACTTGTACAAAGGGCATCAGCAATTTCTTACCAAGGTGTGTACTCTGAAGTTCAGAAGTCAAAAAAGTTTGTAGTTAAAAGCAGAAAAACTTTTGAAAGTCACTCACCTGCATTCCAAAGAGCAGTGAGGGTGAAGATAATGAAGAAAGAAACACCTCTGCCAATGATTTTCATATTTTGTCCAGACGATTCAGGATGATTGTGGTATCCTTTGTGCCTGTCTGGGAAAAGCCTTTTATAGAAACACGTGTCCAGAAATAAACAAGGTTCTCACTGGTCAAAGGTTTCTTGTAAATTACTGAAGCAAAACAAATCGAAAGAGATGCTCCTTTTCAGAGGTCATCTCCGATTCAGGAAAAGACAGAGGGGGTGGGGGAGGTAGTCAGTAGAACTCCTACACATTATTTTAATGGTCGTATTTTTCTGAAATGAAGGAGATGTGTGTTGTTTTTACAAGCGTTTCTGCTCCAAAGTCCAAGACCACGTGGTCATCAGCACAAGATGTATGCTGTAATTTTATTGGAGGAACTAAAACCAGTTATCAGTATGAAGAACAATAAAGACTAGAAGCTGACAGTACAGTTTTGTTCAGGTGATAAGAAGACACTAAGAAAGCATGTCTACTGCACAGTATGTGCCGGCATGAGGGCTGTGAACAAGAGAAGTAAAAAGAGATTCTGAGGAAGGTACAATTGAAAATGGTGGCATGATGTTAGAGCAATGAAATGGTCTACAGAAGCCTTTCAGCAGAAGCCCAAAGGTATTCTGGCAAGGAAGTAGGGCAGAGCTGATAAGGTAACAGCTACAGTGTAACTCTCTGTTTCAATAGCAGAACAGGAACTTGAGGATGGAGGGTTTTTAGGGGATAGTGAAAGAGTGCAAGGCATACTCCTCTGATCTGCTGTGTAAAATATCAGTGCATAAGATAAGAACCTCCTTGCACATGATTATAGCTGGGTAGAAGACTCAAGGACAGAGTAGAGTCCAGAATAACGACAGCAGAGTTTCGAGAAGCAAGGCTATTCAGACCTAGATAACTGTATCAGTAGTATCATGTAAGGTTGCATTTGCCTATAATTTTGGTATAGATGTGGCAAAACTGGACCAGCGGTCAAAAAATAATTAGAGGCATATTGTTTACTTGAAAGGCATTCAGGTGAAGAAAAGCGTGTGCAATGGCACCAGTAGGCCCAACTTCAGAAAAAATGGAGTATAAGGTATAGGATCACAGAACGATTCAGGCCAGAAGGGATTTCAGGATATTGTTCTTGTCTAACCTCCCACTCAAAGCAGGTTTAGCTGTGAGGTCAAACTATGTATCTCAGGGTGTTATCCAGTCTGGGCTTGAAAGCCTCCAAGGATGAAGATGAAGACTGCACGGCTTCTCTGGTTCATCTGTTCCAATACTCGGGTCTCCTTACCATGAAATTGTTTCTTCTTACAGAAAATCTGAACCTCTTTTGTTCTACTTTACACCCATTACTCCTCCCACTGTTCACCACTGTGTTCGATTCTGTCTTCTCAGTAATCACCATGTGATACTAAAAGTCTGCTATTAGCTTCCTCCCCCTCCCACCCACCACCTTTTCTCCAGGCTGGCAAGGGCCTGTTCCCGTTCCCTCAGCTTCTCCACGCACTGCGAATGTTCCAGCCCTCTCAGCATCTTGATGGCTCTCTCTGGAAATGGCTCTAGTTGGTCAAGGTCTTCTATTTGCAGAGGCCCAGAACTGGCCTTAGTAGCATAGAGGTGGCCTAATGGGTCCCGTGTAAAGATGATCATCACTTCCCTCAACTTCTGACTGTGCTTCTCATAATACAGCTGAGGATGCTGTTGGCTCTTTTTGCTGCCAGGGCACAGTGATGGCTCATGTTCATCCTGCTGTCTGCCAGGACCTTATGGTCCTTTTCTGCAGAGCTGCTCCCGAGTCTGTCAGTTCCAAGTCTGTACTGTTGTGAAGTTTCTTTCCTTCCTGGGTGCATTTGTCCTTGCTAAATTTCTTAAGGTTCCAGCTGGCCCCTTTCCTGCAGCCTATCTAGGTCTAGTAGAACAACAGAGGACACCTGTATGACGGTAGGAATGCAAAATGCCTACAGATGATAGATCAGTGAATCCCAAGTCCACTGGGACAGCGGAGCAAGACCCCTGCAACAACTCACAGGCAACTTCTGTGATTTGCTAGATATAAGGCCAATAATTAACAGCTTTATTGTTGCATGGAAGAATTTGCATAATAATATAATTATGAATTAATATAAGTGTGATTTATCTAGTTAATTATTATTTTCTTTTTTGCTTTCCCAAATTCCTCATAATGTGCTCACTAATCAGCAAATATCATAACCAGTTTATATCAATTACTTTCTAAGTCTCCCATCTAAAATTGTGAGCATCAAACCTCAGAAGTAACAGTGCTCCAGGGTCCTTCATTTGTCCTCTTTTCATTCCTTTTGCCCCAAAATGCATAAATAGCTTTTTGGTGCCCCAGAGCCCTCCATTTGTTCTCTGGTTCCCTTGTGACGACTCTTTCCTTTTTGGGCAGCCCAAAGATCGCCAGTTAATTTTCAGCAAGCTGCTCTCAAGCACTTGAATGTACCTCTGCTTCCCTTGCAGGTCCTAATTACCTCACCGTCTGACAGCCATGCCCACCCTGCCCCACTCCCCCCACACATCGGCTACAGCTGTGGGTGATGAGGCTGATGACGGCTGGGTGTAGCCATCTTTGTTTGCATTTTTGTTACAGTTTGGCTATGGCTGGCAACAATAGGGCTGCTCTGCCGCCCCTCCCCCCACCGGAGTGGGGAGGAGAATAGAAAGAAAAAGGCAAAAATGCGTGGGTCGGGATAAGGGCAGTTCTAACAGAACAGCAAACAAAAGGAACAGTAACAACAACAATACTGATAAGGAGAATACACAAAACAAATATCAGAATGCACAGAGCGACTCTCACCACCCACTGCATTCCACTGATTTCCAGCCGCCCAGCTCCCCCAACCAGAACCCAGCATGACAGCACGTGGTATGGAATACCCTCTTCTGTTTGGCCAGGTTGGGTCAGCCCGCCCGGCTGTGTCCCCTCCTGGCTCCTAGTGAAAATTAACCCTGTCCTGGCTGAACCCAGGATAGTTTTACTTCACCATCTGTAATTTTCTTTTTTTTTCCTTTATTGTCTCAATCCTTTTTTAAAAATACCCTTTCTGTGTTTACTTTTATCCCATTTGCTGTCTTTATTTTTCAGTTTTCTTGTCTTTCCTTAGTGCCATCGCCTTTAAAATTTTCTTTCTATGTCTACTTTTATCAAGTTCCCATCCCTAGTTTTAATACTTTCATGTCTGTCAAGTACCCTGTTGGTCTTAACTTTTTTTTTTAATGTCTCCATCCAGTTGCTTTTAAACTATTCTTTCTGTGTCTTATCTACCTCACCGTCCCTATTTTTCAATTTTTCACTCTCGCATTCCTATTAGTTTTGAAGTGTTGTTTCTAGATGTACTTTTATCTCATTGTCTCTCCCTCTTTGTTAATTTTTTCCTGTTTCCCGTA
>Ga0065711_1038597_pt1 | contig 18603 bp, 9 predicted proteins | sample Hoacrofraction12_FD_59098 | JGI IMG/M metagenome (GOLD analysis project Ga0065711, IMG submission 59098) | Hoatzin crop microbial communities from Cojedes, Venezuela - Epithelial fraction 12 v2 (version 2) | ecosystem: Host-associated > Birds > Digestive system > Esophagus > Crop | place...
AAAAAAAAAAAAAAAAAAAGTGGTTCCTTTTTTGGGCAGATTTGCTGCCTGAACAAGCTCATTGCAGTGAGAGTTGCTTGGTGGCTTCTGAAAGCCACAATGAAGAATATCTGTAGTGCAATTCAATAAAATAAGGTAACAGGACGCTGCTTCTTTTGTTCTTTGTGTATTCAGTCTTGTCAATAAAACCTTCAAAACACAATGTGTTATGAAAGTTATTCAAATTATGGGCTGTTTATTTTGTAAGAATAGTTGACTAAGTTCAGTTGGATTGTTGCTCTAATAACATAGGCTCTGAATAATAAGAGAGTAACTTCACTCTTACACCAAAATTTTGTTGCCTTTTAATAAAAATCCATAAAGTAACATTAAATACATTTAATATGAAGCAAATACTACTTCACTGCTCTCTTTCATAACTTTATTACTTTCCCTTCCTGCCTTCATTCCACCTTCTGCCTCCTATTTCAAGGACAGTAGGTGATTATCGTGCGAACGGTATCTGTAGGTGCCTGTACTCCCTTGCTAACTTTGGAACCCATGAGCCAATTTCAGCAATTTTTTGGCAGAGGGATGAAAAAAAATAACCAGTTGGGTACTGGAGTGAAACGAAAGTGCTTTTACAAGTTCCCTGACAACTAAGGAGATCCAGTGTGGCCTTATACAAAACACCAAAATCCACCCCAAAGAGAGGCCTTAGAAAAACTTCAGTCATGGAGAAAGCTTGAACCAGAGTGCGCAATCCACTGTGACAGGAAGCCAGTGGAAAGCAAGAGTTATGAGTTCTCTCAGCTCCCCCACCCCCCCTCCTTTTCTCTGTCCGCAGCGGGGTCTGACAGGCTTCGGGGCCCTGCCAATGTCTGTTCTTTGGAGGAAGGAATCTTTGGGACCAAAGGGAAAATTGTGGAATTTGTAGTGGCTCTCATGAAGCAGACAAACATAAAGGGCACGGTAAAGCCCTCTTCTGGAAAGAATAGATACTTTAAAAAACACTAGACTGAGCAAGGCCATGTAGGCTGTACGTATCTTACTGGCTGCCAATCTATGAAACTGCTCCAGGAAACAGACAATAATCCAGTGGGATTTTCTTGATTTTTTTTCCAAAACAATTCATGGACTAAAAAACCCATGCAAGAATGCGTGTAATACTATCTTGGTTTTACCATAATGCCAGGTCATGGCCTTGCTCTCCTTTAATGACGACATGCACACCCCTTCCACTCCCAAAACCCCGGCTTTGGGTTTGTCGGGGTCGGCTGCCCTGTTGGAGGCGGCAGGAGGGGCAGCGGTTGGAGCTGCGGCCATGCTACCGAGCAGAGGGGAACTGCCTGCAGGGGCTCTTCCTCGTCCCTCTCCTGTCATCGTTACTGGCCTGGATCTTCACTCTCAGAGACAAGTTGTTGCTTAGCTGGGTTGTATAACAAATTTTTTCTGTTTCATAGCTAACAGTTGTTTGAAGAAGCGAACATCATACCATTAAGGAAAAAAGTGATGAAGTTTCCCTCCCTGTAAAGTTTCCTGCTGGTGAGGTTAACGCTAAATAAATTTAAATTTAGCAAGAGGTGGATCCATATAGACTCAGGGGTCAGATTCCATCGTGTATTCTTTCTTTTTTTGTACAGTGATTGCTAGACCTGATTGATGCAAGCTGTAAATAACAGCAGCAATGAATGCCTCTCTTTGACTGGCTGTTTTAATGAGAGATGAGATTTGACATAACTAAATCTGTACGGTTATGGGATTCTGTTGTATATTGCCGTCTTAAATTGGAGCATCACCTTTGCAATGTAGTATAAAGTGATTGAAAATTCAATTTTACTCTTTAGGCTGAAAACAAAATGACCTGTTTATTATGACACCTATGACACAAAATGCAGACCAATAATATTTTTAGTATATTTTATTAAAGTTTTATAAAATTACTTCACAAACCAAGTAATCAAATACACAAAATCTGAGTTCATTTTTTTCTCATCCACTTAAACAATTTTTTTGTTATACTGATTAATCTGAATAAGGGGTTACAATCATGCAACTATGATAATCATGACATTAAATGATTGATTACCCAACAGACATTTTCTGCTTGCTCACTTTAAACTGTAAGCTTTGCTCACACAATCAAAACAGTTATGAACTGGGCATACCTAATATGAGCTATTACTTCAGTAAACTTGCTTCAGCTTGTACTTCAACGGCAGCAAACAGAAGGCATTGTAGCCATCATTAGACACGTCATTTATAGTTGCAGAAGAATTCCCACATGTTCAGGCTTAAAGGTGTACAGTCAGAACATGTATTATTTTTGGTCCTACTAGGAGCAAGAAAATGGTAGTGCAGAAGTATAAAAGCAGCTGTACTCCTACACTGCAACTCCTGTGGTATACACTGCAATAATGCAGTTGCTGAAATACAGGAATTCCCAGGAAAGCAATACCATGGAAAGAGATACTGGCATTTTTATCCCGTTAAGGATTTTTTTCTAACTTTTCTTCTCTGAAGTTTTATGCTGAAAGCTACTCTGCTCAATGAAGCTGTCCTCTTTAAGCCAAAGCACATAGGCCCCTCAGCCAGTTGGTGGAGAGGAACTGCTGCTTTTGAAGTCTTCAGAGGGGCCTTCAGAAGCTTTAGGCTTGTATCTCTCTTCCTTTGTTCCATGCAGTCTGTTTACTTGACTGTAAATAAAGTGCCATTTACAGACAGAAGTTAGGAAGTGGGTTTTTACTTGCCAAACTAATCTCTCATTGTGATGTTAGGTCACAAAGTAGAAATCTGTCACCAAAAGCTATTAAAATCCAGATAGTGAATTAGTTTTCTTTATTTCAGCGTTCTTAAATTATCAAAGTTCATTGCCTGAAGGCAGCAACAGATACTGAATCTTTCCAGCCTAGAATATACAGTACTTTGAACCTAGATGCTTCAATGATTGTCACCCTTTTAATGCATAAGAGACCCTCTTATTCTGGCACAGGCTTAAAATAGGTTTGACGCAAACTTAGCATTTCCTCTTTTTTTTGGCTACAAATGCTTGAATTTCTTGTTCTGAATACAGTATTTAGATAAATGTACAAAATGGATAAAAGATGTCCTTATCGTGTAAGCACTATATAAGATGGAGGAAATGGCAGGAAAATGCATAGTATATTATTGCAAGTATGTAGTTGCTAGGCCCAAACCAAGTAAGATTAGTGTGGAGTAGATCTAAAAATCAAAAACCTGCTAATGATTATAAAAATGTGGACTTTAAAATGATTGTGATTGAAATATGCTGAAAGTACTGTTCATTTGATAATTTTTGTGGTGAGTCAGAGTGTATTTGCCAGTTTTTCTACTTTGATTTTGCAAAGCAGTCATGAGTGAGAGGCAGAGCTGATCTATAAGAATATTGCAGATGACAGCATGTCTTCAGAGGCAGGGTTTTCTGGCTGCTTTTTTTCTCTTTTCTTTTCATTATGCTTGACTGGCTTTCTGGCCAGAAATTGAGGATGACAGAAGCAGCTTCGAGAACAGATCCGTGGTCTGGCAGACACTTTTCCCATTATTCCAGGTAGAAATTCTCTCCCTCAAAGAGCAGTGCTCTGATGCTGCAGTAGTGCAAATGATTAAAAAGAATAAAGGCATGTCCTGGTGGTACATGAGAAGGATGGGTGAAATGGTTCAGTGAGGAGAGAAGATGAGAGACTACAGAGTAAAGACCATTGCTTCCCTAAGTTGTGATGAGGGCCAGAGGAACTGCAAGGAGCTGAAGCATCTCTGGGCTGAGCCAGGCAGCGTCTTTGCTCCTTGAAGTCAGCTCTCATCTTGGAGAAAGCAGGGCTGAAAGAGGAGACTTGGAAGGTCCAGGGCGGGATGCTGCAGCACCCGCGGGAGGGCAGGGCGGGAGGTGGACAGGCTTTGTGTAACCCAGCACACTTTGTGTTGACCCCCGTCTAACTTGTCACAGCACCCTAGGGGAATCTGAACCAGCGTGGGGACTTCCCTTCAGGCTGTTGGTTGTGACAGCTGGTCTCCATATTTTATCCAGTTCTGGAAGTTTTTGCCACGGCTGTAGCATTTAATAAAACCCTCACCTTGAGCGCAGTTTGAAAGATCTGCCATGCATTTGCATTGAAGTTGGTCAATACACTTAGAAGACATTTAGCGAAGTTTCCATTTGACTAGCGATGTGATTTTCTAATGACTGTGTAATAGAGTCTGGGCAGTCAAGGGTTTTTCCCTAGTTGTCATTGGATTTGAGGTCAGACTAGGAATGTTTATCATTCTGGGATACTTTTGGCTCTTCATTCAAAAGCCAGGGTGTATTTCCAAGGGCACCGTATAACTTGGAGAGTTCTTCTTCTGTTTGATGTGTGGCATGGCATTGTGGTGTTGTCTCCTGTGGCCTCTGAGAATGGGGCATTGCTGAATTGTGTTTCATTTCTGGTTGAGGATAGTATAATTTGAAAAAAACAGACCCAAAAATAAAACTAGGATGTAATATGAGCAAAACATTTTGATAAAATGCAAGTGTATTAGATCACAGAAGAATTACTGGCAATAGTCAATATCTGTCTATACTCCTCTTTCAAATCTCCCTCAAACCAAGACTTGAACTATGAATATATGGGGTTGTGTTTAGTGTCAGAAGTATTGCAAAACACAGAGTGATAAGTCTGTACACATTCTCTTCTCCAGTCTTAAATAACGTGACTCAGGAAGTATATATGTCTCTAAGGGTGTTTCTCAAGGGATTGTACTTTTAGCAAAGGGTGATTGCTTGCTTTCCAGAGGCCAGCTGTAGATTGTGGTTGTTTGAAATAATAACTAATATATGATTTCCTGTTTTGAGATTGTGGTAAAAAAGTAGTAACTGTATGAGTTGTATTTAGTCTTCTGCAAGTAACATTTGTTTTTTCTGTTCTGTGGGCAAAGGTACAAAATTCTTTGAAATTTTTTACATCGCAAACTTTGCCTGCAAACCTGCAGTTGTGATTTTAATGTTCTCACTATGATGTTATTGTTGTTATTACTATTATACCTAAACTACTATCACGGGCTGTTTTATGCTGATATAATCCCTGTTAATGTCTCTTCCAAAGCTGGTTTTGGGACCTGCAAGAGAGTGATACCAACAATGAGCTGTCTGCGCATCGAAACTAGAGAAACACTTAGAATTTAAGCTTGTATTTTTAAGATGCCAAGAATCAGCACCTCTCTCCTTAAAGGGTCCCTGTTATAAGGGATTATCATAAAGGCTTCCACTTTACTACACAATGATTCATACTAAATAACTATGGTGAGGCATATTCTGTGTGTAGAGCAGATAAAGCTCATTCAGTCTGGGACCACAGGAAGGGAGGGGAAATGCAAGGGATGTTGTTTAACCCATGAGTGACTCCATGAACCTGCCTCACCTGGGTAAGTAACTGCACAGTACAACCGCAGGTCATGATTTCTTCAATCGCTGCCGTTCTTGGAGGGTTGTGAGGCACCTTAAGGCTTTCCTCAGCTGGGCTGTAGCTTGTTCCTGGGGTCCCACCATTGTCTCAGTCCTTCCACCTCCATGCTGGGAGAGGAGTTGCATACTCCTAGCAATTAGGGGACACAGGCCCTTTTCCTGCAGCTTCCGTAGTGGACGTTCTCCTAGATGTCCACTTGCAGATCTTGATCAGAAAAAATGTCAGGTTCTTTTTGAATGAAGAGTGTTCCCCCATGCCCTGCAAACTTGTGACACTTTGGACCTTGTCCCCAGCCCACAATGCCGGTTGCCCCCAAAATGGCATGGAGTGGCATATACTTATTCCCAGGCACACAAGTGCCGAAGCAAAAGCAATTAATACCATGACCACAGCAAAGTGGAGTTTCAGTGTTAAGTGTCATGATTTATTAATGCAGTTCTACCTCTCATGTTTGTATTTCTAAGTTTTCCTGTTTGGACAACTGTTCAGACTGTTTGGACTGAAAACAAAGGCTTCTGGCATGATAATGAAATGACTCAAAAATGTAGGTTTTCTGATGCGATAGATAATGTGATTTTTGTTCCACTACTTCAAACATTAAGTTGCAGATAGACACTAGAATACAAACAGTATTAGCGTTTAGAGTCAGTGTATTTTCATTTTAATGTACCTCAGCAGGCCGTTGATGTGTTTGCTCTGCCATAAGCTTAACTTATGCCTTAAGGTAAAGGAGGATTACAGACCTCTGAATCATGTTTCTTGCCTCCTTTCAGCTAAAACATTTGCATTAGTAATGCTGCAACTTTTGTTAAGGCAGACAGTGAATGAGTCATTGATCTGTGCCCACAATGTTGTAACACCTGTGAAGAGTGCTAGACAGGCATTACGCATGGGCAGATGGGTACTGCAGGGAAAGGCTGTTTTCTTCTTGCACGTGTCAAAGGCTACATTTTATTTTTTTCTGTTGGGGGAGCTGGCACAGAAGAAGAGCCTTTTTCACTGGGATCAAAATTCTTCTTTAATTGCTTCTGTGATAATTATAATCTTTCTGTTAACAGGCATTCTTCATAATTGCTGTGAAGCCTACAATGTTGGGCTCCTAGAAGCAAAAATATTTTCCGGTCCATCAAGAGAGCAGTTTGGATATGCAGTTCAGCAGTTTGTAAATGAACAAGGCAAATGGTAAGCAGTTTGAACAGCTTGTCAGCTTGTTGTATGTCCAGTTACAAGATTAAGGAAAAACTGTTGCAACTCATTTTTCTTTCATAATTCCACATTTCATTTAGATTCCAGTTAATTCCTTTTTGTATTAGAGTTATCTTTTTACGAGTAAATACTTATGCTATTAAAACAAAAACTGAAATATTCTAAAGACGTACGCATGTCAAGATTCAGGCTTTTTTCCTTTACACAAGGCAGTCTGAGGTCTTTCTTTCTGTTAATCCTTTACTTTTGTGTCCAGCATACCAAATTCCTCAGACTCACAATTTCTGCAGAATTTGAACTCTTATTTCATTCCTTCCTGTACCAACAGCATCTTTGTTACACATTACATATATGTGGGATATTTTTCAATTTTAACATTGTTGAGGTTAAAAAAGATATTAGGGCTGGGACGTTCTAATTGTTTATATTAAAATTAAGTGAACTTAAATTTATATCATTTTGTGTCTTGAGACAGTATAAAGTGTTCATTTATCAAGGGATGGCATATTTGGATGTATATAATAACACAATCCTAGCAAAGGTCTTGTATCCTCTTCAGCTGTAAAATTTGTTGTGAAATCCACTGTTGCCACAACATTGGGTTTGAGGACTAATTAGTAATTTTTTTTTTTCCTAGTAATGTTGGTTTCAAAAAGAACTTTAAAGTATTAACCCACGGTAAGCCCACTTAGTGGAAAACACATTGTTTCCTCTTCTGTAGCCTCAGCAACCACAAAATTTGTATGAAAATGTATTTTACAGTTAAAGTTTGGAAAAGCCCATGCAAAAATACGGAGCTAGCTGACACACTTGTGCATAGCCCTGCACAGAGACACTGTGCAGTTGCAATTGGTTACACATGCAAAGATGTAAGACTGCCTAGATCCCACTGCATCTCCGGCGTTACTGTGTTTCCCGCCAGTGAGCAGGAGGCAGAGTAAGAGGAGAGCAGAGCTGTATCCTCCAGACTAAGAGCTCTCCACTGGGACAGGCATTTCCTCTCCTTCTGTTGGGTAGGCTCCCAACCTACCCTGACTCCTCGCCTGATGTGGTGGCTTCTCACTGTGTTTCTGACTGCTTTAATTTTGTGTTTAGTCAGCCGTAGATGAGAGCTCTTTTTTTTTAAAACTTCTGTGTAAAATCATTAGACATGCTAAAAAAAGAAGTCAGTCATGGTTTACTCTCTTGTTCTCTTCATTTCTAGTATATTGTCTTTTTCTTGGGACAATAGAGCTTTTTCTTGTGTGCATTATTTAAAAAAAAATAACACTGAAGTCGTTCGGTAGAGTTGGTTTCTGCTATAAGTGTGGCAGAACCTGCACTCCATGTGCAGAGCGCTTGTTGACATGGCTGAACTAGGGGTGAGCTGAAAGGTCCAAGCTTTGCATAAGATCGAGATGCTGCTTTCTGTCAGAGGGGAGCATTTATCACTGTATGCTTTTATGGAGAGACCATCATTGTGCAGCAGGAATGTGATGTACTTGAAAACTCTGTTTAGGCACAGTGGGGCTGCTCACCACATCAAACACTGCTGGGGTGGCACCTCTCTCCAAGGGAGATGTTATCCAGAATCTGAGATCCACCAGAAATTTCATCACTTCCTAAACTTTGCTTCTGTTAATAAAATCACATGGTGCTATATTAAATGCAGCTTTCAAAGTCCTCCTGTACTCTTTCAAAGAGCAGGAAGGACAGATACAGAAAAAACAGCAGATGCTAGTTATATTATTCAGCTGTATTTTTGGGAGGTACAACTCTTGAGGCAATAAGGGCTATAGAAAATGATAAAGAGAGGAGAATTTTTGCAGAATTGGGACTGCATGCAGCAGTATGTTATCACTTTTGCTTGGAGATGAGTTCAGAGAGAAGAGGGAAGGCAGCGCCCAACCAGGCATGTAGAGCTATAGATGGGTCTGGTAGATTTTGGGAAGCTGTGACACAAACAAGCAAGGGTGCACTTTTTGTGTAGAGTCAGATGATCCAGGATAATTGGACACTAGTCTGCTGTGCATCGATGGGCATTGATGGCATGTGATGCTTGTAAATAGGACAAACGTTTAAGTCAAGCACAGCTCAAGTTTTTCACAGTGTCTGGTGGGAATTTCAAAACAGGAGCTCTTTAATGAACTCAAGGCAAATTGTGAACACTGAAGAAACTCATCAATTAGAAAAGTTAGACAGTCCACCACACAAGTAATTAGCCACAACAGAAACATCATTCAGTTTATGCTCTGGTTCTCCTTGTCATGAGATCATCTGCATTTGAACCATAAAATGAGACCAAATTCTCTGTTATTTTATAAACATTATCTTTCAGAAAGGCGGATTGTACCCTGTGAAGTTCATATTGAATGTGCACGCCCTTCACAGCAGCCAATAGCACATTCTGCAAAGATAACAGTACTTACTCCGTACTGATACTTGGTTTTATGTCTGTCTCAGGTGAGGAAGATTTAATGGCTGTATATAGCTGTTAAAATGCCTTTTCCTACCCAGGTGTGTCTTCAGTCTGTGGATACATCCCACAACAGAGCTAAAATCTCGGTCTGCTACTGAAGTACTGTTTGGTATCAAGTTGCAGCCACCCTGCTCAGTTATGTCTGCATGCTTAGGATTTGGAATTTTTTAATTTAGTTTCAGAATTTATGGGATTTTTCTTTTTTAAAATATTTTGTTTCATTCTGTATCATGCAGTGCCCTTACTGATGTATCACGTACTCATTGCACTACTAAATAGTTTTAAAAATCATTCCGTGTTGCTCACGAGTCATCAAAGCCCAGCAGCCTTTCTCCTGAGGTGTTGTGTTGCCTCTTCAGACCAATAAGATATTTCGCCAAAAAGATGCATTTCTGTAGCAACTTTTGTTGAAATCAATACATTTTCAAAGCCTTCTGATTTTAATGAGGAGAGTCATTTCTGCCAACTTTTTTTTTCTTTTTGAACAAAATGCTGCCATTGTTACAGCTCCGTCTTTTCAGTGCCAGCACCACTGCTAACACGGGTTCTTTGCCCAGCTTTTGCTTCCCCCAACTACATGCCCTACAGTTTGCCTTTTTCCTGCTTGGAGAAGCAGCTCTGGCTTCTGTCTTCTAGGCCTTTTAAGTTTGTCGGTCAAACTCTCTTGCCATAGCTTGCTGTAGTTTTTGAAGTTTTGAGTCTTTTGTTCAAAGGATTGAAAGTTTTAGATGGTGATAAGTGTTTTAGGGTGTGCAGAGAAGCATCTGTGAGAGTGAGCAGTTTTCTGTTCTTCATATCTATTCATCGCTTCCTGTAATTGTAGGGAAAAGGGCCAGATGATTTAAGAGGTCCTTTCTACTTTTATTCTCCTATTTCCTATTAGCCATCTTTGTGTTTAAAAAAAAACACCACACAAAACAACTAAAGAGAAAATGCATGAAAACAAAAAAAAGAAACCAGAAAATATAAAACGTGCTCTGACAACAGCTGGGAATTCCGCCCTTCACTGTGAATTCTGATTTTGTTTTCTGCTACATCACACTTTGCCAGTTACTAGCTTTGTCATGGTGTAATTTCCCAGAAATAATTCCTGTTGCACTTTGATCTGCCACTCCTGCAGCCTATGTGGTGTGGCATTGCCACTGAACTTTATTTGACTTCATGTAGTTCCGTTGCTTTGTATACAGTGTTGGAGACTGATTAAGGAGCTAAATAATAAAATCAGTGGCATTATTACATGTTAATCCCTATAGTACTGTGTAAAGACAGTCTACAAGGACACATAAAGAAGTTTTGTAAAAATAAATATTTAACTGATGGCTGAAAAAGACCCTTAATACACTATACATGATACAGTTTATTTGGAAACAAGCATTTTCAAATATTTAATATCTTGCATTCTTTCCTGATACATTCTGTTTCACTCTGTTTCATGTGTATCCTGTTTAATCATAGTAAACAAATATTTTTGTAATTAGCAGGATGCTAGCCAGATACTCTCTTGCTTTCTTCACTTCTGATGTTTTGGAAAGATACACATACTCTTTCCCAGAGCAGTATTGTGTAATTCTCTACTTTAATGGTTTATGTTAATTTTCAAAGGCAAGTAGGACTTGCTGATTTCCAATATAGATTAAGGCTAGTATTAAGCTTAAGTAAGGCTCAGGATATAAGAGAAATAATAATTAAGTTATTTTCTAGGACCTTTGAGGTTGGCAATTAGAAATAGAGGGCTATGCTTGGCAGAATTTGATTAATAACTTTTTCTCAGCAGTGTATTGATGGCAGGTTGGAGTGGTTAAGTCAAATAACAGAAGGGGTTTAATAGCTCTGTTAATTTCTGAAAATCACAGTGTCAGTAATAATTCCAAGTGTTAATTCTATGTATGGAGTGGCATTTTTTGGCCTACAGCATAGTTACGGCATTGAGATTCATGCACCGTACAAACCTACAAGGAAGGCTGCTACAGCAAAGGAGAAGGTACTATAATAACTTGTAATGAGGAGTATGAGGAGTACAAAGCTGAATGGAAGACAAAATTAAGTTTGCTTTGGGCACATATGGCGTAAATTTAAAATTGAATTTAAAATTGAAACAGTTCGTCTTGTTTGGCTTACGTTTTTCTGTTTGTATTGCACAACAGCTACAAGGTTAGTTTTAGGGCTAGTGAAAGTAAAATACAGTTGTGAATATTAAGTTCTAAAAGCAGACAGGGTATAAAGAGTGATGGTTTCTTGGTATAAACAGATGCCTGGGTTGGAATTAATGTTGAGGTTGGGGAAAACAGGAGTTTCAGAGCCCACATTACTGCTGAGCAGCATAAAGCTCACGGAGTGAGCGCAAATATGCATGTTGAAAGGGAGAGAACTGCTGAGAGAACTCTGTGGATGGTGTTTGTCTCTAGTTTATGACAATAGCAAGGGTGAGGGTTGGAGTTAGGCTTGGAGTTAGGTTAGGATTTTGGGACAGTGAGCGCTCAAGGATGCTTCTCCTCCCCCTCTTCTCCTTTCGTTCTCTCTTTGTAAGCAGAACTCTCTGCTTTGGGCTTCGAGATAACCCATGGCTGCAGAGTGATGCCCATGCGGTGAACAGGGAGTTTCGTGAGCAGACAGAGTGGTGCAGGGGGTACTTCCAAGATCCGTTAAGGTCGTTCTTTGAACAGTAGCTGCCCTCCTGCAGGGACTCTGAAGTACATTTGCCCTCTGGGAAGCTTAGAAAAAATGTACAAATATTTATAAAAGTACACAGTGCGATGTTCAGCTTGACAATCAATGCTGAAAAGCTGCTGTGGTTTCAGATATTACATGTGCAGTTCTGCCATCCTTTTTAAAACTGTTTTCTGTTTCCACAAAAACTGTTAGCCCTTACTCTCTCCCATCAACCCAGTTAGCATTTTCTAACTGTAAATATGTCTGTAGTACCTAACAAGGGGGAGACTGTAACACCATGTCTTCCTCCTGTCAATCACTGTTGATGGGCTCCAACTCTCTATGTCACCACAAGTGTTTGCGGATTTTAGCATCTGTCAGCACATAAGCGATGGAGTAGTCTCTCATGAGCTCTGGTTATTTGGTCCTGAGCTATGGTGGTTCTCCTTTCCACTGTGCAGAAAAGGCGATATTCCTCAGAGCATAACAAGAACAGAGGCCTCCTCACAGCTAGTGTGACATGCACTGTTTCTATATAGAGAGGTATTTATATGAACCTGAATTGCAGGTTTAGAGATGCTAAAAGTATACAAAATCCTGTTCCTGCTGCCTGTGTAATCACTGTTTTTGACAAGGTAATTGAGAAGGAGGTAGGTATTTTTAAAATATTCCTGCACACAGAAAATAGAATCTGAACTTACCCCCAAACAAACTGGCAAAACAGAATAACATTATTCGTGCTCTTAAGTTTATGTTTAATTGACATAAAATAAACTAAAAAAGTGCAGTTGGCAGTATTATCTTTGAGAGCTAAAAGGGACTCAAACTCTTCCTTGTGCTTCTAAAACTATGTAGTTTTACCAAAGCCATTTTATTCAACTTCATTATAAAACTGCAGAGTAAAATCAGATTATCCCTGTAAAGTTAATAAGATATATAGCAACTGCTTTGAAACATAGCAATTTCATAAAACGTGGGGTTTTAATAGCACAGGGTATTTGCATTAGCTACCTATAAAATTTTAGAGGACAACAGTTGAGCTTTTAGCAACCCATTGACCAACTAAAAAAGATGGTTTCTTATGAAACTCCATGTTCTGTACTGGGGCCCCTGTCCTTTTACTGTACCATAAATGCATTAATTACTACCATAGACTGCTCTGTATGAAAGAAAGTCATACTGCTGCTGGAGCAAATACCCACAGTCCCTGCTTTCTAATAATCCATTTCATTTTTTCATATCCCTTGAGATCATCTTCCTGTGGTCCTGTTTTGTCTTACCCTCATTTCACTGCACTTTAAACTGTATAAAGAATTGTCCTTCTCTTCCAGCTCTACATGGCCCTGTATTGTCTCGTGGTTTCACTCTGAGAGTAGTGCTGAAAAACAGGTGTTCTTAAACAGTATTCCCAGGGGGTGAACTGACCAACCAGCTTTGGGAAGGCTTTCAGATGAAAGTTAAAGAGGTCTGGAGGAGCAGATATTGGAGGGGAAACCTTACTGGCAGATGAAGGAATGAGTCAGAGAATATGAAGCACTTTGTATTGAAGGCACTAATTATTGTAAGTCTTTACGTTCTTGTTCAGGATTAAATACTTCACACAGCAGACTGTTATCACCTGCAGTATTTTCTTTCTGACTCAGTGCTGTCAGGGTGTGGTAGTGTTCAAGCTCAGGCATAAGCTTTTGAGTGTTGCTGAACAGATAGTGTAGGAAATGCTTCTTATCAGTTAAAAGAGTAACTTAAAAGGAATCAGTTAACCGTTAACTGACAGAACAATACAGTATTTTTTGTCTATCAATCCCCAATGTATATATTTCTAAGTTGGTATCCATCTGCATATGTTAATATCTTTGCTGTGTTTCTTCTGACACTGAGACATAATGTCACAGAAGCAACAGTATGTGTGTTTGAGGCAGTCTAATCCCCAGAAGCTTCTCCACCAAAGTTGCCCCTGGTGAATCTAGTGTATTAACATGCAAGTAAAGGTTCTGAACAGCTCTGGAGAACATTCCCGAGTGCCTTAGGTGATACATCTGGTAAAAGCCTCTTTACCTCTTTACCTATAGTTGCTATGCAGCAGTTCTGCTGGACTTTTCCTGCATCATTAAAGACCTAATGAAATTCCTGTTATTTTAGGTTGTTGGTCGGTTCACCCTGGAGTGGCTATCCAGCTAACAGAACCGGAGATATCTATGCATGTCCTGTTGGTACATCCAAAACCACCTGTAAAAAATTGAGTTTACAAGGTAAGTTGTAACGGATATTGTCTCTCTACAATTGTTCATTTTTTCCTTGTTTTTGTACCAGGCCAATCTATCTTACTAAATCTTTTATTGGTGGGAGTCGCGTGTGTCCTGAAACCAGCTGCTGGGGGGCACCAGGGTGAGTGGGGTGAGTGAGGGGGCTCCGTGCTGGTGTCTGGAGCCGGATCGCCAGGCACAGCCCAGGAGCCTGGTGCAGGCTGCCGGGACATCAAGTGTCTGCATCTTCACCAAACCAGGCGTGCCTGTGTGCATGATCATGAGCAAACTGACAGCTGGACCAGGCGGCTTAGAGGGGCCTCAGGTCCGCGAGTGGGTACGAAGTCTTTTCTGCCTCTGTGTGTTTGCAAACTAAGCACGAAATGGGATTCACTTTTGAGTACAGTGAAAATATGGGGCAGCAGAGCATGCTGAGATGCCTGGTTTGTGTTTACTGGTGGTGTGGAGCATTGCTGTCCTTCACTGCTCCTTCCAGGTTTTTGTCTAAAGCCTGACACTGGGTCGGAGGATTCTGGCATCCCGAGGAATTTAACAGTAGCTGCTCAGCTGCAGCTACTCAGCCAGCCAAAAATACTCAACAGTTAGACCATTTCTTCCTCCCTTTTGCCTTCAGCTCTCTTGAGGGCAGGTACTCTAAATGGCCATACTTAATTCATGTCTATAGTTAATGGTTAGCAAGTTTTTGACAAAGAGTAGCTTTCATTTCTCTTGTCTCAGAATTGTGTGCAGCCATTTGGAAAAGGCCTCTTAGATTCTGAGAAATCAAGCTTTTGAAAAGGAATTCTAACTTACTAAATTGCTTTTGAATCTTACTTACTATTCTGTCATTACTTAATCTCTTTTTATTTCAGCTTTAATAAATATTCCAAATGTGACTGAGATAAAGGAAGACATGAACCTTGGCTTGACTCTGATACAGAACTCAAAAACAGGAGGGTTTTTGGTATGTATCAAGGACATATTCAGTACACACAGAAATTCTTGAGGAGAATGAAGAAACTAGAATACTCCACATTTTTTGATAAATCCATGATGAATGTATTTTATTATGCAGCATAGATTAATACTTATTTTGCATATTTTAAAATATTCCATCCCACTGTCATTACCTAGGGTCCAAAATCAGGAAAATTACAAATTCTCTCCTTCATCATTTATCTAAATATCCTGTGGAATGGCACATAATTAAAGATTCTGTAATTTAAGTCAGACAACATAGGTAAGAATACTACCACCATGGACATCTTTAAGGCAGTCTTGTATATTTCTCATTATGCTTTCAGAAGACAGTATGAGATCTCCCCTCCACCATACGCGCTTGCACAATGACTGTTCTCCTGAGATATTAGGATTTCTAGTCCCGTGGATCTGCGATATGTTTTATTAGGTTAGTGAGCTGGAGGAGGGTGCATTTTCTATATGTATATTCTGCAAACCACTCTCCTTGGAGCCTGTAAAACAGATTTCGTAATTAAATGGAAGTTAACACCTGTTTATTATGCTTTTTTACAATCTTAACCATAAGCATGAAAACCCTTAGAGTGTGAGGGTGTTCCAGTTTGATGCATACATTGTAGGCATGTGCAGGAATTAAGTGAAACAACAACCTACAGACAAAAGAGCTTTGAGGCTCACTTTAAGCTTTGTATTTTTCTGTCGCCTCTTCCCAGTATATCACAAAATTATTCAAATGTTTATTATCTTCATTACCACATCACCTAGTTCGCTGAAGTACTTAAAAGTAGGCCTAATTCCAACTGTTCCAGCAGCTCTCTTGGAGATAGTAAATTTAATCATAATTTCAAAATACAGCAACAGTGCTCTTCTTGATTGTTGGATTGAGAAGATACTGATTAAGAAAATCTTATTCTGTCTCTTGGATAATACCTTTAATAACTGTTAATACCATCCCATGCATACCCACTTTTAGTCAGTATCACTAATTGCAGTCATATAAAACAATGCAGGAAAATTTGTATTTCCTAGTAATACTTGAACTTCTCTCAGTTAAAAAGTATTTCCTGATCCATACGTTACTGATTGACTCTCCTTAAATTGCATAAAATAACAAAAAAAAAAAAATTCAATGCTAGGACATGAAGAGCTAGCCATGCCTTTGGCAACAGGAGTTCTCTTTGGCATGGGGATAATGGGGTACTGGAGACAGGTGCTTATCTGTGACTCAGCCTCAACAAGTACCAAAAGCCTCATGACTCAGTTGTGTCAAGAACTGGACAACAAGTGGAGAAGCTCTGCTCCTAATTGCAAGCTGCTGCCAGCCAGGACTTTGCTCCCAGATGCTGTCTCTGGCAGCTGGCCTCCATGATGGGCTCTTCGGGTTATGCTCAGGGCTTCCTCCTCACAGCTCGCTGTGCTCCTTCCCCTTGCGGCTGCTTCTCTCTTGGCCTCCGTCCACTTCACAGAATCATGGAATCATAGGTTGGAAAAGACCTCTAAGATCACTGAGTCCAGCTATCCACCCAGCACCACCACTCCTAGTAAACCATATCCCGAAGTGCCACATCTACATGTTTTTTGACCACCTCCAGGGATGGGGACTCAGCCACCTCTTCCAATGTCTGACCACTCTTTCAGTAAAGAAATTTTTCTTGCTTACACCAGCCTGTGCTGCATCACTGGGCTGCTGGGCTGGAGCGTGGCCCAGCCTGGCGTGTCTGTGCTGTAGCTCCTGAGTCCTGCTGGTTCAGCTGTTTGATGCCGTGGGGCAGCTTCACACAGGTATCCCAAGTACAGGGCAGTCATCGCCACAAGCTCGTTACATTTTTCTGTGGCATGCTCGGTCCTGTTGGAAAAGTGCTTAAGATTTTTACTGATGGTTAACCAACTTTTTTCCAGATTTGTGATCTAAATTTCTATCAGTTTGTTCTGGGGGCGGTGCTGTGGCTTTAGTTGAAAGGAACAGCTTCCATCTCTTTACATTTAAAATCTCCCTTCTGTATTTAACACTCCACAATCATTCTCCTTTGTCCTTCACTGATAGTTTTTTTGGCCAAAATACACTTTTTCAAATACACTTCTCTCAAATACGAATGACCAAATCTGTGCTGTGATGAGTCTTCCCAGGGCACTACACAGAGTATTTGGTATTCCCCTGTCTCAACTGCAAGTGCTTCTTGTCACGTATCTTTAGGCCATACTTGCTTTGCATGCTGGCTGCATGCTTGTGGTCACCCTACAATCAGCCAGTGCCCAGTCCATCTGCTCATCTCTCTTCCACTCAATGAATTCTCAGTTTACATCCAAATTTCTTAACATTAGTTCTTAACGGCAAGTCTATGCCCCTTTCCAGTATTCCACTTTTCAAGTTCATCAGTTCTTGAGATGTGATCTCCCAGTTTTCCCCTGTATAAATGATACATCTCAAATTTCCAACTGTACCAATGCTAGAACATTAGAGCTTTCCCCCTTTTTAAAAAAGTGAAGATCAGTAAAGTTCGTTAGAACATTTCTGATTTTTGCTCCAAGATTAACATTACAATTCTGAGTTACCACTAAATCAGGAGAAAATTAGAAAATGGGCAAACGAGATTGATCTAAAAAGAACTTTAGGTTAACCAACAACTTTAAAGAGTAGTAACTCTCCTCCAGCTTCACAGTTACCAATATAGATGATTTATTTTGTACCTCTTGCCTTTGTAAATATCCATCTTTTCCAGAAAAACTAACCATGCCCCATGCAGCAGCTAGAAGCAGCTGAAGATCAGACAATGTAGATATACTTCCTTTCTCTTGTCTAGAAAGTCTGCCATCTTGTCATATATCTTAGGATCATTTTGTGTGGTCTACCGTGGGTAAACCAGTGTGAGATTTAGCTCATTTTCCTTTTACTTCTGCCTTTAGTTACCTTTTATTTTCAAAATTCTTGAGAAACAGGTAATAGTGCTGCTCACTCTCTCTTCTGAAACAGAGATGTTGCATTTTCTGTTTTCCGGGTTCTCCCAACTGCACAGGGCAATCAGAAAGTGTGTGTAACGATGCTATCATTTCTCTCGGAGCTGTTGGACAGAGGTTAGGTTCAGATAGTGTTTTTTGTCAGGAGTTCCTAACGCAATTTTCTTTAGAGAAGAAAATCCTTCCCCTCCCAAATATCCTCGTGACAAAGTACCATCTCAGTATCTGTCTTTTTTGTCTAGGTACTTTTGTACCTGTCCTTCTAAGATCAGAGGTGTGGCTGTCCTGCAACCAGCTGGTTGCTCCAGCTGAAAACGTTTCTTCTTACGGAGCTCACTTCCAGCAAAGAAGCAGGATTATTTTCCTCTGAAGGGCAACGAAACGCGTAGCCGAGGGGAACGTGAGGCCAGGGACCAAAATTCTCCTCCGGGCTGCAGGCAGACAGCACAGCGCCGGAGTCTGACTTGCCCGCGTGCCGGCAGCGCGAACGTCCCTGGGGAGCAGGGGTCCGGCGGCCGAGAGGTGCCTGCGGCTGCCAGGGCGGCGCGGCCTGGTCACGGCGCCGGCGCGGCCACCCGCCTGCTCGTGGCTCTGACGCCACCTCCCGGTCCGCGAGGGAACGTCCCGCGCGCTCCGCAGAGGCGGGCCGCGGTCCCGAACCGGCGGACCGTGATGG
>Ga0065711_1038599_pt1 | contig 18602 bp, 13 predicted proteins | sample Hoacrofraction12_FD_59098 | JGI IMG/M metagenome (GOLD analysis project Ga0065711, IMG submission 59098) | Hoatzin crop microbial communities from Cojedes, Venezuela - Epithelial fraction 12 v2 (version 2) | ecosystem: Host-associated > Birds > Digestive system > Esophagus > Crop | place...
TCCCGGCTGGCGCGGCGGGGCGAGCGCTGAGCGGGGCGTTGCTGCAGCGCCGGGGTTTGCCCCGCAGACTTTTGTACTCTGCTCCCTTTTTTCTTTCCTTTAATAACCTTCTGCTCCCTGTTCATTCGACATTAGTCATCGCCTGGCGACCGGGCTGTGTGCAGGGGAAGGCGTGGCTGGGCGTGCGGTGGCGAGGTTTCGTGAACTGGCTTCGCAGTTTTTTCAGCGTTTCTCATTTTTTGATACCTTGGAGTCAGGTTAGGAGAAGACGAGGCTGGTAGCGTTTTCCCCTCTCGCTGGTGACTGTGCTGTTGGGGTAACCACCAAATAATACCTTCTCAGAGGTAAAAATACGGGAACGTATTAGATGTTCTTGTTTAGTTTGTGGAGACGAATTCTGCCTTGCCCATCACGTTTGAAGTGGGAGGAGCGTGTCTGGGGGCAAAAGCTGGTTGCTGGCACCGAGGGCTGGAGTGTCTCGGTTGCATGTTACTATCTTGCATGCCGATGAATGTAACCCGTCTGTGAAAAGGCAGGTTGCAGTAACCTTCTCCTTTGGTTTAAATTGCTACTTTGCTACTGAAATGAGTTGCTGTTAATATTCTTTAATTAAGTTAGAACAGCTGATGGGCCTTTTCCAGTGAAAATGTCTTTTTTCCTTTCATCTTGTTAGATGTTAAGGATAAGTAGCAGTAATAATAATAGAAGCTCCGCTACAAAGCACAGTTGAGTAAAGTTTCGCGAGAGAGCAGTCTTCTGTATATGAGAGGAGAATTTGGTCTGATTTTTCTTAGAATGTTGCCAGTAGAGCACACCTGTTGGTGTTTGCTTTTTTAATAGTAAGGCAGGGTCCTTTTGTGATGGACAGATGAACTCAGTCACACAGCGTAAACAAGGGAAGCGGTATGATACATGGCTTTCTTCTAGCAGCTCTGTATACTAGCAAAATAGCATCTGTAATGCGTTTCGGGGTGTATTTTTGTATTGTATGGTAACATGTGCTATGTAAAAATAATAATCTTAATTAGTAAGCTGTGTCAGGTGTTTGGTATTGGAAATCTGCATGCATTGTGAGAGAAGCTTCAGTGGAAGAAACAATATGCAGAGTGTTTAACAAAAACATGATTAACAAAACAGGAGACAAACGAGAACTTCATGTACTTCTGCTTCACTTTTTGTAGATGGTTTAAATACATTTATAGCAGATGAAAGGCTAAAGCAATTCTAAAAGATGGCACTCTGTGGGTACTGTTGTAATTTCACTGGGTTTTTTGTCTTAATTGTGCTGAAAATGAGTAAGTTCTGCAAGCATTTATCTGATTGTTTATTTGGTGCAATAAAGCACTGACTAGTTCAGGGATCTCGGTGAGCTTAAAGTTGTTACAAGCGTAATCAAAAACAATGGGTTTTATTAACAAAACATAGCTATTGTAATATGATATGGAAAAGACCCCTAAAAAGCAAGCAGAGCTCGTGATACTCCTCTGGAAAAAGATACCTGTGAGCTGGTTAGCCTATGAAGTTATTTTGTGTTGCTCTTGTTGACTTCTTATTTTTGATCAGTCAGTGAGTCTGGGTTAAAATGGGATTCCTTGGTGTGGGAAGCTGCGCTCCCTTTAAGCCACTTACGGCGTAGTTAGCCGAAGCAGTCCCCACAAGCAGAGGGGCTTTTATGAATGGTGCGCGGGGTCTGCGGTGGCCGGGAAGCTGTGACCTGGGCTGCTGGTGGACGAAAGGCTGCCGGGCTCGCGCCTTCGGAGCAGTGACTGCGTTTGCCAGGGGCTGGTGGGAAGCAGCTCGCAAGGGCTGCTGAGAAGGAACGTGTTCTGTCGTCTGGGGTGAAAGGCGCCTGTACGTCTCCCCAGTAACTCCGGTTGCTGTGGGTCAGAGTTTTCGGGTAGGTTTGTGGGGGGGGGTTTCTCTAATGAAGATAACATGGCGTGTACTGTCACTCTGAAAGCAATCTGAACTGGTTTGAACTGTACAAACTGGGGAGGGGAAGAAACTGAGCTAGCCTAAGTTGATGCGCAAGCGAGCAGAGCGCCAGGCGCGAAGCTGGAGTTCTGGGCACGGCTGGCGAGCGCTGCTGGCTGCTGCTCCTGTCCGGGCTGCAGCCACGGGGCCGTTCGGACGCCGGCGACGACTGCGGGCAGCTGCCACCCGGAGCTGGGCCGAGGGCGCGGGCTGCGGCGCAGCCTTCCCGCCGAGCCGGCGTGGCTGCGGCACGGAGCGGCTCCGATCCGCCGCTGCCCTCGCGAAGGCCCGTGCTGTGCCCCGGTTCGGTGGGTGACGCTCCATGTTCCATTCCTCCGAGCAGAACGCGTGTTTGTTCTGCCGGGGCGGGTCTGGAGGGTGACGGGGTGGGTGAGGGCAGCCACAGCCCGCTCTGGTGAGCCTCCCGAAGCTACTGCTTGCCCTGCCCCTCGTCAGCGGAGGCCTGCGCGGCTGGCACCAGCAGTCGGGCCTCGCTGCCCGCAGCACCCCGCTCGCTGGGCTCAGGAAGGGAAGGACGCCTTCGGCTGCATGGCAGATCAGTGCGTTTATTTTCCGCTGGTGAAACCCCAGCGCTGTCACTGAAAGGAGAGGCTGGAGGAGAAGGCTCTGGTAGCGGTGCCTGGCAGAGGCCCGACAGCTCTCCGAGCGGCGGCCGGGCCCGAGGACAGGCCATGCCGGGCCGTGGGCCTGCGGCGGGGGCTCGGGGCCTGCTGGGGCGCAGCCTGGCCGCCCCTTGGTGGGCTCGGGGCCGCAGCCCGCAGCCCCCGGAGCATGGCAGCCGGGGAGCAGGGCTCCGTCGGGCAGGTTGGCCGGCCTGCTGCAGCCCTTGCCCTTCCTCCCCGGCGCCCGCAGCCCAGGCCTCGCTTCAGGTGGTCCATGGAGAATTTCCGTGGTGCGCTCTAATGTTCTGGTCCTTTTTGTTGCATCCCTCTCTTGCAGGCAAATGAAGACAACATCACCTAGGGAAAAGTTAGAGAAAATCCATTCTTAGGGTTTCAGTATTTTTAAACAAGTTGCCTTTTTATCAGAAAGTTAAAACAAAAAAGTTAGGCATACTTTCAATGTACAAGTGTTTTCCTCCTATTGCAATTTTAAGATATAATGGTTACAAAAGAAAAAGAAATTACTGTTTTTCTCTAAAATGTCTCCATGGCCATCCCTTACAGATCTTCCCCCTGCACCTTTTTTAATTTGCATAGCATTTTACAAAGTTCTTGCCTAGCACTAGAAGTTAAAGACCAGTCAACTTCCTGCTTAATGATTTTTTAAAATAATTTAAAACATGCCTTTATTTTAGCGGAGAAAATAAAACTGTGAGCTATTATTTTGTTTGAGAGTGACTGATTCATCCTTCAAGGAAGAATTAAAAGACTTCTCCCTCCTCCCCCCCCTATAGTGGGGCCTTTTGCTTATAAAAGTCTTGTGATCTAAGGGTTCTAACTGAAATGTAGGGGGGTTTTGTGAACCTTAAATCAACATCATAGCCAGTCTAATACTCTGATTGCTATTGTGATTAATTCATTATTAAAAGAGGGAAAAGGAATCTGTTGTAAATCCTTTGAAGGTGTACGAGCTGGAACTTGCTTTCTGCATCACAGCTCAATGGGGGGATTTTTAATGTGTTTATTGTTTATACAACCATGGGGTGGTAATTGTGGGCAGTGAATAAAATTACCCTTTAGTTATTGGATCTGCAAAGCAGATGGTTCGTAGATATTCTGTAGGTTGTACAATTAGCTAGCCTTTCTTGTTTATTGGAGTTCAGTGCTCCAGGTCCCCATTCCCTCACGGGTGAGGCACATCTCGGAGCATTAAGTGAGAGGGCTTTGGGGGGATTCCCTTGTCTGGAGAGTGCTTGTGGTAGCTGGCAGCAGGACAAAATGCATCGAGAATGGCTCTGGACAGCATCAGTGCAGTTCAGTAAATGTCCTGAGCTTAGCTGTAGCCATCTCCAAGGCAGCAGGAGCAGGGGGGAGAATGTCCTGCAGGGAGGGGAAGGGGCTGAAGGCAAGAAGGTTGGAGCAGTTTTTCCAGTGCCAGGCAGGGTAAGAAGTAGCAGAGATACGGGGAACAAGTGAGGAAAGGGAGGAGCGGGAGCATGTGGTGCCAGACATTGCTTTTTCTCAGGTGAGGTTCAACTGTAAGGAAACAAGGAAGGAGCATTAGAAACATTCTAGATTTCTGTTTGTTTGTGTGGGTGCAAAAAGCTTTTCTTCTCTTCACCTTCTTAACGAAACCTCGTTATGACACACAAGTGGTGTGGAAAGCCTTAGTCTATCACCTGTGTTACACTTTTAATATTTGTTAATAAATGTACTCAAAAGCATTTGCATTACACGTGTTCAGATAGAAAGCATCTAATCTGTATATTAATTTGCTTTAAATGATTCCACTCATGCAATCTCTGCTGGGAATGCAATGCAAGCAGGATCCTTTCCAGCTTGTTGCGGGTTTGTCCTCTTCCTGGGCAGAAAGGCGGCAGCAGGCAACGCATCCCTGGCACTCCGGAAGGAAATCCCAACCCACGGTCATCACCTTGTGTGGGCAGAAGTCTCTGTCGTTGTACAACACGTGAATGGGGTATTTGTGCATTTGTTGTCAGGAAGGTAAATCTGATGGGTGAAAACTGGTAAACTGGTCAGCGTTCCCTTTAGCCTGTTCCTGGGGAGTATGGCTTACGGAAGCTTGCTGGTGGTCGGGACGTAGCCTGTGTGTGGTGGGTCAGCCTTCGGAAACTGTCGTTTGCTGATATGGTATAAGCACAGGATGCAAATTCCCAGATGTTTCTTCCTGGGTCGATTTCAGTGTACAATGCTGGTACTGATACACGTTACCTAGTATGCTGTAATTCAGTATCTCCGCTTGGAATTAACTCTTGTACTTTATAGTGGCAGGTTTTGTGGTAATTCCAGTTTAAAAAAAAAATACTTCACTGATCTCTGAAACAATTTCCAACAAATGATAACTCCTGGACTTCCATGTCAGTGTGACATGCTTAAAAGTGAAGTGGTTCGTATCTTTCACAGAAACAAACCCAAGATGTTGTATGTAATGCAGAGGATTTCAAGGGCTTCTGGACAGGTGAAGTGCTGGAGCGTTAGCTGGAGAAATTCAGTGTGCAGATGTGTTTGTGTGACACTGCTCACTGATTGTCTTGGGCAGATTCCTCCTCAAGTATTGTGTGGCATCTGAAGATAAATAGAGAGATCTTAAAAAGAGTTAAGAGTTTTGTCTTGTTTTTATTTAAAAACAAAATTGCCAGATTTTCTTATTAAGAAATAAGACAGCAGTATAAAAATGATTGCGTATCGTGAAAGGAGATTTCATTTGTACTGTCATAGTGCTAAACTCCAAATTGATGTGCTCTTTTATGAAGTAGAGGGAAATCCATGCTCCATACAACTTACAGCCAAAAAGGCAAATTTAAGCAGATAGATGAAACAAGTGGAGGGGAACAAGAACATGCCTTTTTTTCAATACAAACCTTCATCCAGGGTGCTTGTGATCCAGGAATAATGCAGAGTTTGTTGGTCTGTATTACCTGATACAGCCTGAATCCAAGATGTGCTAGCAGAATTTGCCATCTGTTGCTGCTCTATACCCTGCATAGCGAGCTTTGTCCTCGTAACTTGTGTGATGAAAATAACCAGTGCTGTATTTTAGCTGAAGTAGAAAATACTGGCATATGATACGATTGATACATCACCTCACTGATTTCTGGGAGCGTGTTTGGATTTCAAACAAGAGATGAAAAAACACTGAACCACGTTGTCTCGTAGAGCTGTGAGATGTGTCCGTTTTCTCTGTGCTATTTGGACTATCCAGTAAGAAAGAAAATTACTAAGTTTTCTTAGTTTTGCCATTGTTTCTTAGCATAAATCACAGCAACAGCATATACTGAGCTTTGTGAGATTTCACTGTAATTAAATACATTCTTTTCCAGAAGATACTTTTAAAAATCATTGTGTAGATTTCTGTACAGACTAGAAAGACTGACACAAAAAGCTTTCTGTGGGTCAAAGACTTGAGTATTTTTAAGAAGTTTTGGTAGAGAACACTGCCTGTTTGTTGGGGCTGGTGTAATCTGTCTTCTCATACTGAGGGAGTTTTTCAATATAGTTATGGAACGCAGAAGTTATTTTTAAGCAACACCAATTCACCAAGTCATGGACTGACCCTGAGATGAAACATAGAAAACAAAACCGAAACCAAAAACAAAAAAACCCAAACCAGACAACAACAAACCCCACCCCAAAGATACTCAGTAGCTTGAAACATGCTGAATGAGCAAGGCGGGTTGAATAGAGGAATTAGGTTTGTCTGATGAGCCACTGAGTTTTACTTTGGCCAAGCCCGCGTGCTTAGAAGGGAGCAGGCAGACCACCGTCCTTCAGTCAGTTGCTCCTGCGCTACCAGAGTCTGGACATTTGCTCACACAGTGTAGGAAGATAACAGTTTCTGTTAAACTTAATATGTTTATCGGTATTCATAATGACTGGATTTTTTTATCTGGTTTACTGTTATTGATGTAAAAGAAGATCCCTGAAATCACAACCTGCATGCTTTTAGGAAGTGCGTAGTTCATCAGGTTTAGAAAGCCTTGCCTTGTTTGAGTTTGAACAAATGCTGTTTTAGTGATATAGTTCATTGTAATGTTTTATATTCTATTATTAAATTGTCCTGTATTACTAGCATATGGATGTATTCTATGATATAAATATTTACTAAAGTATTTCAGGAGGACTAAAATTTGAAATAGAAAAGGAAGATACAATTATTTCTTTGTTTTGCACAGCAAAGATAACTCATTGCAGTTTTTCCAGAGTTTTCCTTTGTTTTCCCTTCATCTCAAAGCATCACAGGGCATCATACTACAGCAGAACAAAAATACTGTACTATGGTAATATTCCAGATAATTTTTTTTATGGAAAGTTGAAAATAATGCTTTATGTATTGCATCACAAACTATGTGATGTTATTTTTGGATGTTCAAATTTTGACAATTTCAATAAGATTAAAAGCTTGTTTATTAGTTACTTAGTCCTATGTGCACATCTTTGCAGATTGAAACAGTTGATGGACAAATGTCAGGTTGGGAGACTAGTTAATTTATGTGAAACTTCAGTGGAGGATGGATAAATACAAATAATAAAAATACTGTCACCACTAGAAGTGTTTCTGCAGCAGTCTGTAGCAGTGTCAGCGTTTTAAGATGCTGTTCTAGTTGTGTTAAAGAACACCTGTGAGTCCTCAACTTCTTGGTGTTTGTTGGGGCTCTTTTTCCCGGTAATTACTGCATGATGACTTTCCGAATTGATTGTTCTCAAACTTGCAGGTTGGAGTACTGTGAACACAAAGTATCTTGCTGTGCAGACACTTTCCACATTTTGAGGCACAAATATTATCTTTTCCTTGTGAATGGAGGCCGAGATTTATCGCGATTTAGAAGAGTGTCGCTGTATGAAAACTTGCAACAGCCCCTCCTGCAGTTGTGTTGTGCAGAACAGCAGTTCAGAAATGCTTCATCCTGCACTCCAACAGCCAGATGCCTTCTTTTACTTGTAGAGAATTTTTTTCTTGCAAAATCAAGAACTACTAACCCTAAGTGGGTAACTTCTTCAATATTTCATGCTTCTCTTGAAGCTGGTAATTGGTTCTGTATGATCCTAAGCAAATGTTTCCCCCCGAGTTTGCTGAAACAAGCAGGCAATTGATAAAAGCGTGTTACTGTTGGCTGTGTGTCAGACAGCCACCTGCCTGCTTAGGCTTTTCTTTCAAAACACTTGGCATGTCGCTCGCTTCCCAGTCTTTGGGTGGGCAAACCGAGACGTGTTGGAGGAAGGGGAGGCAGGGTACCCTGCTGCAGCAGCTCCGTTGCTGCGCTTTCCCTCCGTGCCCAGGGTCTCGTGGAGGCTGCCTTAGCTTCGATCTCCGAGCTTAGAAATAGCCTGGAGCCGACTGAAGGTATTTGTGTGTTGCGCAGGTTTATAACCAGGCTAGAGATTTTTGTCATGGGCGCAAAGATGCCTTCTAATTCCAGAAGTTGACCCTGCTTTGGCAGGGGCTGGACTGGATGATCCCCAGAGGTCCCTTCCAACCCCTGCCATGCTGGGATTTTGTGGAATTCAAGTGTGGTGTGTTCTTCCACCCCCAGTATGAATAAATACAAAGTGTGAAACCTCTGCAGTGACATTCTACTAATGTTCATTAGCTAATTAACAACCAACTACAAAGCCTCTGCTCTGGCAATTTCTAACAGCCTCAAACAGAAGGAGAGCAGAAATGTAGTTGTGATAAACTTTCTTAATTTTTACAATTTTTATTTTATCAACCCTCCCATCGTACCACTGTCTTTTATGTTTACACATGTCTGTGTGATTTATAATTTCTTAAACTAAGACATCAGGTGAAAATCCTTATGGAAGAGTATAGCCTATTGAAGTTCAAAACTTTTACGCTTGCTTGGCCTGTATTTCAGAATGAAGTTCTGGCTCTGGTCAACAGATGAATAACTACTGTTCTTCAGCATCTTTTGAGGCAAGAATCTGGCACTTGTATTTAAAGCTTTTAAAAGAAGATTCTTTACAGAATATGGGGGGGGAAGAACCTGGGAAACAGCTAATTGTCTGTGTTCTTTCAATATATTTTTTCATTTTACACAACTTTTTAAAAGATACTGTAACTTGGGACTTTTTATCTGCTTTACTGTTAAACTTCCATAATTCAGCTGAACCCAGTAATTCAAGATTGGAAGCTATCTTGTTCGTACAGCCGACTTATTTCCTTGTGGTGGCCGGGAGAGAAACCCGGGGATGCAGAACTGCGTACTTCCCCGGTCCTTTTTCTCGGGCATCTGCTGTAGGCCAGCATCAGTCCGGATTGCCATGTGAGATGCAGCTCTAGCCTGATGCAACGTGGCTTTTCTGAAGTTCTTACGGGTAGCTGGATTTACTATGTGCATTTGATATTTGGCCTTTTTCAGTCTTTCTTTGAAACAGGACAATCCAAGCTGGAGACAATGATTATAACTGACGATATGCTATTTTTTGAAATATAATGCTTTCTTGTTTTTAATGCATTTAATCATCTCTTGCATAGCGTGTGGGCTGAGCAGCTGTCTACGGTAGTATTGATGACTTAGTTTGCCTTTCAGAGGACCTTACTGATGGACAGCCTTGTATGGTCCAAAGTTTAGACTGCTTACCAGCGTATTTTTTTAATATGAACATGAAATGGTTTGGTGTCATGTTGCCTCGTGATGTAATGTGTTAAATTTGTAAAACTTACGACTTCATAGGTGTGCAAACACAAACTCCGCCTTTTCAGTTTAAAGTGCACATCAGCTTTCTGCACAGGTTTTCCTTGAAAGTAGAGCTAGTGTTTGATATGATTAATCTTGTCCCGTGTGCTGGAAGCGGACCCAGCAACATTGAATGACGTGGAGCTAATGTCTGCCTTCATTTCTAGTTCTGTGGTTTTTATTTCAAAGTGTGTGTTAGGAGATGCCTCTCACCTGGGCAACGTCAGGATCATTTCTTCGTCTAGATCAAAGAATATGTGGCTGTCAGACTTCCCGCATTATAGGATTTACGTGTTGGTTTGTGTGTTGTCTTCGAGTAGAATGGTGATTTACGTGTGCAGATTTACTTGGGTAGGGAACATTCAACATCTCCCCCAAGTAAGTTATCATTCACTGTGACACAACTACAGCTGTGTAGATTTTCTCCTGTGCTGGTCATTTTGAATTGGTTAGAGCAGTTGTGGCCTTGACCACCTTGACTAACTCTAAACTGGACAGACAGGATCAGATCCCCATTTAATCCCAGGTGAACTTAAACCAAGTTGTGAAGATGCAGTGGCTTGAACTAATGGTTTTCAAATGCCAGTTTGTACCTTTAAACGCAGTGGAACCTGAACGCATGACTCTAAAAGTCCTGTGGCTGTCCAGATGTACTTGGCGTTGTTGGAGTGCTGTGGGTGCATGCTAAATGTAGTAATAGCTTTGATTATTGACAAGTTCAGCTGCTGTATGAAAATACTTGTGTATATTTTATTCAAGAGCCCCGATTGAAATGGCCCTACCACAGAAGGAAAGCAAGCAAATCACCTTGATTTGACCTTAACATCTTCCAGTTGCAAAGAAGCCAGCAGGATATGAATCAAAACAATACTGCCGGTAAACACATCCCAGAGCAGCTGGCTACTTTCTGCTGTTTTAACTGTGTGATTGAAGTAGTTTGACTTTCTTGATGGTAGATGTGATTTAATTTGAATACCAACATGCCCTTTTGCCATAAGAAAAAATAAATTTAGTATACCAATGTAATAGGAATCCACTCTAAGTATCCTAACAGTGCAATAACAACAGCGAAGAAAATAGCCATGAATAATTCTATTCTCAAGTAATATATTCAGTATATTTTTTTCCACTTTTCCAAGATGTTCATTACACTGAGAAATTTCCTAATTTATAGTTATAGAGATAAATTTCTTTATTGGAATTGAAGACCTATTTGGTCTTCTCTCAGATGTCTCCTTATGCTCATTTTTACCCCAGGTATTAGCAGAAAACAGTGTATTCTCAGTCTCTGTTTTGTAAGGTTTCTGCCTGTCAAAAAGGAGGGCTTGGTCCCTTTGTCGTCATGACAGCTGTTGAATTCAGTCAGACCAGCACAACCAGCTGTAAATGTGAGAAACAAGACCTGTGCCAGACACTGGGTTAATTTTTATTTCATTATAATGGAAGCAACACTTCAGAATCTCTGCTGGAAGTGTATTTTTGATGTGCTCTGCAATGGCATGTGCCATTACTGTGGCCATCTTGCAGGAAGAACTAGTGAGTCCATCATCTTCTTGCCAGTCTCTTCTTTGTGATGACCTTATTATCTGTTACAGAAACTGTCACTGGTCACTATCTGTGGCTTGGCTAAAGAACAGCAGCAAGATTAATTCCTTGAGGTCTTCTGTAATAACATGCCTGCTTCATGCCCCAAGGCCTTCTTGCCTACCAAAACCTCACAAATCTGGAAGACTTGTGAAGGCCAGTTGTTCTGACAGTGTTAAACGTGATCAGTCACAAAGGAATTCCTAGTGGTGAAACCTCTTTCCAGATGGAGCTTCTCATTAATGCTACTTTTTTTCCTTCCCATAAACAGGCTGAATACATAATCATGATCATTTGAAATCAGACCATGTTTGGCTTATTCTGTCGTAGGTACCTGGCAGGGTATTAACTGACCATGTTTTCTCTACAGACAAATGTTTTTGTTACTCTTGGAATGTCTTTGCTGCTTTAGCAAGTCTTATTTGGCTTGATTGTCTGTAACTTCCATATAATTCCACTATTATTTGACTTGGAAAGCAACAGTTCTCAAAATTCATGGATATGTAGGTTTCTCCTCTCCCCTTAGGCTGCTGTACTTTTTCACTTGTATCTCTTTTAAAGTAAGTGTTCTTCCCAGATCAGTAATTCTTTCTTGGTGTAGATGTACACTGCATGCTTCTGTGTGTCACCCCGTCCACTGCCGTGGATAGATTCGGGTTTGTTGGGTAGCACTAGCATCAGGCTGCTCTGCTGAGCTCAGCTGGCTGATCTCACCACACTGTTTTCTGTTTCATAATATGTGTTCTGCTCAAATTGGTGACTTCAGTTATAGGTCTGCCTACTTAAATTATCCTCCCATTTAAAATTTAAATCAGTCCATAGCAATGTGGTCCATGGCTATTTCAGCAACTGATTTTTTTCTGTTCTGTCTTTTAGGCTCAAGTTTCTTGAGTAAATAATCTTTGGTTTAATTGCTCTTTCATCACTGTATCCATGAAATGAATACCTGTACCAGTCATACTGTTATGATGAGTACTCACGATCAATCAATGTCTAGAAAAGCTAGGTCTTACAGGACCACATTTCCAGTGGTATTTGTTTCTAACAGAGCTGCCACCCCTAAGTTTGAGTGGCCACTGCTAGCAGCCACCTCTTCTCTGTTGTTGGAGATTCACTAAAAAGCGTTCATGGTTATGCTGTAAACTCTGTCCGTTTTCAAACGCAGGAACACCAACTACAGAAATGAACAGTTTCCAGAGAGACAAGTTCTTTCTGAAGGAGAGAAGGAAGACTTTTTTTTTTTATTGAAAGTTTCTAGCTTTGATCATGCTATACTTGTCACGGACGCAAGTCTTTCCGTCTTTTGCAAGGAGGTCATCAGTGAGGTCAGATCATCAGTTCTTCAGAATTCAGCGTGAAACCTGAAGTTTGTATTGCCATTGCAGTAGATAGTGTTTCACTCTCATGAAGACTTATTTGGGGATAGTGAGGTCTAAAGACTCGGCCCACCCCTGTGAGGTGTTAGTTGGTGACATGTATGGAACGAGTAACCAACCTCGTGTCAGAGCTTTGTCCCATGCTAGTTCTACTACATTTTCCTTCGTTTAAATGCTTTGTATTATTGGTCCCTGTTGAGGATAGGAGCAGTGATGGCGATGACCTCTGTTCTGAAAGCATTTTGAACTGGCTTCTCGGAGCTGAGGGCCGGCACCCTGGCGTGGATCTCAGTGTGGAGAGGGCCAGTGGCCCTGCGGCAGAGGCGTGCTGTGGCTGGGCAGGAGGATCCTCCGGGGAGGGAGCCTGGCTCGGACTGGGCCACGTTACCAACCTGGCAGGGGTCGCCTGCGTCTCACCGCGGCAGGCACGTGTGCTTGGTTCAGCGGTGGCTGGCCATGTCGAATGCCAGCGTCGCTCAGATCCTGCGTGCCGCTTCGCTAGGCTGAGGACAGAAACTCTCCAGAACACCACGGGCACATTACTCCATCCGTTCAGTTGCAAGTAAATGCTGCCTTTTAAGGTGACCATAAATGACAAGTTGAGGGACGTCTGGCTTATTCCATGTCTCTGACAAAACTGCGGGACAGATCCTTCCTGTGGCTCGACAAGAGGATGTTGACACGCAGCAGCAGCATCAGTACTAAAACCGAATGAAAACGGGACAGGAGGAGTGTGTGAGTGTGTGTGTGTGTTTACCTTGCCGTATTTGGACATGTTGAACTGAAGTCTGCGTTAATAGCCTCACTGAAGTCTATTTTTAACAATGTTCATTAGAAGGTGTGTTCATAATCATTTGGAGTTAACCAGCAGCATTACTGTAGAGAAACGACTTACAAACTGTATTTGCCACTGTAAGGAAGAAACTTCTTTAAAAATGTTATTTGAAGAAATAATTATATGCAGACTATGTAATACAGACTTGTAAAATTGTTTTTATTGTGCTTTTGTTGGACAAAAGAAGTGGAGCATTGTACACTTACCTGAAACAAGAGACCTGTAAGGCAGGATTTGAGTGTGGTTTTGCCCCTCATTTGCTGGGTATGTTAACGTTTCCTCAGGCATTTGCAGGCTTCCCTGTCTGGTCACATGAGAGCTGAACTAACAGAGAGTGTACTACGTGAGCTTGAAAAGAAAAAGCAACAAGAGGTTAGACCCTCTGTAGAACCTCTTCTGTGCCTTTGCTGAAAAGCTCCCATTTTTAAATTTTTGGATTTGAAGTGGTCTCTTGCGTGAATGGGAAGGCAAAGAATGCAACTGGGTAGATAGGTATCCCATTAACACCTGTAACTTGTCCTGCTGTCTGTGATACTGCAGAGAGAGCTAGCAACTGACCTAAAGCACCTTGCTGAACTGTTTCAAGTTGGAGATAGCACAAGTGATGTGCGCAACGTATTTTCAGTTCCTGTGGTATAGTAATGCGGGGGTTTGTTGTTAATTCCTCCCTTTCAGATAGGACTGGGCTTAGTGCTCTGTGCTGCTGGCGAGTGTTCGAGCTTTGTTTGGCTTGGGGTGCTTTCCTGCCTGGTGCTCAGCTGCTTCCTCCTCCTTGCTTCATGGTGCGTAGAAAGTTCAGCTCAGTATCAGCTAACTGAAATTGTATATATTTTTATGAAGCTTAAGTAAGACGTCCTAAAAATGGAAAGATATGCCTCTAACTACCATTACTATGTAAGCATTGTATGAAATAGCAATCCTGCAAGTTCTGGGAGTGCATTCTTTTCTGCTGTTGTCATCCGTGAGTGTATTTCCTGAGCTGTGATATCGACGTCTTCCTGGAATTGCACAGTGCAAGCGAGAGCAGACTTTATTTTGAAAGTGGAAATCCCCTAAACCAGTATTTAATTATTGTGGTTTTTTAAGACTTTAAATTGTGTAATTTTTCGGCTACTTCATGTTACTGAGAAAATTTGCTTTTGATAGCTGTGTTTTAAATCCCTCATTTTGAGCTTTATGATAAAGAACAGTGAAAATAACTAATCGAGTTTGTAATGTTTCTGGTGGTAGAACTGCTTATTTAAATATATCTATAGTAATTGTGAGGCTCAGGATCTAAATCATAACTGTGAGCATTTACTTTTTCCTATTATCTGTAGTTATGAAAAGGTCTAAAAAATAAGTTTGAATTCGGAAGGGAGTACAGCACCCCAGTATCCCGTTTAAAAGAGACAGTAACACTTAAATAATTAATGCCATTGGTATTGTCTGATACCTGGCAGGAAGATAGCAGTAGCTTTTAACTATTATCCTTGATTAGTTTTTTGTCTTTTCTGCAGTGACTTCAGTGTTTTAGCTGTTACCACTTTTCCCCATAGTTTCCGTTTTGTATCCAAATGCGGGCAACTGCTGCATAAAATTTGCGTAGCTTTGGTTGCACTCTTCTGACTTCTCAATTGATCCGACTTGAAACTGGGTGCACAAAACTGGGTAGACTTCTTCAGCTAAGCAGGCTGGGAAGATTGTGCATTTCAGTGCAGTGGGAAATGGAAAACAAGCAGAAGTGATCAATGAGGTATCTTTTTTATTTGTTCTTTTTGCCCTCCTTTTTCTTTGTCACAGGAACATGTGCTTTGATTACAGGCCTCCCAGTGTCATGCTGTTTTCCACAGAGCTGTTGTCTTCTGTAGGGCATTTGTTCCTGCCTCAGTGCAGGACTTTGATCATCGCCTGGGTGGATGTGAATATAGGCGAGGCAGGATTGCTCAGGTGAAGGTGATAAGAAATCGGTGGGTATCACTAGGACAGATAGACAAGATTCAGTGTTCCGTTTGAGTTGGGATCGGCTGCTGTGGAGCTTGGCATTTGGTTTTAGATGGACCCTCCTGTAGTTCACGATCTCGGCATGCTGGCCCGACCGCTCCGCAGTGCGCGTGTTCCCCTCCCCTGTCCCCAGCTGCCACCTGCAAAACGCTGGCAGCGCTGCTCGCCGCCGTTTGTTGTCCCGGTCGCCGGGTCCGGGAAGTGCTTGTGACAGAACCCCATTTCAAGCCTGCTTTCGATGCGAGTGAACTATTAACTGCGGCTCTGATTATGGTTTTCTAGCACATTATACTGTTACCTCTTTCCTCCCCCGGCATTTTCAGCTCTGCTCTCTGGGCTGCGTGTCAGGAGGCCACAGCGCAGCCTCAACAGCTTCACATTCAGGATGTATTGCTTCTAGTGCCCTTGTCATAGAACAAAATGGGGCAGGTTTGATAGAATCTGCTTTTGACAAACCCAAGCTATTTCTTAACATTTGAAGTTCTAGTGCCTATGAGATAGCCTGTTACTGGTGTTGGTGTGCTTAATTTTCCCTGCTGAGAATTTGGAATTAAACTAGAAAATGGGGTGGGGAATTAAAAGGCAGAAATAAGAATGGTGGTGTTGTGACCAGTATTTGAGATTCCCTTGAAACTTTGGATCTGAGTTTTTAAAATAAATTTGAGTCGTATTTTCAGTCTTTCGGGAACTGAGGCAGGAAAGCTATCTAAATTGTGTCTCCAGCTGGTAAACTTTGATGCAAAATATTGCCATCTCATGGCAAAATTGTATGCCCATAGGAGATTTTACAGGAAGAAATGTTTTTCACTGAGAGAAGAAAATTGCGTCTAAGCATCGTAGTAGCGCACTGCATAAAGATGCCATACTTCCACATGGCAGGAACCCTGTGAGTACTGGTCTGAGAGTTTTCTCTTGTTTTCACTGAACCGTTTGCCATTATTCAGTGTTTGTTACCATTCTTGACCATTTCCATGCTTAATCTTCGTTCCTTCGGTATAGTGTTCTATCCCTCTGAATTTTCTTGTTGCTGTGTACTGAATTGTCTATGCTTTGTACTGCGGTCATCTGTCCCAGTGTGTGGTTAAAATTATTGGCATTATTTAATGTACCATTGACCTGACTTCTTTCCCTTATGGCACTTGTGCAATAAGTCTTCATGCATTTTAAACCAAGTGTGTCTAACTTTATAGTTATGCTTCTGTCATCCACTCCCCACTATGGGAAGGCATACCGTTCACTTTGATAGGAATAGTTTATATAACTTTGAATTTATCAACATTAGCTCAATCACCTTGCTTTATGGTTTTTCTCAAGTTACTCAGTTGTCTTTGATCTCCTTGAATTGTAATGTCACTTGTAAATTTTGATGTTCCACATCTGCTCTTGTCTGTTTATAAAGTGTTAGTAGAAATACTAATTTCTTTCTAGAGTGAAGTTGTGTAGTTCTGCTACAAGTACTTGAAGTCTTTAAGGGTAAACGAGGTCAAATATACCTCACACAGATGATACTGCTGATGTATCTTTTCTGGGAAGTTGGAGCACTGTTTGAAGTATTGATAATTTCGGCCTTACAAGCCAGATGCTTGTTGTAAAATTCAAGTAGAGTTTGCTACTACATGCAACTTTTTTTTAGCTTCTAGCTTGGAGAACAGAAGAGGAGAGAGCTCCCTTTGCTGAAACATAGAAGTTTGCACATAGAGCGTTCTTAGCAGCAAACTTGAGTTTTGCTGTGTAGATCTGTTTCAGAGCAAGATGAAGAGTAAACTGCAGTTTAGCAATTGATAAAACTTCATTTTAGTAAAACGTTTTGCTAATCCATAGCCAGATTCATTAGAGAACAGTGGTATTCCCCAGTCTATCTTTATGGTATGCAAGAATTTGGCATTTCTGTAGTAGTCATTTGAGCAGGAACAAACGCGTGTTGCATTAAAGAACTTCAAGGTGTACCCTGAGTAAAAGCAGGAGTTAACATCATCAGTTTCTAAGTTTTGCAAGGGCATAGTTGGATTTTTCTCCCTGCTAAACCCGATTTAAGCTGCTGCTTGTCGGTCACTCGTTCCTGAACCACGGTTCTCAAAGCAGAGATGGAGACTGCAGTGTCAGTAAAAATACGCGAGTCTGCTGTAAGTGCAATCACAGCACTGATTTGGTCTGGTTGCATTTTACGGGTGGTATGCAACAGGAGGTTGGTAGTGTCTGGCTCCAGACCATCTTGGTGATACACCTTGCACCACATCCCTCAAAAACTTGCTTTGGCAAAACTGGGGGAGCTGTGGAAATCCCAAAGACTCTTCGGCTGTCTTTGAAAACTCTGGTGTAGCTGTTAATTTTTATCATTGTGAAATTTTTTTATATAATAATTTTTTCCCAGTATACTATATGACAAAATTCAGAAGCATGCTTTTATAAATGCATATAAACCAAATTTGGTTTTATGCTTCCAGTTGAAATATATCTGCCTACAGTTTGTGTGCATTATATCTAGAAATAATGTGTGCAGTAATACTTCAGTAATAATTTTACAGGGCTAGGAGAAAATACAAGTGGAAATTGAAGAATAAATGCAGCTATTCTTCTCCTTGGTAGTGTTTATATCTTTACTTACAGTTACTCTCAGTTGAACTCCTGTTTGCTTGTTTATAGGAGTGTTCAGGCGGGAGATTGAGCAGTGTCCGTTTGGAGCTCCTCCGCTTTGCAAGTGTTGGGTAGCAGTACCGCACAGCGTGCATGCGCTGCAGTTACTCGGCCGTTCCAGTTTTTAAGTTCCTCTGTGACATTCATTCTGAATGACTTCATACCCTAAATTAACTGAGAATATTCCAACACCAAACTAAGAATTTATCCTTCTATGAGTAGTTGTGAGTGGATAATTGATGAACGTGTTTGTCACCTGACAGTCTGTGTGGAAAATCTAAAATCTGTCTGTGATACTCTGTACCCCTCCTCCCTCTCAGCTGGCACTAGGATAAGACCGAGCTGTATTCCTCAAGATAAATCAGCTGCTTGCTAGTCTGCAGAGCTGCTTTTGAGCACTGTGCTCTGGCGAGGTTGTTCGGAATGGCTGTGGATTCGGATGTGTCGGCAGAACAGAGCAATACAGACTGGGGATGGTCCAGAGGAAAGGTTCAGATTTGGGGTCTGTCGTTTCTGTTTTCTTTAAGGCATAGAGCCTTGTTGACTTAAACTACTGAAAACTCTATTTATTGCCAATTAGCTTGTGATACTTCATATGTTTGTGAAGTGTGAATGCTCTCCAGACATCCTTCAGATGACAAAGGTTCTTTTTTCTAAGGTGAGCTACAGATGGTGCCTCAGGCTTCGAAGGATATGACCGTAAATATGCCTGTATTCGAAATGGTCGTCTTCTGTGCCTGCCTGATCTCTTCTGTTGAATGGTTGGTTTGAAAGCTATAAAAATATTAATCTTGTGAGCATGTTAGGACTGGATATTTGCGGATGTAGAATCTTGCCTGCTCCCTAGAGTGGAGTTAAAGTATGTAGCCATCGGCAAAAAAAAAAAAGGGGGGGG
>Ga0065711_1038600_pt1 | contig 18602 bp, 18 predicted proteins | sample Hoacrofraction12_FD_59098 | JGI IMG/M metagenome (GOLD analysis project Ga0065711, IMG submission 59098) | Hoatzin crop microbial communities from Cojedes, Venezuela - Epithelial fraction 12 v2 (version 2) | ecosystem: Host-associated > Birds > Digestive system > Esophagus > Crop | place...
CCCCCCCCCAGCTCCCCAGATCCAAGCCTTCTTAGGGTTCTTCTTTTTTTTTTTTTTACCACGGGGGAAGAAGGGAGTTGTCAAAGTTAAAAGGCACAGTTCTGATGAAGAGAAAAGAAACAGTTATAAAGAAGTCACTAAACAACCACTTGGATGAGAATACTGCCATCAGCTTGAACTCCTGCAGGTGGCTGCTCTGCAGTTCCAGCTGCAGGTACAGTAACTGGTAAGTCCTGTTTAGGCTTAGACATCTCCTTTTTCCAAGAAATTGCATCAGTTTGTAATGCCACCGCCCCCTCCCCTCCCCGGGCACCCCTCAAAAAGCCCTAATGTATTTGGCCAGCCTTTGAGACTCCTGAGGCACGCAAGAAGAGCAGCAGTGTTCACGGTGAGGCTCAGTTGCCTTTTGCTTTTCCAATTAAAAAGTGGAGCCCTGACCTTTAAAAAGGAGAAGAGTCAAAGACTTCATGAATCCCTTACGACTGACACTGATTTTACAGGGGAAGCGTGAAAGAGAGAGGTAGTAGCATAAAACCTGACCTACAGAGATGGGTAACTGTGGCAGGCAAGCCCCTCTTGTTGGAGCATTTGGCTAGACAACTCCGCTTTCTCTCTTCTTTCTCCTGAAATATTGCTTTATCTTCCTTGAAAGCTGCTTTCTGCTGTCCAGAGTCATGATGTGCACATGGCATGCCTACAAACCTTCAAAGAGAGAATGCGTTTTTGGTGTGGCTGTGGCAAAATATGAAGAACCCACTTTCATAAATATTGTAAGAGCACATTTAAACTCTGGATGGAAGAGTAGAAACGTTTTGATTTGCAACAGTGTCCCCTGGGGCTCTTGCAAACAGAGGTGCTGTCTGCAGATTTTGGCAAAATTTTTTAATAGCAGATGCTCCCAAGATCTTCATTGTATGAATACCATTATTAAATTGATAATATGTACTTCAAGGATGTCATTCATCACGTTCTGAACATGTCAACAGAGGAGCACAATTTTGTCCTGGAAATTTTTTGCATTGAAAAGAAATAAGATTTTTACTGTTCCTGAAAACTGAGCTAGAAGAAATACATATGCTTTAAAAAATGTACACGTCTTACCTGTAAACATGTTAGACACTACATGCAGTACGCCAGGGTTTTAGTACCAAAACCTGATTGTTCCAGGGAGCTTTCTTTACCGGGCTGGTCTCCTCTTTGCTCAGTACCCCACTGATGTTTTTAGCACCCTCAGAAATCCTCCGTGCACACGGCTCCTAATGAAGTCAACAGGGGACACGGGGCACAGTAAAGGTGGCTAGTTTGAGAAGCAGCCTCTTAAACTGTGCCTGGGAAATGCATAAAGAACTGCCTGGGAGCACCAGAAGCACTGCTTTCCTTCACGGATCTATGGGCACACATGCAGAAACAAGCAGCTAGTGCCTGAATTGGCAAAGATAAAGCATTTGTAGTTTGGGTCTGAAAATTCATATACTTGAAAACACTTGGAATGTTAGCAGTTGTTTCAGGCCTTTAAGTAAGCTAAACATGACATACTTGTCAAACTGTGCATTCAGATTGTTTGTTTGAAACCAGCCATTCATGTACTGTGCTGCATTCAATTCGTAGAGAATAATCAAAAGCTGGAATAGAAAGCAGTTCAGAGCTCATGAAGCAACAGTAATGGCAACAGAGATAGGCTGCAGTCCTATCAGATTTTACGTGTGCTATTTTTTTTCTGTCACCATAACCACAGTGCACAAGTTCAGGCAACGTGCCGAAACTTTCTGATGCGGCATATGCATCAGCTGTACAGCGTGAAGGTGTAACACAGCATCACGAGCCAGCTTCAGCTTAGCATTTCTTTTGTTTCCCATGTAATATTTCTGATAGAAATGGCAGAATAATTGCATTTATTGTAACACCGCACGTAATAATCATCATCATTTAAAATGTAATTTGGAACAAAAGATTCTCTCTGAGGAGGAGCCCCTCAATTCAAGGTTGCCGCTGTAAATATCACATACTATTTTCAGCTCTGGAAAAAAGTTTTCTACTGCACAACGGTAAATTCTACTGAGGTGAGTATTTCAGCTCCCCGCTAATCGGAGTGAGCTTCGCCTTTGCTGAGAAGAACTTGTGTAATGGCCTTCAGATATTCCAGTAGCTTTTCTTGGAAAGATTGTAGAAATACAGTCAGCCTAAACTGTGGGTAGCCACTAGGCTAACGAATCTGTAAATGACAGAATGGGTGCAACCATTAGCTAACAGAACCTGGATTATTTTCGGGCTTGAGTTTTGAGGATTTAGCTGAAGCATGGTTTCAGGTTCAGGGATTTTAAGGTCAGACCGTGCCTACCTTGCTCTGAGAGAAGCAGGAAATCTGGTGATGAGCTACACTGAATCACTCCTAAACAGATGGGAATGTTTCATAGAAATATGGAATAGTAACATTTGCAGGGCTATTGACAGTGTTTTATCTGTTGCAGGACTCGTGAGTTCTGCCTAAAATGATGAAAAAATTTCACCACATAACCTTATTTCATGAGTTTTTGCGTTTGTGAGGTGCTATTCAGGAGGACAGAGTAATCCGTGAAGCTTTGTTACTGGCCCATCATAAAGCAATTTATTTCTGTTTATCATCTCAGGTTTCAATAAATTCTCCTTTTATTTCCAAATTTGAAGAAATACCTCCTTCAGATGTTGCTTTTGGCTGGCATCACCTTGTACCAGACCAACAAAAACCCTGCTCCGAAAGGCTGCACACTCACTCTTAAAGTAAATCAGTGGCATTCCTACAGATGGTTAGGAGTGTTCAGTGGTAGAAGATGTTGACCATCTTCCACAGAAATCTGTGCATAAATTCAGAGGCATGTCACAAGATTTGCCTTGCGTTTTCAGGCTTCTGTTAATTTCAGAAGAGAAAATCAAGATAATGCATCTGCTTTATAATGCCATAGCATTATGGTAAGCTAATAGTAGTTACAGATTCAATGTCATGGGTGAATTTTTTTCCACAGTAAGTGTTGGTAGGGGAATCAGTGACAGAAGTGTAAACTCAAGTGGGTGTGTGCAGAGTGCTGCTGTGAGTTAAGCTACAGTAGTTCTGCTGGGCTTTTCAATGTTGTAAACACTGGTTTAAACTATTTTATTCACTCTTGCTGACACAGAGCTTGTATCTTGCCCATCATCTCAATGTGAATGCTATTTCTTCAGCTTGGGTTAGCTGAGGGGTGGTAATTGCTAAGTTGCTGTACTTTGATTGTATGTTTGAAACCTAAACAAGGCAGGTACCAGGCTGCTTGTCAACCAGAAAATGCAAATTCCAAGACAGAGTGAGAAGATATCAGCTTAAATAGGATTTTCACCTACATTAAATAACAAGACTTTTTGGCCTTTCCTTGATTAATAAACCAAGCAGAAATATAACAATTAAAAACAAAAGAGAAGGAAAAAGGAATAAGTTTAAGTGGATGGCTGGATCGACTGTTTTGTCTTTTTGGCAGCTGTCACCTCTGTTGTCTGGGGGGGGCCCTGCAGCTTGGGGACCCCTGGACAGGGGAGACCTTGCTGAGCACACACTTGGGACATGCAGGCTCCCAGGCACTGCTGTGGATTCCCCTGATCTTACGAGGTTTGGCTCTGTGGAAGCCATCTCCCACCTCTGTTGTCACTGTGGTGCCCATGCCACCACCGAAGTTCCTGGTCCAGGGTTGTGCACTAGGATGCTGCCTGAGGCTGGTCCCTCTGACCGAGCATCAGACACCTCCGGATAAGGCAGAAGCAGCTGCAGCCTGACCTGTCATGCTCAGCATGTTATCTGCTGTGTGCCATTGAACCCTAGCTCCGAAAGCCCTGATGCCCCCAGGAGCTCTCCTGCAGTGCTCATCTCCACAGCATTAAGTGGTTTCCAAGCATTATCTCAGTTCATGAGATGAAGAGTTTGTTCACTCTTTTTCACACGAGAGAAACTGTGACACAGGACGCTTGGTTCTGCAGCAAATCCTTTAGCTCTGGGTTCTTGATGTAAGGGGCACATACATCTGCTTCCAAAGCACCCATCTTCTATTCCCAGCTTTTTCACCCCACCATTTTGTGTTGCTCCCAGTTCAAGCCCCATCATGCTTCACCTCTGCATATCCCCTTCCTTACTCTCTCCCAGGGGTTCAATTTTCAATTTTCATTGCTATTCCCTTGCCCAGCTTACATAGACATGGGTCCCCTTTGCTTTCCTTCCACATCCACCCCAACCAGTCCCGATCTTCCTCTCCAAGATGCCCAGTCTAAATTACCACCTGTTTTTTTCCCCGCTAATCCAGACCAGGCAACCTAGATGACTTGAGATCGTTGACACCGCTTAGCTGAGTGCCCATGGTACAGCCAGCCGAGGCATGGTGCAGCTACCACTGCTATCAGCCTTCAGAGGACGCCGCTCTTGCAGCCTACCACTGCTTTCTCGCTCTGCAAGAGATATGCCTTCCTTCAAACACATTTTACATCTGACTCTAAAACTGGGCAAAAACCCCCAACAATTGGAAAATTATATTTTTTTAACATGGGAAGAGCATTGTGTTTCCTAACATGTCCCCTTTTATGGCACTTCTGCATTCTTCCCTAAAAAGGTTGAGGCAAACACCTAAGAGACAAAATTTCGGTCTGAAAGGCTGAAATGTGGCAAAGTTCTAAGAAACTGAGTATGGGCAGTGTACAATGCTCAGGACCACAGTTTGTAGGCCACACCACTGTTTGGTTCTGAAGCAATATTGCAAAGTGAAATTCCAAGGTAAGGTCAGGATGCAAATATACCAGAAGAGCTGATTGATACAGTGCAAAGACATCAGAATAGAAAGCTATGTAAAGAGAAAGAAGTGTATGTCATTTATTGCTGACATGGCTTTCTCGTGTCTCTCAGTCTTTCTCCCTTTAAATTTGTTCTATTTTGGACCCAGAAATGAATACAAATTAGATTAATAAAATTTCCCAACTGAGATACGAAACATTTGGAAATGATTTTAAAATACACCATGCAGCTGAAATGTCATGGTTAATTTTAATCTGCAGCATGTGGCTAATATCCTCTGGCTATTTCAATGGTGCAGAAGATTGTAATTATTCACCTGTTAAAGTAAATGCAGCTGTAACAAGTCTGATCACAGTTGAAAAGGAGGAGTGGAGAGGACAGGTAGACAGATGCTGTCTCAGTATGTCATCTGTGTATGATGCCTTTGTAGCTCTTTGGGAAGAATTATCCAGCTATAAAGAAAAAAGCCTATAATATAAAGTGGACTGCTTCCTGTAGTAGTAACTTTTTCCACATTTTCCTTTGACAAAGTTCTCCCAGTGATGGTACAGAAAGAGTGCTAGTGCAGATCCCAGCTGGTATAACTCATGCTTTGTTATGGAGATGAACAAATCAGTGAGATGGCATAAAAATATCATCAGTGGTGATCAACCCACTCTTCTGTAAGTGCTATCCAATGTTGTCCTTACAACAATGGCTGTTTTCTCCTTCCCTTCATCATCATATTGGCATTTTTTGCCTTTGATCAAAAATTTATAGCGCCTTGTTCATTAAACTGTTCATTCACAGTTACTCCCACCCCTTGAGCTTCACTGGCATGAAAGAGGAGCTTTGCAATTGTGTGTGAGGCTTGCGGCTGTCCTTGGGCAGATGAAGGGATGGGGGAGCCCTTTGTTGGGTCTTTACCTGGGTGTCAAGAGCGGGTCCTCCTCCAAGATATGCCAGCACCCCAATGTCACTGTAAGAGTGCTCTTTCAAACCCTTCCCTCGGTGATGTGTGTCCATCTCCTGTTGATTTTGTCCAGCAGAGAGAGGAGTTCAGGTCACAGAGAGGTGGACTTGGCCTGCATCTCACCAGGTAACAGTCTCAAAGCAGAAACCGTGTAAGCGGCCCCAAGTGACTAGCAGCATGCCCAGGCCACAGATGTTTGAGTTTTGGCTTTAGCTACGTGGCTACACCACACATAGAATCATCGAGTCACCCTAGGAGCATTTTCTGCTATGAATTGAGTAACAGGCAGAAAACTGAGCTCTGTCCTCATGGTGGCTGGGGAATTTCTCATCTCCTGAAGCCTAAGATCCAGTAAGTGCACTTTTCCACCTGCTTTTGCCCAGTGTTATGTGTTTTGCTCTCTGGAAGATAATTCTCTATACAATCTCAATTTTAATTTCTGTATTTAATTTGTGTTTTAAGAAAAACACCTTGATCTTCCTTCAGACCACACTGATCTCAGTTAATGTTGGGTAGTTTAAATCATACAAACCTTTCTCACAGGAGGCTGTGCCAATGTAGCAGTAAAGAGAACTTGGCTCATCAAAATCATGTCACTCGCACATGGAAGGTAAAAAGCACTTTGAAGTGGTAATGAAGTAAGCTCCTGCTGCTTAACAGAAAGTTTTGATAAGATCATACTCGTCTACTTATCAGAAGAGCTGTAATTCATTTTGCAGAAACAAAGATTCCAATGGAAAGTAGCTAGATGGGAAGATCTGGCTGTTCACCTTCTTAATAAAATCCGTCCTCCTTCCTCTGTGCAGTTCCTTTGAAGATGCAGGTGTGGTGGTCCTGGGCCATCTCCCATCTGCACAGTGGCTGTGATTACTGGTGGCCTCAGAGCCAACAACAGATGATAACGTGTTTTTCAGCTTAAGCACAGCGAACCCCTTCAGGCCTTTCAGTCTTTCCCCCTCTGGGAAAAACATGTATGTTTGTTAGGTGAGTGGAGAGCTCTCACTTGTCCCTCGCAAGGCTGTGACAGCAATGCCGTACTCCTCCCCTTCTCCACGCTGTGCTCACACTGTCCATGCTCCCGAATTCTTGTTCCTTTTTCTGTATCCCATGGGTTTTTAATCTGAGCTATCCTTTGTGCTTTCTCTGGGCCCAGCTGAAATATTTTAAAGTAGATTTTTTTAAAAAATGCAGGATAAGTGGCTACCTTGCACCTTACCCTGCTTTGGCCCTGAATATTACCTTATCTGACCTCTGTTTTTCAATTTGTCCAGCTTAGTAAGCCCTTCTGGCAGAGTGCTGAAAGCCATCAGACGTTTCAGCCAGGGCAGCACCCCAGCACCTCAACCACTTCAAGTCCTGCAATCCCTTAGATAGAGCAAATGATGGAAGAAACAACAGATGGTAGCTTTCCAGGCAACTGAGCCATTTGTGGAAAAATCCGATTTTAAAGAGACTGAAGCAGTGAGAATGCTTTGGGACAACCAAGAACAAGCATGGGTAATATGCACAGTGTATTCTTAAAAACAGGAGGCAAGAGAGTGAGTTTTAGATTTTTACATACTGATTCTGTTGGTTTTGAGGCTTGAAAAAAATCAGTGTGGAAATGGTCAGATACCCACTTCAAAGAGAGGCGACAAAATGCCAGGACCTCTCTGGTGTTTCCCAGTACACTATGGCCTGTACAGTGCTGGTTTCAGTAACCATATATTGGCTGGTGTACTACATATGTAGGTGCAGGAAAGCCCCTCGTGATTTCTAAAAAGACAATACTGGTGTGAACACCAGCTACTCATGAAAAGCTGACAAAAGAGGCACAGCGCTCAGAGGTTTTAAGAAAGGGTGTGATAGTAAGAGATGGTCTAAGGGCCCTAACGGGAGACATTGGATTCCCTGAGCATGAACATATCTAGTGGCTGAGAGGGATGTGCTTTTAAACAACTGGGCTTGAGCTGTGGCCTCAAACACCTGTGACCGTGGTGCCATGGCATGGCCAGGAGAACCGTGTAATCCTTCCACGTCCTTCCCTCCTCCCGCAGCCACAGCGGGTTGCTCACATCTCTTCCCGAATGCCCTTTCTGGGCTTGTCCAAATCCTTGATGGACTGCAGCAGTTGAGCTTGCTGGGGGAAGAAGCAGCTGGTTTGCTCCTTAGGTTTCCATGGAGTGAGTATAGCTGGGCACCTTTCATGTCCGTCTGGTGCCCGGTGGAAAGTTGCATCTCTGGGGAAAATGGTCCCATGCTCACCATGAAGACGTGGATGAGGTTGTGGTGGGATTGTGGGTCTGCACCAATCACTTTCCCATACCCGAGGAGGAGGAGGAGGGCTGTGCCTCAGCTGCTTCACGGGGATTTGGTCCCTGCAGCAGCCCCGATGGGACGGAACCGCTTTGTGTCTTCCGCCTCCCTATTTTATCACAGTGGGAGTCGAGTGGTGGAGGGAGAGCTCGCAAATCACGACAGGCATTTTTGCTCCTGCTTTGTGGGGTTATAGCAGTGTGACAGCTGTTAACAACTTCCTGCTTGGGTAAATTATATCAGACACCACTTTGCAGAGGTTGCCGTAATGACTTTTTAACAAGAATTTATCCAGGAGCCATGACACAGAGCGTAAGTAATTGCAATCATACGGTATCTGTGTCATTGATGGTTTCTGCTGTTTTGTAGTAACTACTATAATACCATGTATAATTGGAAAGAAATACAGTATTTTTCTGCTTTATTAAGAAGAAGAATTGATGCTGAAATAGGGAATGGTCCCTAAAATGCTGCTGTGTATTAATGTAAATCTGTGCAGTGTGAAATACAATCTTTCTTATCTGATACTGTCTAAACGAACCTTGTGCCCACGGAACTCGTATCAATTATCTTGGCTTCTGAGTTAAATTTGTAGATATTGGTGTAATAAGCCACCATGTAAATCATTCGCTGTGTTGGGTTCGTAAGAGAAGCAAGACTGACTCTGGACATGAGTATGTCTTGTGCTATTAGTGTTTGACTCCTTATTCTCGAAAGACTAAATAGGATTTAAAAAGAAGGAAGATTCTGCACTTTTATAAGTCTCCTTTATCAGTATTTGAGAATTAGCAGTGTACAGGCAAGGCAAAGAGTAATTTACCTCGCTTTTGTGGGTCTAGCTTTCCAAATAAATTACACTCATGCTATTGCTTCTGGGAACATCTGCATTTAAATCAATCACAGTACAGTGATGCTCTCTGCCAAGAACACACCCTCTCTTTTTCCAGGGGAAGTATGTCTGGCGTGTGTCAGTAAAAGCAGGTCACTGAAATACATTGAAAATGCTGAGGTGGGAATGAAAGCAAAGTCACTTAACCCAGAATAGTGCTAAACTAGATTTTACTCAGACCAATCCCTCTCATCCAAAAAGAACTCAGCAGGTTGAACACTGCTTCTGACATGCGCCTCCGGTTTTTTATCTAGCTGGATTCACCTTTAGGGGTGAATTTATTTTTAAGGAAAGGTTAGCAGATGAACTGGCTCCCACATAACAGAGTGTACCTCTTGTGGACCCTGATGGTAGAAATGAGTAATAAATACCTATCGATTTTTTTTTTTTCACAGGCACCAGGGTTACGTTTATACCTACAGAGTGTCCAAGACAGAAACTGGGTCCTGGAGTGCTGAGGTATGTACTTCTCCTTTCTCTTCTGAAAATGTCTACATCCCGGTTGATGTTCGTATTGATTTAATGAAATATATTCAAATTATTCATGTTTCTGCATTGTCTGATTTTCATCAAAGGTAATCGATCTTGAGTTTGCCCATCACTAAGATGTCTTGGTGCCACTTCTGACAGTCTTGAACTCATAAATTAATTCCCTGTTACATTTCAACTGTTGCATAATGCAACAGTGCATTATTTTGCATCATTTTAAATGGCAAAAATACTGTGTTTTTATAATCTGACAGGCACAATCAGTTCCCTTCTATCCCATGTACTATTAATGTGAGAATATTTAAGGAAATTATTTTCAATATCTACAGTGTTTTAAAGTTAATTTCTCTCCAGATTAATGAATCATTGGCGCAAAACATACATAGGGTAGTCCAAATTTGATACAAAATATGTTTTCATACATCTGATAATAAACTGGCAATTCAAGTGTAGAACACCACTTACAATACAGACAACTGTTTAGGTTGCTGGAATCGGGATGCTAACCTGGATTTCTTTTATGAAGGTCGTGTTCTTTGGACGTACTCTGTGTATTATTTCATAATTAGCTTTCTGTTTGCACATTAATGAGCGTGATTACAAAACATTAAGTAATTTCTAGACAGGCATAATTCCTTGGCGATTATTATAATAGAAGTGGTTGCAGCTCTGGAAGACGGGACTGATTCCTGGGGTTACTGGGAAACAGACTGGGGAGTAAAAGTGACTCCCATTCCTGCGGAGTCAATAATTATCCGGGTCACCCTTGGGAATGGTACCCAGGAATAATGGGGCTCATTCGTTCCTGTAAGGCATCAGGAGCACCCTGTAGCTTCACACTGCCTGAGCGAGAGGGTTTTTGGGATGGGGTGGGGGCTGTAGGGCGCCCGGCCTGCCAGGGCAAGCACTGGTGTCTCAGAAAGGACGCCGGGACCCCTGGGGACCCCCACCTGCAGAGGATAATTCCCTGAGTGAGGCTGCAGCCTGCTTTGGCCCCAGGTAATGGCAGTGTCTGCAGTGAGGTTTTTCTGGTGTTATGTGATCTCCATGATCTCCCCTGGCTTCCTACGTATGGGTCTTGGGCTTTCCCTCGCTGTATTTCAGGCAAACCTTATCTCTGTTTCACAGCATAAGTGTCCTGAAGGGCCGTGACTCTGTATGCTATAGAGTATACAATATGTGTATATATATATATACACACTGTATGTGTATCTATACTCTATGTATAGATAGGCCAGAGTACATCCTCTGCAGGGAACAGTGCTCGCTAGAGACCCGTGATGCCAACCCTTCCTTTAAGCAAATAGAAACGTTTAGGTAAATGTCACTAAGACCACGCTGGCCTCAGCTGTTAGAAACAGCAGCCTAAATCCAGCTTCTGCCTCCAAGGCCAAAACAGGCTCCAGCTGGTGCTTTCCTGTCTCTGTCTCCTTCCCTGTGGCTGGCTGCTCTCTGAGCAAGCGCGGGTCGCACCCATCTGTGCAGGACTGAGCAGGGGAATTCAAGCAGTGCCGGTAAAACCCCAGCCAGCGCGAAGCCTCCGGCTGGTGACGGCGAGGCAGGATGTAGCCCATGACTGTTGCATGAGAGCAGCGTCCTCCAGGTGGGACTACGCTGGCAGGACCGATGCTCGTCCTCCCGTGACTTTGGTGGGGAGGGGTTATCACGAGAATGGCCTGAAGGCGTTAACAGAAACATCGGATTTTTGATGAAAAGCAGACACAGCTGCATTTCACCATGTATGAAAAGATGCTAATGTAGAAATACGGAAAAGCTCCCACTTTGAACAAATAGGGAACATTTTGCTGCTGCCTTTGTACAAGAGCTAGAGAGGAATACTCAATGAACACATAAGCCAGTATCGTTTGCTAAGAGAAAGGCTTGAAAGGGGTCATGTTCATGTCTGGATTTAGTGGTGTAAGGGCTTCACCTCCCCAGTAAGTGCCAGGTAGCTCTCTAGATTGTCTTACTGGTGTTTCCAGGCTGAAAGTATCTTAGTGATAAACCCACAGGCTGAAGGTTAAATCACTGGCTGCAATAAATCAGGGTTAGAAACAGCAAAAGATCACTTGGGAATTTGTCTAATATGCACGGCAGACTCTGGGTTTCTCTTGTAGTGATTAAGAACTTGTCCCTCTTCCAGCCTTGTCTCAGCACACTGCTGGAAACTGCCCTTAGTGCAGGGCGGCCACGATGGCCCGGGGGAAGAGGGAGAACCGTACGGCTCATTGGCTCGCTTGAAGTTGGCACATCAGGGGTCCAAGTGAAGGGCTGGCTCCTTCCCGCCAAGGTGTGGGTGTTTCTGAGGACAAGGCTTCTGTGCCAGTGCCCGGAGCCCAGCACAGATACCCGAGCCTGGCACAGATGCTCGGCCCCCCCCCAGCAGCCCCTCTCACCTCTCACCCTTTGGCTTCGCAGACAGCGCCCGGGGTCCACCGGAGGCTCTTTCGGAAAGTGCACAACCTCATTTCGGCCTTCCAGAAACCCGACCAAGGCATCGTAACCCCCCTGCAGCACCCGGTCGTCAACCACATGAAAGCCAAATACCCGCCAGGTACTCGTGGGGCGGAGGGAGCCTCGGCTGTGGCTGAGCAGAGGGGACAGAGGCCTGAGCCTTGTCTGCATCTCTGACCTGAACTACCCAGCAGGGTGGCAGTGCCAAAAATACACCCTGACTTTGCAACCGTGTGATGGAAATGCTGGTGCTCAGGGGCTCATTAGGGCTAGGATCTGTCAATGTGATGAGAAAATGGATTTTGAATATCTATTCTGGAGTGCTACACCGGCCGGGCTACCTGCCCTGCCCAGCACCCTCGCTCATGTAGGTGCGAACCTTCTGATCTGCCCATTTTCTTGCAGTGCTCAGCCTTTTGTATCTTTGTTTTTCTTAGGGAGAAATGAAGGCCATGACTTCCACCTGCAGCCATCATGAAGACACTTCCCCAAGTGTGACATAACCATATCTTCCAGTGTCTCCTCTAGCCCGTGCTCTAGAACAGAACGATTCATACGATAGTTAATACAACTCCGTGAGTTCTCTTGTAACATTTGCAGAAATGTGTATTTCATAGAATTTCTAGCTCAAAATTTAGAAGTTTTAAGTTTCAGAATGCTTTGAATTTAGTTGTTTGTTTTTTTTTGTAAGAGAGGGGATAAAAAAAATCAACTACTAAATAGTGTAGTGTCTTTTTTTCTCTTTGTGTTCTCAAGTACAAAATATTTTTCACTTCAAGATTAGTTCCTCATTAATAATTAGTTAGTAATTTTACATTACTTAACTTTGGCCTCTGCTTTGCTTTGTTGTGGTTGGCATTTATGCAGCACTGGGCAAGTCCCCTTTCATAGCCTAAGGAAAATTGCTGACATTAACGTGTCCTTGCCTTGGGTGGGCTGTGTGACTGTCATTCATACAGTTCCAAAAGAGATTCCAGAATCGGCACTGTGAGGATCCCCGCTAACTGAGTTCCAGTCCTGGCAGGCTCTCTGCCCTGTACCTCAGCAGAACCGGCTGCCACTGCCTGGCTCTACAAAAATCTGTCGTTTGCACCAACGACCAAAAGCTGAAGCAACGCGCTGAAGAGCCAAGCTCAACCAGCGAAGCGGAGAATGTCGTTCTTTGCTTTTTGATGTTCTCTGTACTTGAAACAAACCACCCCTGCGCGCCATTTAAAAAAATAACTTCTTTTTGCATGACATTTTCCTGTGCTTTTCTTAACCTACCCATGTGTGCTTCCATGCTGCTGCTGGGCTCCTGAGGGGAGAGGTTGGACTCTGCAGGACTTGTCAGCTGTGCAGGGTTAGCACAGGGCTAGCTCCAGAGAACATGGAGCACGTGCCTTTTACACGCAGGTTTTAACAAGCATGAGGACACTGCCCTGCCTGAACTGGGAAACACTTTTGAACAGGCTGGCTGTCCTACAGCCCTCTTGTTTCAGGAACCAGCGCTGCGTCTGCACTGCCATCAAAGGGTGGCAGACCCGCTCCGGGCTGACTCTGTGGGGGTTAAAGCCCCTCAGCCCATAGTCGTCTTCGTATCCTGGATCCTGCCTTGTTTTCACTTCACTAAAGGCAAGCTGGATGAGAATAGTGACCGAGCTAAATGGGCTGCAAGTGCAGGATTCACCAAGGTTATGCTGCTCCAAGCAGCATTTGATAAAGCTGGAAGGTTTACCTTTTTTTTGTTTTGTTTCCCCGTAAGTGTCTGTGTGCCAGGGAGAGTGTGCGAGTGGGAAAGGGCAAGCAATAAAACATTTCCTCTGAAGCACAACGGTCTTACCTTCACACAGTGCCATACAGTGGCAGACCCAGCATGATTTACTCTTTAATAAAATATTTAAAAGCTGGTTGTTGGGGTTTTTGTTCATCATTACATAATTCAGTAAACGCCAGCCATGGAGGCACTGAACTGACCACCGCCAGCACAGAGCGCAGCACCAGATGCTCTGCTGTCGCTGGTGCCTATTGAACCTCACCCTCCTCTGTGCCTTAAAGGCTTCCCGGCTTGCTGCAGGGCTGCCATGGCTGGTCCCTGGCCGTTCCTCTCCAGCTTCGGCTTCGTGCTCCCACAAACCATCCTTCCCTGAAGCCAGTCGACTTGTAGGAGCCCTTTTGCTTTCTAAGTGCTGGGTCTAAACTCCTGGTTTAGCTGGCCTCTTCTGGGAGCAGGGAAGGGTGTGCTTGGAAGTGGTCCCTGGCAGGTGACGGCACAGTGGTGGGGATAAATCAACGTAGTGAGAAGCGCTTTGCCCAGGGGCTGTTTCCTACAGACATGTCCTATCGGCTTCAAGCAAAGGCTGAGGCTGTCAGCGCTGCATGCGCAAACCCCGTGGCACGAGAGCGGCAGCCGCTCGTCCGCCCTGCGGTGCAGTGAGCTGAAGATAACTGGTTTGTCTATGGGTGACTCTGGCAATGCTTTGTTCTTCTAAAAAAGTACATAAAATAGGCCAGAAGATGCCATTTTTATTTAGAGCTGAGAATGTCATTTCAGTTTGTGATGTAAATTATTAAGACGGAGGCTTGTTTGTGTTGTTTCTTTTGGGTACTCAAGAGTCTGGAATTGCTCTGGGCTCAAACAAGGTGGAAACAGAGAGAGAAGCTCACGGTACCTGCGGGACAAGGAGTCGGTGTCTGGTTATGGGAACAGTAATATGGAAATTCTATAGATTTCATGCATTGACTTTGGTGTGAAGAGCTACAGATCCTTTCAGAGAGCAGCAGCCACATTTTGTGGGCATGACTTCACCAGACAACGGCTGTACCGCCCGCTTCTTCCTTCCCACACCACCAAGGCCAGGCCACAGCCACACTGGGACGCAGCCCCTCGCTGCTGCAGGTGCTCTGCCCCGTCCCTCCCCTTCCCTGGGTGCCGCAGTCCTGGCTCTGACAGCTGATTTTTGCAGCTCAGCACAGGGACTCTGCGCCCCCTGCCCTGGCCCTCCCCACTCTGCCTTCTCCCCAGCAAAGGCGATGCCGCTCCTCTGCAGCGACTAACCCTGCAGCAGCTCTGGTTTTGCCTCCCTTGAGCCCTCCCCTGCTCCCCGGCTGCGGCCACGACAGACCTCCTGTGGAGACAAACCAACATCATCGCCCAGGCTGGTTTTCTTCCCTCTCCTACCAGAGCACCCCTTTGGTCTCCCTTCCTTCGCTTCCATCCAACACAGCTCCTCGGCCTCGGCCCTTGTGCTGGGTTATTGCCCAGCCCAGCTGATCTCATCTGTTTTTCACCACGTCGCCTTCCCTTTAGCCTTAACCATGCCGCCTGCCCGGCCAGTTCACCGTCTCCTCCTCTCTGCTGCGTGCACGGGGCGTTTTACTTTTCCTCAGGCGCCTACCTTCGACACGCAGAGTCATTCATCACCGTCTGTTTGAAGCAGCTCTACAGAACACGCAGGTATTTAAACTTTGCTCCTCATCCCCTACCACCACCGTTGACCTCACCCACTCATTTCTTGGGAGTGCAAAGGCATTTAGCTGAATCTTTTTCTCCCTCTTGCTTTTTCTGATTAGATGTAATGACCTGTGCACAGAAACCAGCTGTGATTTCGTCTGCAGTGAAACCTGCGGAGTTACATGCATGAACTTTGGTGAATCAGAAGCAAAATTAAATCTTGCTAGCAACCTGCTGCCCCCCAGCATTTCAATCAACCAGTACTGTCTGAAGATCTTCTTTAGCTGTGTGGAAGCACCTTTTGCAGAGACGACTACAGTATTCCCAAACACATGGTGTAAACAAAGACAGCATCACACACCATCAGTTTGCACCTTTATTTTTTAAAAATGAAATAGTCAAAGTACTTTCTTTTTCAAATATTGACACATAATATATTAACTTTCAATATTTACAGCGTGTTGCTGGGATGTTCTTGTAGAAAATGCATGCTTCTGGTCTGAAATCCATAGCAAAATGCATCAGACCATTTAACTGCAGCCATATAACATAAACCTGTACAGTATCCAGTCACTACTCAGCACAGGAGTTAGAGCAGGAATAAAAAAATTGGGATCTATTGTTTCCTAGCAACGAGGCTGAGGCCATTAGAACACAATTTCTGTAAGATCAGAACCTCTAACCGGTGTTAGTCAGAAACTGAAGATCTTGGCATACATTGTAAACATTTTTACTGTTGATGAGAAAGCTAAAAAGGAACGTTACTTTGACATATATTGTATGCTATGCTTCTCTTCCTCGTTTATTGACACTTCTGCCTGAAGAGTATGAAGACTTTAATGTTTTATCATGGTTCATACAAGTAAAATACCGTCAAGGACACGATCTGATATACTAACATTTATTAAAAGGCTAAAGTCCACCACGAGATCTAAGGAAAAACTGGAAATTGTCAAACACGTTTCCTTAGACAAATAATGGCAGCTGACAAACGCCCGGACAAATCCACAGCGAGTCCGACTCCACTGGCCCCAGTTTCTGCCGAGAAGCGATTCCTCTGACAGTCGGGGCGCTTTCGACCTGCTAACATTTAGTATCAAGTGTGGGTTTAGGTAACAGTCAGTGCTTGGCAGGGAAAACCCTTACAGCTGCTGGCGGCAGCTGGATCTGATTCGATCGCCCAACAGCGAATCCCGCCTGAGCGAGCCAACACCCGGCCAGGGATCTGCCAACCCCTCTCACCTCTGGAACCGGGCTTTGCCTTCCAGCAGCACCCATCGCCACCGCCCACCTACGAGAGGCTGCTGGGCGAGCCCAGCCCTGGGCGACGGCGCGGCGGGGTTCGGTGGAGCACCTGGCTGGGCACCGCGGCTTCGGCCAGAAAGAGCGGCTGCGGCCGCCCCGCGAGCCTGCGACGGGGAGGACGCCATGGAGCTCCGACCAAACAGCTAGGATGTGTATACCGAGGTGCACATCGACCAGTTCATATATATTTATTTGGCTATGTTCTACATAGATATCTATACATATATATTTATACCTTTGAAATGTTCTAGATTTGCTAAATAAATATGAAAGCAAAGGAAACATTACTTGTACACACTGCTTGTTTGGCTGTCATAAAAAATATAGCACATCTTTCTCATGGTAGGTACTTTGCTACAGGATAGTGTGCAACAGTGGATTTATTTTATTTTATTTTTTCACTTTCAGAACCTTGTTTGCAGTGCTGAACACTAGCATCAAATTATCTGATCTAAAGAACAGTATAAATTTCCATGCCATTATTTTTCTTTTTTGCTTTTTCTCATTTGGGTCTCTAGGCTATAGTGCAAAATTGAAAAAAAAAAAAAAAAGAAAACTACAAAAAATGACACTGAGAAATTGGTCTAACTACTAGGAAAAAAAAAATATGGAGACCGAAATGTTCCCTGCCTCCATCTGGGGTTGTTCATGAACAAGATGGTACAAAGCCATTTGTCTGCTGTCGTTCTCTTGATCACTGCTGGCCGGCCCACGAGTAGCTACAACTTCAGTCTCCAGTGCTCTGTCAGCAATAACTCCTGTCTTCAGCACTGTCATCTCAACATGACTTCTTTATTTAGTTTCCTAAACTTCTGAAACTGCTATGATGAAGGCATTTTTTTGCTTTTGTAACCAGGCCATGTAATGTCATGGGCTTCTTTCAATATCCATATTCTCGTAAGAAATACTGTTCAAAAACGTACCTTAGACTGCACCCAGGAACTGGGAAAATGCCAAATTTGCTTCCAGTGACAGACCTGTACCACATTTCACTCTTTGACCTTTTGGCATAACAGGAGAGCAACAGTAATCAAGGCAGTATTAAAAACACAGCTGTAGGTAATAGAAAGTGCATTTCCCGCATATAATACAAATATAACTTTAAGAAACTAAAGGCACAAGCTAACTAAATATGTATTACATACTAGAAATGCACAGTTCAAGGTAATTCTAATAGCTTCAAATATTTGTTTATAATGGATATTTAAAGCAGTTTGAAAATGATACCTTATCAGTGAATTGCAAAAAAGTATAATTGCTTAAAATATAAGTAAAATAGACTCTAATATTGACATCTTGGATCAGTGATAAAATACATCATCACATTTATGAATGCACTCTCTATATACAATTCATAAATTATTCCTCCATTGATTAAAAGCATATTAGAGGCTCAAGGATTTGAAGGTCCGTTTTTAGGCTGGTGTGGAGGTATTCAAATTCTCCATGATGGTACGGAAAATTACGGAAACCAGAGCTGCCAAACCTGCACGTTGTCAGCTCCCAAATCTGTACGTCAGTTAACGATGAGCCCAATCAAAATGCCTTATGTGTAGATTTTGGTCCACAGTTCCCCCTGGCCGGGGAGTCGAGGGTGGTTTTAGGGGTCGGGCTCTCGCCCGGCCTGATCCCGTACCCCCAAAGCTGCGCTGGCTCCCGGGGGAGCGGAAGGAGTCTGGAAAGAGACGCTAATGGTGCCAGGCTGAGACCCGAGGGGGGTCGGGTCGCGGGTGCCGGTTGAGGCTCATGTCTAACTTTAGTACAGTCTGCTCCACTTGCCCAAAAACAAGGGGAAAAAGAAAATTGGAAAGAAAGGAAGAAAGAAAGACTAAGAAAGCACTTTGTTGGCTCCAGTAAATATGAGCAGAAATTGTTTCAATATATTTACTATGTCTCTTTTGGAAGAAATGTGCAATAACATCACTGTTACGGATACACAGGCTCTATAACAAGACTTCTAGCTCCCTCTGAAAGTCAGTAAAGGAAATCCGCTTACCCGCCCCCC
>Ga0065711_1038601_pt1 | contig 18601 bp, 7 predicted proteins | sample Hoacrofraction12_FD_59098 | JGI IMG/M metagenome (GOLD analysis project Ga0065711, IMG submission 59098) | Hoatzin crop microbial communities from Cojedes, Venezuela - Epithelial fraction 12 v2 (version 2) | ecosystem: Host-associated > Birds > Digestive system > Esophagus > Crop | place...
CCTTTGGACCCGCTCCAACAGTTCCATGTCCTTCTTGTGCTGAGGGCTCCAGAGCTGAACGCAGTGCTCCAGGTGAGGTCTCACCAGAGCAGAGTAGAGGGGCAGAATCCCCTCCCTCGACCTGCTGGCCACGCTTCTCTTGATGCAGCGCAGGACACGGTTGGCCCTCTGGGCTGCCAGCGCACATTGCCGACTCATGTCCAGCCTTTCGTCTATGAGTACCCCCAAGTCCCTCTCAGCAGGGCTGCTCTTGATTAAGTAATTCTTAAACATAAGTTTTATTAATCATAATGTTAAACAAGCCAGAGCCTTCTGTATAACTACTCAAAGTAGTTGTGTGTCCATACAGTTGGTTTCTGAGGCTTTTTTATTTACAGGCTACTTTGCATATTTCAAAGTCAGATTAAAATGGGAACTCCTGTTGATAAATGTCACAAAGAAAGTTTTGTTTTTGCTTATCACAGTTCAGATTTCCCCGACTTCAAAATCCAAGTGCTTTCAGTACTCTGAAGAACTGTAGTGTCAGGACAATGACATACATTATTAAAGGACAGTGGGTTTATTGATAGTATAAGAGGTAAATACTTTTTGAATATGTGTAATACTTTAAAATAATAGTGTGTTTTCCTGTTTTGGTTTGTTACACTGCTGTGCCGCTGGACTTTACTATATGCGTGAACTGTGTTAATTTGGAAGCAGCTTCGAGAGCCCTGTAATGAAGGTCCAGGCTGCTAGCAGCTAGTCATGACGCTGCCATGCTTGTCACGGGTGTGAGGGAGCAGGGGTAGCCCTGGTTTGGAGGGCTGAATTTTAAGCTAAAGTGTTTACACTGCTTCCATCTTCCCAAATCCCCACACGCTGCCTTTGGTCATAGCAGCAGAGGTCGCGGGAGGGGGAGGTGGTTGGGAAGGCTTTGAGCAGTGCCGTGCGTGTCCCCGGCCACGGGGCAGAGCACAGAGCCGTCTTTGCAGCTTCCCCTTTAGCACTGTGGCCACATCCAGTACTGGAAGGTCTTTGCTTTTTGTTTCCACGCTCTTACATGGGCTTGTCCTTCCCTGTTCAACATCTCCTTCTTTCCACGTCAGAAACAGTCGCTCTTCAAGGGTGAGTGAGGGTGCAGGATTGCTCTGCGCGTGCGGTTTCTCTGCAAGAGGCCCCGTTGTTCCACGAATGACTTTTATCATATGCGCGTCTGTTTCCGAAGACCACATACCTAGCACTATCTTAGAGAGAATATAAGCTGGAGAATTGCTTTCAGATGTTTCAAGGTGTTTGCTTCATTTGTGTTTCTCTCACTTCCCGTTCTCTTTTGATTTTTATTTTTCCTCCAAAGGTTAATTTGCATTGCAGGATAAATTTTTTTTAAGTGCCTCTTTCACTGTGTTAGCCATCATACTGTCATTACCAGAACCAGAGCTAAGAAGTTGCAGGTGGAAATAGCTTGCAGGATTGTCTGTCTCTCTAAGGAAAAATTAGGCAGCTGGGCAACAAGAAAGAAGAAAAGAAATGACCTGAACTTCATAGGGCCCTTGGGAATGGGCTGTGCAGCCTGCCTGGTCAACACTGCAATAGGAAAGTTAATAGAAAAGTGTGCCAACCCTCCCACGTCTAAAAGCTTCCATTTCTCCGTCTATATTTTTCCTCCCCCACAGTCCACTGGAGCTCAACAGCCCCTGCACTGGGGCCTGCACTCTTTGCCAGGAACAGCAGGATCCAGCTCTGGCCTCTTGATGAGATCTCTGCCTCTAGAAAGGTTTTCTTGCTCCTCAAATCAGGTTCACAGGTATTTTTCGTCATTGCTAAAATTCTATTTCCAATAATGATTTCCAATTTTAAAAAAATCATTAAAAGTCAGTCCAGTCAGCAGACATATTTGATTTTTAGTTGGGATATTCTGTAGAGAAAATGCTGTAACTTCTTTTTTTTAAAAAAAAACCCTACATCTAGTTTACAACAGATAGCCGCAACAAGCTAGCTCAAGAACAGAGTTAGTGGTTGCACTGAATTGGCTTGCCTTTTGTAAATTTACTGAATGATACTTGAATGTGCTCCTTGTCCCCTTGGATTTTTATTTTAATTAGCTTTTTCTTGGAGGAGCACAATAAACCTTTATAGTTATGAGCTAAAATACTGTGGCCTGCTCTATATGTATTCAGAACTGTGTTTCTGAACACATCAGCCTACAATGTTTGCAATAAAAGCCTGCGTTGAGAATTCTCAGTGGGCTTTAATTGCATCTGTTAAGTAGAATACTTAGTAATGAAAGTACCACGGGGAAAGAGTGGTCCTTTCTGCAGAAGGTTCAGTTAGTTTATGCTTGCCAAGTAGAAAGCAAGTGAAGGGTGAATTGGAGGGCCTGTGCTCATCCTCACAGCCTTCAGCCAATGAGCTGTGCACTGGGACATGCAGAACAGAGCATATCGTGCTCTTGTAAGAGTGTTCCTATAGCCCAAGTGACTATCAAATAGTTTTAACTAAAACTTACATCACACAAAGACATGAGTGACCAAGTCGTTTTATGAAGATTCAGAAAACGGAAAGGTTGGTGTTCTGGTTGTGGGTTTGGTTTTTTATTTCCCTGTTCATAGGCAAAGTGCAAACAACATTGGAGCGGTGTAGAAACGTGTTGTCAGGGTTAGGCTTTGGACCTGACCCTGCAAGGTGCGGAGTTAGTCACTTCTAATGCTGTAGCATTACATTCATTCTCAGAGAATGTGTGATGATTTTATCTTGTCTAATGGACACACTTCATTCTGCATCCTGTAAGATAATGAGGGTTTATGTCAGACCAGAAAGTAGGTGCTAGATCCACATGGAGTGTGTTTACTGCAGACTGCCTTTGGTTGTGCTGAACTGCTCAGTTCGGTGTCAGGCTGGGAGAGAGCTGCCTGTAAGTGTGCATCCACGTCGTTGCCCCCTTTTCCGTACTCTAAAACAAAGAATGCTGCCACAGAAGACTGTAACCACACCCAAGATGACTTCCTAAATTAATTTGTGGCTACTTAGTCTGCATTTTTGCACAAGGTTTAATAGGGAGATTTGTTAAGTCATTGCTGAGTAATTTAGAAAGCACCACCTTTAAGTTTTCAGCCCATCTCAGTTTTTGCTCCAGCAGCCTGATAATCCTCTCGCTGTCCCTTTGAGGCAGAGACCGCTCTACCAGCCATGACTCCCCTGGGAGCTTCAGAAGAAGAGGGCGAATACTCCAGGTCGGAGGAGTACTAACTTACCCTATCCCTTTGTTGCCTTTGCTTCCACTTGCTCTGCATAGCTTTTGGTATTTAAATGTCTTTGATCTATCCTTTATTCTATTCTCTTCGTCTCCTGGAGTCTCATCCTTCCCGTGTCTTTCTGTGAGACGGGCTTTGCTGTTCCCACCTCATATTCCTTTCAGTGCTGCTACTTCTTTCTCTGCTGTAGATCTCCACCATTCTCCTTCCTGACATGCCTCTTTTTCCCTGTGGTCTTGGGCAGCAGCCCCTACTGTTAGGTTTTAGGTTTGATCACTCTCCTTCTTCCTGTCCATCTCACATGGGCTGGTGCAAATGTTCATATGGAGTGTGGGGAGAAAAATAATACAATACTGGGGTAAATTCTTGAGCATACTGTGCAAATATGTTTGTATTTTACACTCGGTAGCAAGAATCACTGGAAATTCTGACATTGTGGCATTTTTCTTGTTTTAGATGCATACTGTATCAATAGCTATGCATACTTCATGCGTCTTGTTGCCTTTAAAAATGTCATGTTGTGTTTAATTGCATCAGTAAAAGTTCTGTATGGAGTAAATCACAGTCATTCTGGTCTATTTGACAGCATAGCAAAACCCTTCGGTATAGTCTTCTTCAGGTCTGGTTCCCTTATTTAAGGGAGATTGATATATTAAGAACAATTTTAAAAGGTGAATGCAAAACTAGCAAAAAGTTATTTAGAAAATAAAAACTACAAGGAGATGAGGAGATGATTGAGCAAATTCAGTGTGGAAGGAAAAATGAGACTGTAGCGAGAAACGATAGTCCTATTAATGCGTTCCTGAATTTTGTTAAGAGGTTAAAGATCAATCCTTAAGGGCAGAACAAGAAGTAGAGGGCTTCTGCTGGAACAAGAGGGAGTAAAAGGACCAGGGCAAATGTATTTACAATAGAAGTCTTAAGTAATGAAACAGGATGCAAACAAAAAATGTATTATGAATGTCCATGAAGAAAGTTAGGCCTAAACTAGGTAGCATCTTTTGAGGCAGTAGTGATATAATTAAAATGATGCTTCCTACAGAGTAGATGAGAATCAGTAAAGCATGTAAAATTTCTATTAGCTCCCTCCTCCACCTTGTGCACTTGATTCAGTGCATTTGATTTAAAAGGGAAATTGCACTTCAAATTGTGGAAACATATGACTCTTGACTTTCCTATGAGAGCTGTGCACCCAGCTGTGAAAGAGAGGAATACATTCTCTAGCACAAAGGACTCCCTTAGATCTTTCTTAGTTCTCTAGACTTCTTAAGTCTGAATATTTGTAGTAATTATATTGGTTTTGTTTGCTTTTTTTCTCTTTAGGCTTGTAAATACTACAGTTCCCAGTGGCATGTTGTGAACTACAAGTATGAACAATATTCAGAAGACTTTCGACACTTACCACAGTAAGATCTAGCTTAAGTTCTTCTTTTTTCATTTTTTCATATTAGGTTTGTGTCATTTTGCTGAGCTTCATCCATATTTGCACTTTCTTTTGTCTTATATGCGCTGCTTGTTTTACCATATTTACAGTGCCTTGCCTTTTTAAAAAGGGGAAGAAAAGCTCCTTTAGCAAAAGTTCAAGACTCTGCAGAATTCACTAGTGTCAACAAACGCTCCAAGTGCTGATTCAAATCCTTAGACGCATATTTGCGTATTCAAAGCACAGTTGATACAGGAAAGCTAGCTTTCCGTTTTCCTTAATAATGCATAAATGTCACTCACCTTTAACTGGGATTAATTCTCCTTTTAGTTACCCTGTGTAACAGAAGAGTAGGATTTCGCTTGGTGCTCTATAGCTGCACTGTACAGAAGAACTGGGTGCGATGTGCACAGGACGCGCCGGCACCGCACTGGTGATACAAGGCTAGAGAAATGTGCAGGTGTCTGGGTAAGCGGGCATCCCTTCTGTGCTGGGAGGCAGGCTGCTAAAATCAGCGTAAAGGTACTGGGAGGAGGGGGAACAAGTTCCTTGACTTTAGCGGAAAGAAATGAAGAATGTGGTGACCATTCCTTCATGCACGAGTTTCTACCCATGCTCCTGTTTCTGGCAGGTTTGTATTCTATGTCCTGAGGACTGTTTTAGGGAGTAGTTAATGAAATCACTGAATGGCCAAATGAGCTGTGTTATCACCTCCCCTCCTGGAATACGAGGCATTGAAACCATGGTACTGGATGAAAAAGGTTGTTACATGCATATAGGACAGGAATGGGTGCTCCAGGCTGGGGCTGAGTGGAAAGGAGTGCTAACTAAACGTACTGTTGCAGGAATCGATAAACTGATTCTGGTGGTCTCTTCAGATGCTGTGTTCAGAGGGTTTTGTGCTGCACAGCTTCCCTCAGATCTGCATTCCCTCTTGCATGTTGGTATTTTTATGAACAGTGAATATGGTAGTACAAAAAGCTATTAAGAGCAGGTTTGCTAATCAGAGATTATAAACATACCTTTTCTTAAGTACCTCATGTACTGATTCTTTTAGAAAATTAATGCATTTAGTGCTCGAGAACAATGTTTGCAGCACAGCAGTTTTCCATTTAACCTTAAGCATCTTCACTCTTATGAAATATACATTTGACAGATGTGGTTGCATTACTCTGCACAAAAGTACATTTTAGCTGATTATATACATCCTCTTCTGTGAAGGTTATTTTAATGTGGTGCTTAATATGATTTGCTGTCATGAGTTCGTGCTCCAGAAATGTTATGGTGCCTCACATCTTATTTTTTCCCCTGCCTTGCATAGAGGATTATAAAAAAAACAAGAGATCTTGTTTTGTCTACTATCAGAACACAGCACTCGAGAATGGTTTGGATGCAGCACTGACTGATGTTTCAGAGCAAAGTTATAGCAGGAGTGTCTGTATTTTGTTTGCTGAAAGTTTCCATGGCTTTTGAGCTTTACATACCATAAACAGAGCTGCTTTGGAGTCCACCTCATTTCATACCGTTTCCAGCCTCTTCAACATCAGTGGAACTTGGTTTGCACATGCATGTTACGAAGTTCAGTGTGTTAAACTACATCCCTCATTAAAAATAAAGTGGCTTGATGTATGTCCTTGTCATGGTCTTGTATCTCACTGTTGATAGCTCTGCATGCCCAGTTCCCACAGTTTTTGGTTTCATTTGTGCAAAACTGCTGTTGCCCTAGCAGAAACTTGAGCATATTGTTGTATCAATTCCTCTGGAGGACATCATTGTGTCAGGGAAGATTGGATCAGTGTTAAGCATTTAGCTTTACATCATGAGAAAGGAACATCATTTACAATAGCAGATGTGCCTGTGGCTAAAATACTTCCGTTCACTGAGGGTATGCTGAACCTTCCTGTGGGCTTTCCCATTTAGAAACACAAACTGGGACTCAGCAGCCTTCAGCAGCGCTGAAGGGCTCCATACTGGTTTGTACATGAGCCCGTGTGCTGTTTCACAGTCGTACATGTCAGGTAACGGCTGCGTGATGTAGCAGATTTTTATCGGATATCGAAGTCACTCTTTCTGAATACCAGCCCTTTCTGAATGGGGAGCAGCTGCAATGTGATGCCAACTGCCTGGGCCAGGCAGGGAGGGATGATTCGAGACGTGTCCACGGTGCAGTTGCACTGAAGTAGTGCGGTGGCGCCGGGGAAGAGCTGAACGACATGTGCGCGACAACATGACCAAAATGTTTAGCAATTGCTTTAGTTTTTCTCTGAGTGTGTTCCTCCTTTGAGGTTTTTCTCAGGTCTTTCTACCCCTTAAATTCCTCTCTGTGAGCTCTCACTACCTCTTTTTACACCATATTTTATGCTTTGTGCTGGTGTGTTCTTGCTTCTTGAGCAAGTGGAAGGGTGGAGGAAAAGCAGGGGTTGCTTAGAGTGTGCTGCGGTGACAATGTGTCTGGGAACAGAAATAGTCATTAGCAAATTTTTTGCTGTTGTTTATAGAGAACCTGGAACATTTGGTAGATATTTCAGGTCTGCTTGCTTGGAATTCTGCATCTTCATATGGGTCTAAACAGGCAGTAGGCAGAGAAAAAGAGGTTATACCAAACAGGATCACATCCTTACCACGCTTTATCTGCCTGCCCTGAAATGGTGAGGACCATGCCCAAAACGATTCCCATCCAAGGAAGGGGAACACTTCTTCTGTGGAGAATGACACAGAGGGCTGAGTGGATGAGTGTTTTGCGGGTGGTCAGTAGTGGTCTGTCCTTTTCTATCTCTTTTCTAGCTCCACTGAGAGGACAGAAGGATTTCCTTCTTTCAAAGAAACTTCCCATGCCCCCAGGCTCGTGGAAGGGCTGTGGTTTAGTAGGACAGGCTCGCTCTCTCCCCGCAGAGCTGCTGCATGGCACGGTCAGGGGTCTGAGGGGTCAGCACCCCACGAACCCAGCAGGTTTCTGACTCGTGCCCCTCCCCAGCAGCATTGAGGGCATTAGGGCTGGGGTTTTGTTTTGGAGTTTTTTTCAGTAGCTAACTTGTGCTGGTACTGGTACAGATCCTCAAGCAAATGTGTGCAGTGGTGTCACCTGCCCGTGTGTGGCCAGGGAGCATCGGTCAGTCTGCTCACACACCATCCCAGGAGCATGGCTGGACGCTTTTAGCTCTGAATGACGGAGGAGCCAATAGGGTTTTTGTCTGAAAATGTGAAGGCTTGAACGGTGTTTTTTGTAAAAGGTTTTTGGGTCCTTTTGGGTGGGAGGGGGTGTTTGTGTGAGAATTTTTAACAGCTGCCCTTCATTGCATTGGAAAACCTGCAGTGGATTTCCATCACAAATATTCTGAATATTAACGCTTTTACAGATGTGAAAGATGTCAATAGATTGTAAATGTTCCTTTTATTCAAAATATTGATCAGTTGTTTACATTAAACAAACACCAAACCTGGAACAAGCTAAAATGGAGACTAAAGCACTGCTGTGTTCTGGGTGCGCTTGGATATCCTGGCTCTGCTGAAGTGCTGGCTCCAGTTGCACTGGGGCAGTCGCGTCATGAGAACACTATGAAATGGGGGAAGTGGAGAGAAGACAAGCATTGCTCATCACTTGGATCTTCCTACTCTGCAACTTGTGTGTGAAAGAGCAGAGAATGAAAAGGGGGGCAAAGTTACCAATTTTTTTTTTTTAAATTTTTTTTTTTAAATTGGTGACATTTAACGTTGTGTGCTAGTGTGGGCTAAAGTTCGCGGAGATGAGAGGGGAAACTAGTCTGGGCGCGTGTGGTTTCTCAGCTTCTGTCTGGATTTGCTGCTTTGCATGGTGCAGAGTAGTGTTGCTCTGTTCCCATTCTCAGGCCGAGGAGATGAGAGTAAGTTCTGGAAAAGTCAATCTTCCTGATAAATGATGGCTTTTAGCAGGACAACCTTTGTAGGTTTTCATATGATAACTGAAGATTTCCATAGGGAGATCTGTAATCTTCAGGAACTTGAAAACAATGTTGATATTTCTCAGGCCACAGAAAATTCTGGTTTTTCCTCATTTGAAAATATCTTTGAATTTTTATCATGTTTTTTTGGCTGTTACTTAAGGTTTAATTCTGCAACGTGTGAAGTACTCTGGGCCTTAGCACAGTTACTTATGCGCTTAAAATTAAGCAAGTGCCTAAGTGCTTTGCATTTTCATATTCAGTTTGGTTTCAGGTCCACAATATGAAGATCTTAAATGACACACATCAAAAAGACATCTGTGTATTTTTAAAAATTACTTTATGGCTGTGCTCGTCATATTGAATAGTAAAAAAATCTTGAAATATTGAAGAAATACGGAAGCTTTAAGGTGAATGTTCTAATGTTGTTCTTCGTTAGAAAACGCTGATAAAGAGTTCACTCTCATTCTACAGCCATAGATGGGATATCTCTTTGGAAATTGTTTGGGTTTTGTTGCCTGTTGTGGTGGAAGAGCAGTGAAGAGAACAAAAAGTGGTATTTTATCATTTGTATAGAACTGTTGCAACTTCGTAGCCTTGGACGAAGAGATACATGGGGCTTAAGAAAAAAAGCTGTGTTTTGAAACTGTAGTGATTTTTAAAGGTGGTGATAGGATCACAGTGATAGGTGTGCTGGAGGTGCCGTGGGGACTCAGGATGCTTGCCTCTCTGAAATAGCAGGTATACAATTATTAAAAAAAAATAATTAAAGAAATTTTTCCTTCTCTCTCAGAAATGAATGTAAACCAGAGAAACTGCCATCACATTCCTTTGAAATCGATCATGAAGATGTGGATAAGGATGAAGTATGTATTCTGGTTTTGTTTTTGTTTTTTTTCCCCCTGGGGAATAGATATTTATTGCTTTAATATCAAATAAAGAATGATAATGGAGACTTGTTATCTCCTATAAAATATTTCATATTTTAAATAACTCTGAAGTTAGTGGAACAGCTTTGTCTCTTGTGGCATTATGTGCACAGCAGGCATATTAGTAACATCTTATTTTAAAAGGAATGAAAGGATGATTACTTGTTGTCAAGCAGATACTCAGACATTACAGTTTTCTTTCCTCTTAGACTTCAGAAAGCTAGTCCATGCAATATTAATCATGTCTTTCATACAGGATACAACATCCCACTCATCTTCAAAAGGTGGTGGTGGTGGAGGAGGAGGATTAGCAGCAGGAGTTTACAAGTCTGGATGGCTTTATAAAGGGAATTTCAACAGCACTGTAAACAATAGCATTACTGTTCGGGTAAGGGGACAGCATTATTATTCCTTTATTCCATTTGGCTTTATCTCCTGCACAGAGGCACGCTTGTTTGCCATTGTCATTTAGTTGTTTATGTCTCAGGTTTTGATTACGTTGCTTTAAATGACAATAAAGTAATATTACAGTTGTCCGCAAAATAGTGCGATTGAAGTGCAGTTAGGAGTTGGCTGTTATTTAAATCCTGTGAATAAAGTATCAATGAAAATAGTTTACACTACAACAATTGTCATTCGTTTTTTTCCTCCCGCTTCAGTCATTCAAAAAGCGCTACTTCCAGTTGACACAGTTGTCGGATAACTCATATATTATGAATTTTTATAAAGATGAAAAAATATCAAAGGAGCCAAAGGGGTGTATTTTCTTGGATTCTTGTACAGGAGTCATACAGGTAAGTTCCAGTTTATGTCATTGTATTGTTTGGGTGTCAGATAAATTTAAAAAGTAGAACACCACATACATTAACAGAATAGTGGTGTCATTAGCAGTTTTGTGGAATGAAAACACAACTAGTTCTGCTCTTTACATTGGTGCGAGTGCTCAGACTGACAGATTACAAAAACCACAAGTGAATGATGGTAGCAGATTATGTATGTTCTCTTTGTCCATGGCGCACAGGAGAAAAAATGTCATAAACTGTTTCTTTTCACTGAAATTATTTTCTTAGCTGCCAGGTTTTACCTCATGCTTGCTAAGAGCATGCTTCCTTGTTGTCGGTTAGAGACTCGGGTTACAAAGCCTTGACTGTTGGGCAAGTGGTAAATTAATCCTGTGTCCTGAGCCTCCTTGAAGATCATCACTTTTGGAGGTGATAGAGAGTCTTACTGGCAGCAGGTAGGGCAGAGCCTAATTGTTTATTATGACTTGGAAAAATAAATAGCCAGAAATGTCTGACACTGCCTTTTTTCTTTTGTTCCCACCTGAGACTGAGTTCTTAGCTTTTTTTTCCCCCTTGCTCTGCCTTTCCTCTAATTCTATTAACGTATTACTCCCTTTTTTTCTTTCTTCTTTTTTTTTCATTCTGAGCAAGATGTTCTCTTGAATACTATGTTACTGTGGTAGCCCCATGCGTTGCTAAATAAGGAAATTCCTTTTTTTTTACCTGTACTTTATTCTTTACCACTTAACTAGTAAAGATTGGTAGCAGTGCTAGTGCAGACTGATTTCAGGGTTGCTTTGGAAGAAATCTTTCAGGTAGTGCAAGGAAAGACCCCTGGTAAACAGAAGCTGTTGTTGGTTGGGAAGTCTCTCCTTCACCCCTAAACAGGCCCTTCGGAGTGAGAGGAATAATCAGTGAGTAATTCACTCTGGGAACAAATATTTGCTGATAGGCCCCTGCAGAACCTCATTTCTGCACCCAGGAAAGTACCCAGCTCGTAGGGAAGGCCTGTTTCCCCTATTCCCCCTTGTTCAAAAGGGTTTTTCAAACAGGTGTAGAACAGGGTAGAGGTAAATTTGGAGAAGGACAATGATGTTTCCCTGCGTCAGTCCATGGGCTTGAAAGACCCTAACAGGTAGCTTGGAAGTGTGGCAGAAGCCGTAGAGGAGATTCTTATACAGAAGTTGTGTTTAGAAATTACTGCTTCCTCCTGCTTGCTGGCAGTGCGTGCTATCTTTTAAGATGGGTCTGAGCCAGAGCTCTAGTTAAGCCCTGAATGTCCCTATAGTGTGGCTTTAGGCACAGGTTTAATGCTGTCCCAGGGGGTGCCTGTTCTGCTGTGTTGTTTCTGATGACACTCCATGATAGCAGAAGTGTCTTGACTGCAAGATTTCTGGCCTTTTTGACTAATCTCTGACAAAAAAACTCAACAAACCTTTGAAATCCTCCTCCTGAACTTTGACAGCTGCCTACTACATCTACAGCATTACTGCAAATTGTCCCAGACTGTTTGAATTGTATGCTGTCCTCTTGCCTACCCCCAGACACTAGTTTTCGTGGTTGTTCTTTGATGCACCTTTAGAATGGGATCTACAAATTTATGAGCTATCTTCACTAGCAAGAAGTGAGAGTCTTAGCCAAGGGGGTAAGAGCGCAAGTATCATCAGCTGTCAAAGTCTCTGTCACTTAGAAAATGTGATGAACTTAGTATCATAGAGCTGAAAAACAAAACCTGGCTTAGAGTTGCCATAAACATGGAGACCATAGAATGTGGAGAGTTGGGTAAAAATGAAGATTTTGAGGAGAACTGTGCAGTGAACGTTCTGATTTAATAAATTTTAATACCACTATAAATCATTTAACTCTCTGTGAACGACTTTGAGGTCCTGTTTGATAGAGTTGGAATATCTAAATTATAGTAAACATCCAGGAGAAATCATCTCCAGATAAAATACAAAATAATTCCAAAACAATTCTGTTATTTTGGAATAATGACCCTGCAGGCATTAGACTTAGCCTGATGTTTCATTTATAGCTCATCCATGGTTTCTTTTTGAATCTTCTATTATTTCCTTCTGGAAAAAATTTTAAACTTGAAATTAAGTGTTGAAGATTACAAGTCAACCTTAAGGTCCACATACCATATGGAAGGACTTACAGAGAAGCAAATGGAGAAATTATACTGGGTTTTGGTGGTTTTGTGGGTTTTTTTCCCCGTTAACTGGTCAGGAATAAAATAGTTGGCTCTAGATTTGAAACGAGGACTTTGCTGTAGATCTTGTCTGCTTGCCAGAAGTCTGAAGTGCAGATGGAAAAGTGGATATTAAAATTTTCTTGCCCTAATGTTCTTAAGATTCAGAATGTGAGATGCATTGTTCTACTGGATAATGTTGAATAGTGTTACAGTACCTGATTTAAAGATCTTGACCATGTCTGTAAGAGCAAGTACATAACATAGAGAAGAAGAGCATTCATTTTAATGCTGTCTGTACCTTCTGAAGATAAATTGAAACGTAGCATTTTTCTTTATAGATTGTGCGTAAATTGCTGTACGTAATCCACTTACACAAATAATCTATATTTAAAAGTTTTGAATGGCCACTACCTAAGATTCTTAGCATAGTTTTGTTCAACTTCTAGCTCTTGGTCAAGCCCTCATGCTATATCAGTAAAAACAAGTTTCAGTGAAATTTTAGTCCGTGTTTTACATGAATTTGAACATATGCAGTGATAGGAAGATTAGAGTAATTTCACCATCAAGGAAAATATTGGACACCGGAGAACGAATTGTTACAAAATCCAGTCCTATTCTTTCCCTATGTTGGGTGAACTAAAATTTATACCCCTGAAAGAATATTCTTCTCAATAAAGTACATGAGAAGAAAATTATTTCATACCAAGAGAATTTTCAGTAGCAGAAATGAAAAATAACACACACGCACTCACATACATACAATCCCAAGTTGGTTTGAAAAACCAAGATTTGACTGACTGTTGACCCGAGTGGCTCCAGGAGAAGTTGTTCAGTCTTAACTAATTCCTGAGCTAGGTCATGATGTGTAACATAAGGATTGGAGCAAGTGATTAACAACAGATTGGGTAGGAATCATCTAAATCATCTCTGCTGCTGGAAAAAAAAAAGGTCATGGAACTCTATCCTCAGTGTCTTGGGTTCTTGGTCTCCTCTTCTGCTAATCAGGACCAGATTTTGCCTCTGGTCCTCTTGCACAAATAAAAATATCACTATCAACTCACCATCTGGCTTAGAAGCTATTCTTGGTAACTTGTTGATATAGGACTGTACTGAGAAATAGTTACAGTATGTATAACTATAGAATACTATTGTCATGTTGTTTGAGACTGTTAATGAAAATAAGTAAAATTGAGTGGACAGTTATGGAATGGATTAATTGTTTTTCATTTGTCAGCATCACTCCAAGGTTAGATGTATCAACAAACTGATGGCAGTTTTCTGGAATATTGAAAACACAATGGTGGCACCGGTGTCCATAGTTAGTTGTTGTGAAAGTTTGAAGTAGTAGGGGGTAGGACGCATCAGTTTTCTTTCCAGTTTAAGCAAGGAGGAGAGACAATTTATGCAACTGCTTCCATAAGACTAGGAGGTAAAAGCCTCACTAATTTGATAAATTTGAGGAATAAAGCAAATTATATTGGATCACGTTGCTTTGTTTAATTTTATTGAGCTGTTTCAGTAACTAAGCACCTGTTAATCCTTATGAGAGAAATTGATGGGTTAACCATCTACTGCAGGTAAAAATCGGCTGACACAGAACACATCTCAGAACTCAATCTATTGCTAGTATACTGGGCATTAGTTCTTATTCTGTACTTGAAAAGGATAGCATTGCAATGACTGAACAGCATTATACTTCATCATTTGCCTCCTGCAAAGAATTGCTGAAATTGCCTTAGTCGTTTTTAAAATCCTTCTAACACAAAGGCAGCAGTGGGAAGTACCTGTTGTGATCTTTTCATGTGGAGGAATTTGTCCTGTTGCAATCTTCTGGAGAGATTTACTGGTTAATCTGTGTTCCAAGTTTAGACTCGTATCATCCAGAAGCTCTTTCAGAAAGATAGAAGAAGCATAAAATTATGTAGAAATGTTCTTATCTTAACCACTATGTTTTTAACTTCATTAGATGCTCAGAAATTGTTACCTTTATGTAGCTTGTTAGCGGAATCTGTAAATACCTTGAAACAGAAGATTTTATAAATTGTTCACAGTTAGCTCCTTTGACCTATTCGGGTCCAACCTCAGCAGTCAGGGATGGAATAGTCTATCACCACGTGCTGCCTTTGCTTGCTCATTAGTTTGAATTGGTGAACTCAGTCCTGTTCATGCTGAGCAAATATTTGTATGCCTTAGCACTGCTGAGTATCTTTTTCAGTGTCTGATGCACTGGTAAGGCGTGGGAGACTTGGGCTTGAGAGGTGTTCTCTCCAGGCAGCTACGACTCATGTAGCAATGCTGTACTTTGCCATCAGAAGTCTTCCATTATTTCTGTTGGGAGGTGTTCCCTACTGTAGTTTGAAGTGTTATTGTCCATAGTCTTAGATTTCTACGGCTAGATAGAAGACATATATTTGGCCATAGAAGATTTTAGATGCCCAAAGACCTAACAATAAATTGACATGAATTTGTCTTAATATCACAGTATTTGGATTTTCTTTAAAGCCACTGAATTTTGCTTGAACGTTATTTTTAAGGACTGACCATATACAAATCTGTCTTATGGGTGTCTTTTTTAGTACCTTTTTATAATTAGATCTAATGTTTATTTTGCTTTTCCTTTTGTTTCAACAGAATAACAGGCTTAGGAAACATGCTTTTGAGTTGAAAATGAATGACCTCACATACTTTGTGCTGGCAGCTGAAAATGAGCAGGATATGGATGACTGGATTTTCACTCTTAACAAAATCCTGCAAATAAATCCAGAGGGAACGATTCAGGAGAGGAAAAGTGCAGATCTCACTGATCTGAAATTTGGTAAGAGTGAATAGTTTCTTGCATTGTTGGTGGGGGTTTTTTTTAACCAAATGCAAAAAAATTGAACCTTCAGATATCACTATTGAATCATTTTAACTGCCTGAGTCTGTAATGGATTCTGCACCTATTGATTTCTGACTAAGCAGCATCAGTCTTTTGGCAATCCCTGAGCAATGTCAGCTAACTCCCTACAGATCGTTTGCAAAAGGCTGCAGGAGAGGTAAAGCGGCTCCCCACAAAGTCAGCAGGAGCAACGTGGCTCTGCTTTGCATATGCAGCTCTTTTTCAAATATAGTCCTCTCTGTCAATGATCTTGCTAGTATTTGTGTTTTACTGTCTTGGGATTCTGAAGGATTTAAAGAGTTCTGTGCTGGAGAGACATTAGATCAGTTCTTTTTCCAGTGTTCTGTTTTCTTTAAAAATCTGGAGCTAATAATTAAAAAAAATCTCCGCTGTGGTATATTGCTCTTTTCCCTGGAAGGTTATTGACTTTTGATTTCTTGGTTTTGTGAGTTTGCGTATTAATGTGCTCTCACTGTGGAAGAAAGAATTGGATGCTCTGTTATACTGCACTCGTCGTGTGGCAGTAACTCATTCCTCCACATCATAAATCCCCATTCAGTTTGGATGAACCCCAGCTGAAATCCTAAGACTGAAAACACTTGAAACCTTAATATGGATTTGAACTGCTTGTGCTCTGAGCTGAATCAACTTGCGTCTGAATCTTGGGGAAGTTCAGAGCTAATTGAAGGCTTTAGCCTGGTGTTTATAATAAATTTTGATGTTGGAGGGGCAGGATACTCTTCATATAGCCAAAGATGTTTTTGTAATTCGGAGGCACAAGAGACTTGCACTTCAGAATTAGAGAAGTACTTTTGAAAATCCCACCCGTAACGGATATTAATGAGACAGGAAGAAATAGGTGCATAAAAGGTCAAAGACATTAGGCTAACAGAAACCAGAAGTCTCTACTGGTAAAAGCCCCGATAACAAGCAACAGGAATGTGCTATGGAATTAACTTGTCAAAAGGCATGATGCTTTTTTGGCAGAAGAGCCGTAAATGGCTGTAATGACTTATTTCACATTGGGCTGAATTACCTAGTGAAAGCAGAACCGGTCTCTGGTGAGCTATGTAAAGCAAAGGGTTTTCTGTGTAGTGCTCTTCTCTGGATCCATAGATTTGCAGCTCAGGGAGTCCTGGCTGCATCCCTCCCCTTCCCAAAGAGCAGGTAAGGTCCTGCCTGCCTCACTGAAGGCTCCCTTTTCTGGGAGTACAAAATCTATTGGTTGACATAAACCCTTGATGTTGCCTCGGAAAGGACCAAGAGAGCAAAGAAAGGTGTCTTTGTTGCGGTCATGAGTATTTGTCATGGACGAAAGTGTCAGACGTTTCACTGAGTAGAGTCAGGCTGCTTGTTTGAAAGCTTAAATACAGACTAAGTTACAGTAAGCACCAGTGGGAGATGAGGTTTCATGAGGACAGAGGTTTACATTAGTGTCTTTTCCCTTTGTTAGCCTGGTGATACTAAAGGGAATAAAAAGAAATAGGATGGGGATAGATTTTGGTGGATTTTTTTTTTAAACAGAATGATAATAGCAGGTATAATAAAAACATTTGCATTTTTTTTCTTATTTTGAAGACCCTGCAGAGGTTTCAGCGAATTATGATTGCTCTCAAGAAGAGACTGATTCTTCAGAGAATGCCTTGCACCCAGACTTCGCAAAAGTAATCAATGTTATATTTATCTTTACAAGCGTAGTGGAAAGTGCTACCTAGGTTAAAAATGCCTGCCAATAGATGATCATTAGTATTGTGAAAGGTTTAAAAATATAGCACAGTTGAGATTGTTAGAGCCGTGACAAATGTCAGGAATAATTTTCTTTCTGAACAGCTGATGGCTTTGTTTAAATGAGAAAAGCTTCACTGGATGTAATGAAAGTAGGTGCTCCCAAGAGTGCTTTGATTTAGACCTGTGAAGTCAGTAAGGGTCCCTGCAGTTATCTGTGAAATACTTCTGGGTTTAACTGCATTTCAGAAGACTTTGGCCATTGGAGAGCCAAGATTTCCTGTGTGATTTACAAGGGAACAAGCTGTGAATTGCTCATTGTCTTCTGCAATTTCATTGAAAGAGGCATGTATCACAGAATCACAGAATGGTAGGGGTTGGAAGGGACCTCTGTGTGTCATCTAGTCCAAGCCCCCTGCCGAAGCAGGGTCACCTACAGCAGGCTGCACAGGACCTTGTCCAGACGGATCTTGAATATCTCCAGAGAAGGAGACTCCACAACCTCCCTGGGCAGCCTGTTCCAGTGCTCCATCACCCTCAGAGGGAAGAAGTTCTTCCTCATGTTCATACGGAACTTCCTATGCTTCAGTCTGTGCCCATTGCCCCTTGTCCTGTCGCTGGGCACCACTGAAAAGAGTTTGTCCCCATTCTCCTGACACCCACCCTTGAGGTATTTATTGGCGTTTATAAGGTCTTTCTTGAAGTGGGGAGCCCAGAACTGGACACAGTACTCCAGATGAGGCCTCACTAGGGCTGAGTAGAGGGGAAGGAGAACCTCCCTCGACCTGCTGGCCACGCTCTTCTTAATGCACCCCAGGATCCCATTGGCCTTCTTGGCAGCCAGGGCACACTGCTGGCTCATGGTCAACTTGTCATCCACCAGCACTCCCAGGTCCCTCTCCGCAGAGCTGCTTCCCGGCAGGTCCGCCCCAAGCCTGTACTGGTGCCTGGGGTTGTTCCTCCCCAGGTGCAGGACCTTGCACTTGCCCTTGTTGAACTTCATCAGGTTCTTCTGTACCCAACCCTCCAGCCTGTCCAGGTCACGCTGAATGGCAGCACAGCCTTCTGGTGTATCCACCACTCTTCCCAGTTTTGTGTCATCAGCAAACTTGCTGAGGGTGCACTCTAACTCTTCATCCAGGTCATTGATGAAGAAGATAAACAAGACTGGGTCCAGTACTGACCCCTGGGGAACACCACTAGCTACAGGCCTTCAGCTAGACTCAGTGCCGCTGATGACAACCCTCTGAGTTTTGCCATTCAGCCAGTTCTCAATCCACTTCACTGACCACTCATCCAGCCCACACTTCCTGACCTTCCCTAAGAGGATGTTATGGGAGACCGTGTCTAAAGGCTTGCTGAAGTCGAGGTAGACAACATCCATGGCTCTCCCCTCATGTACCCAGCCAGTCATGCCATCATAGAAAGCTATCAGATTGGTCAGGCATGATTTCCCCTTGGTGAATCCATGCTGACTACTCCTGATAACCTTCTTTTCCTCCACTTGCTTGATGATGACCTCC
>Ga0065711_1005994_pt1 | contig 18600 bp, 15 predicted proteins | sample Hoacrofraction12_FD_59098 | JGI IMG/M metagenome (GOLD analysis project Ga0065711, IMG submission 59098) | Hoatzin crop microbial communities from Cojedes, Venezuela - Epithelial fraction 12 v2 (version 2) | ecosystem: Host-associated > Birds > Digestive system > Esophagus > Crop | place...
CTGTAGGTGCCCCTGCTTCGGCAGGGGGGTTGGACTAGATGACCCACAGAGGTCCCTTCCAACCCCTACTATGCTGTGATTCTGTGATTCTGTGAGCAGCCTTTCGGGCACCGGGTTGCCTCCCCTGGTTAGAAGAGGTGTCAGCATTACTGAAACAGCGGCAGTGGGAAAACTGAAGAAGATCTTCAGTGTTGACCAGATCCTCAAAAAAGAAGATATTAGAAAGGTGGAAGCTGACTCAATCCTTTGTGTATTATTTGAGATATTTGAATCCTGTTCGCACCTGATGATGCTGATGCCCGAGGCAAGGGCAGGTTGGAACAAGGTTTCTCCACTGTTTCTAAATAAGTGTTCAGGGCTCGCTTGGGGTTTTTTTGGCTCTGTCTCCAGCTGAAGATGTGAACTTTGTTTCAGCAGCTTGTGTGCGCTCAGTTACCTCCGCAGTGGGTGGCCTGAAGCAGCGCAGGGGTTCTCTGGTGCTGACGCGCTGCTGACTCTTGCTGTTGTGGTCAGTGCAGGAAAGAGCATTTCGGCACCCCAAGTGCCGAGGTAATTGCTGTAAGGTGACCGCGTGATGTAATTGAAGGTAGTGCATGGCAGGCCTGCCTCCGCGGTGCTGAGCCCTGGTCCCGGGGTGCAGGGTGGTGTGGCTGAAAGGTGCCGGTGCCCAGGGAAGACCCTGCATGACGTCCAGGCTGGGCATGGCCCTGGGGACCTGCTCCTGGGGACCTGTGCCCGGGCCAGCAGACCCCATGCGGTGCAGCTCCAGGAGCGTCTCCCTAACCCGGTGCAGCTCCAGGAGCATCTCCCCGACCTCCTGCTGCTTCATGGGGACCCAGTTTGCTGTGCTCCCTCCCGGCCGCAGCTCGGGGTCCCGCGGTCCAGGGTTGGACCAAAGCATTTGTGAAACTTTGTGGATGGCAGATAATTCCTCGCTCGTTTTAGCTGGTGCAGATAACAGACAGGGGATTCAGCTTGGTTTTTTCTGGACGTTGCTGTTGGCTAGAGCTGCTGTCTGCAGCTCTCAGCAGAGCGGGGAGTCACCCGGGGTGACTTCCATCATAAATAGTGCATGGCGCTTGACAGGGAGAGGCGGCACCGGGATGAAGGCCATTTATTAGCAGCATCGCTGCGTCTGTCCAGGTTTGCTTTTACGAGCAGGACCAGCCGAAGCGTATTTCTGGTGGGTCGGTGGTGATTTCTCTCCAGCTGTCAGGCACAGCATGACTCGGCCACCGGCCCTTGCGTTTCTCCTTCTCTGGATCCAGAATTATTTAGCACTCTGTACGTGAACTGAACGACTGAGCAGGAGTATTAATGGGTCGCAGTCCAAAACCTTTAATTCAAATGTCTCTTGATTGCAGGAAGCCTAAGTTTGGGATTTTTATGTTCTCTGCCCAGGTTGGTAATTCAGACAGCGGTCCTAACTTATTTCCACAAATTGTGGAAGGATGTAATTTACTATTTTAAGAAGCACGTGGTTCAGAAGACCTTTAATTAAAAAAAGAAAGTTCAGCGCACGTCTGAAACTATAAGAATCACTAGACTGCATCAGAACAGTAATTTGTAGTAATTTGGCCTGTGCAAAGTGGATATTTCTTCCTAACTTTCTTCTTCTCTGACCCGTCTGCACATTTATAGAGTCAGAGAAGGGGACTCTTGCTGTACCAGGAGAGGGAGGTTGCTGAGACCACAGCTGCCTGTCGTGACGATCTTGCAGCAGGCTGCCTGTGCCAGTGCCTTTCCGTCGCAGTTAACAGAGGGAAGACCTTGCCTCCTGACCTGAAACTTGTCCTGCGGTGATACAAGAGTGCATTTTTTTGGCTTGGTGGATAATGCGTAAAATAGGTCACGGCTATTTTATAACAATTACCTGTACGTGGGAAAACTTCCCACTCTGTCTCTTCTTCTCCAAAGCTTTACAAGACCGATTATACGTTGAAACAGAAAGGTTCGCATAGCCTTCAAAACGAATCTGGAGATGCTTTACTCCACCTCCCCAGTACCTCAGTACGGTTTTCAGCCTGTGTAGTCTCTTGGCTTCAGGGGTGGCCAGCGGCACCGGCGTGCGTGAGAGCTGCCTTGCAGCGTAAGCGAGCGTCACTTCAGTTGTGGCCCTTCCCGCCCCAGCTGCGTGCCGTGCGGAGGGATCTTCTCGTGGCTCTGTCCCCACGGAGGCACAGCCTTTCCTCCTGCAAGGGTACGGCTAATTAAAAACTCGAGTAGTTCATAGGCAACTTCTTTGTGTATTATCTAGCAGAAAAACAGCGTATAGGATTGCCTGCCAGCGTTGAGACTCTCTGAAGCTCCTCTCCGGTCGTCTCTACGCATGGCTGAGCTAATTGTTTAATTTACAGGTTTTGCTGCCTGGCTACTCAGCCGTTTTCCAGCGTCACCAGTACATTTGAAACAAAGCACTGGGTTTGTACAGACGGTCTTACGGCAAATGCTTTGCTGCCATGTAGGAATAAATGGCGAATTTATAGTTCTTGTATTAGTCGCCTAACTTTGTGTTTCACCTCAAATATTAAAAAGGAAGTTGAGGCTAAAAGCAAAGTGTCTTTTTTGTAAAATAGTAAAAGTGAGGTAAAAATAAACGCTCCCGCAGGAACAGTAACTTCACACAGGGCACGTGCTCACCTCAGGGTCAGACAAGAACCGTGACCATACACGAGGCTCTAAGAGCGTGTTGGACCACATCTACACTGTCTGACCCCTCTTTTCACGAGGTGTTCCAGAATAGGTGTACGGTATTTCTCTGAAATGCAGGTTCCCAGCGCAGGAGGTGGTGGGGAGGGGGGACGCACTCCTGTGTCTTATCCCTCGAGTTGGCTGGGCTGGCACAGCCTGTAAGATATTGTCCCCGGCGGCCGAGCGGAGGTATGGTGTGAGCTATAAAGAGTGGAAGATGCCCAGCAGTGTATTAAACACTAGTTGAGTACAGGAGGGCAGCATATCACAGGAGAGAGATAAGCAAAGTTCTCTGATTGTGGATCAATAAAGGTTAGTGACATCATATCTCAAAGTGAGAGAACCTGCTTTCTGCAGAGCCATTTATCAGATTGCAGGCTGAAGCAGCCTTAACCTCTTCCTAACCAGATGTCTGGTCCTTGTCCGACTCCAGATGGAATAACCTTCCCTATCTGCAACAGAAGGCTCCCTGACCTTGCCTTCATAATCTTGGTGATTTAACGTTGGCGTGGTCATGCCGGAGGGATTCTCCGAATGCTTCTGCTCGGCTCTTTGCTGCAGCATAGCATGTCCAGTGGGACAGCGCGGGGCTGTGCCGGCCGGGAACTGGGCTGTGGGATGTGCTGATGCTGGAAGTGCTTCCCAGCTCGGTGTTGATCTGCTGTTCTCCTCTTACTTGGCGCTGTTACGGCCTTGGCGAGGTGGAAGCTGCTACTGGTCAGTGCTAGGGCACAACAGAGGTTTGTCGCTTTGGTTAACGGTCTGGCATTGTGCGAGGCGTCTTGGGATGCGGCTGCAGAACGTGAAAGGCATCCTTAGATTAACTTGTTCTCTGCAGCAGCAGTGGCAGTGAAATCGTTGCGGCTCTGTCTTCAGGAGGAGTTGTACGGGGTGGCAGGAGGCCCTGGGCACGCTGCTGGGTGGCTGGCCTTCCTCGAAGCGTCTGTCCTCCTGGCTTTGCCGTTATTGTTACCAAAATAGATTAAATTGAATGTATCGGCCCCTTCTGCAGTCCCATTTCCTTGCCGCATGCTGTGAGGCACCAGCTTTCCACATGAATGCAACTTCTGAATGTGGAGAACGTGGAGTCGTGTGCCTGTGCTGGCTCGGTTTAGAGCGGGGAGTTGTGGGTGACTCCATCCGCTGCCGGCATCGTGAGCAGCTCCGTGGGCCTCTTGGAAAACCCGCCTGAGCAGCACCCGAGGGCTTGATCCCACCTGAGAGGCTCCTCTGGGAGACTGTGTTAGTGCTTTTCACCTTCTGACCTTGTCTTGACGTCGTTGGTAATATCAGATACCTACGAATGAGCAAACTGTCATTTTTGTTGTTTAATGCAGGGCTCTCCGTTGCCAAAGAACTAGTACATTGGTGAGAAGTTAAGCAAGAAGCTAAAGCGTGAATGGTGAAGGTATTTTGCGAGTTCTTGGCGTGTATGTGTTTAACTGTATTAAAGCTTGGTGTTTTTAAACGTACCTCAGTCTGCCGTCCTCTGCCTCCCACTCTTCCAGACATCCAGGTGGTGCGGATGGCTTTGCGTGCCGCCAGCGGGTTTGGTGACGGGACGGCTCTTGTTCCCCCGGCGAAGCCTCGGGGCCACCCGTGCGTTTGGCAGTGGCTGCTTATGCCAGAGCGTCCTGAAAGCTCCCTGGCAAACCTCTGGGGCCCGTGTGTTGCTTGCAGCTCTAGGGTGGCTGTTTTAGGGAGAACCGATATTTTCTGATGCTGCTTCTTGAGACTTCGGCCTTGCAACCGACCTCTGCTTGTGCACAGTTACCGGTTCCTGTGGTGGCTTCTCGCCTCCGAGCGTCCCCTTTCTGGAAGCAGCCCGTGTGGCGTGGTGCTGCCGGCTGGGAGCCGCGCTGCGAGCTGCTGTCTGGATGTCATGGGGGAAGCGCTGCTGGGATTGAGATCTTGTGGCACTTTCAGCCCTCCTTTTTCAACACTGTTGAGTCAGAACACAGTTACGGTGTGTGAAGTAGGGCTGTTTGTCAGCTTTTTGCTGTGTTTTGAGTTTTGTGGATGGCGATGCTGTATTAGGATGGAAAGATGCGTGCAAAAGCACACGCGTGCATAGCGACAGACGGTCAGAATGATTTGCGCCGTGCTGTGACGGCAGCTGCCGCGGAGCTCTGGAGGCTTCCTCCGGGCGAAGGCATCCCAAGCGCCGGGGCACCCCGAGCGCGGCGTCTGTCGGAGGGTGTCCTTGGCAGCAGAGCGGTGTTAGCAATCGCTGGAGCATCCGTGCCCTGGAGCGCAGGAGGAGGATGTAGGTATTTCTGCTGTGCAGGAGCAGGTCTCTGATTTTCAGTGAATGAAAGGAGAGGCTTCTGCCTGGAGGAATCTGCGGTCTAAGTTTAGAGATAAGATAGCGAGGAAGGATGACAGACAGAGGGTAAGGGGCAAGAGGAGAGTTAATTCCCTGAATGAGCTTCTGTTGTCTAGCAAGGATATACCAATTTTTTTCAGAACCTACAGAGACTTGAGTCATAAAGACTTTTTGATTACCTTTCATCCTCTTTTCCATTGGCGATTTCTCGTTGCAAAAAGAGCCCCTTTTCCTGCGATCCTCGGGGCCATGCCCCGGGGAGCAGCTGGGGGCTGTGCCGCTGCCTGTCCCGGCGGCTCGGGGCTGGGGGGGATTCTTGGGACGCGAGCCTGCGCTAATGGGCCGGTGTCCAAGTGGAAAGCGTATTTTCAATGAGGAAGTGCTGAGATGTTAGTGGAGCCTGGATTACCCCGTGATTGTGCTGTCAATACTGCTGTATTGAGTCGGAGAGAGCCTGCACAACACAGGGAAACACTTAGCTCACTACTGCTGCTTATTGAGAAGCCAATAGCAATTTACTTGCTGACACTTGACATCGAATCCATTCCCGGAGGTGCAGCTCCTGCTAAACCACCGTTGGGCTCCCCTTCACACCTACGCCTTCCCTCAGCCTCGGAGCTGCAGGGGCGATGGGGCTGATCAAAGGAGGAGGAGGAGGGAGCGGTGCCTGCCCCCGCGCGGGGCCTTGCTCTGCTGGGACGGGCAGGCAGGGACCAGCTTCCGTGGGGCGGTGGGAAACCTTCGCTCTGGAGAGCTGGTCTCGCGTGGGATGAACTTTGTGCAGCTCCATTTCCTTTTTCTGCACGTGTTCAGTGAAGAAGAAGGAATGTGGGTGCTCTGGTCCTTCCGTCCCACATCCTGAAAGCTTGAAGCATCAGGGACCTCTGGGCCAGAACAGCTGGATTCCTCCTGTCCTGCTTTTCTTTTTTCCTGGGATGAGCACAGCTGAGCTCCGATGGCCCTGCTTGCGTCCGCGCATACCTTCTACAAAAAACTTGAGATAATCTGCTGCCAAATACTTTTGAGAAAAATAGCGTTGAGGATATTTCTTTGAAGACCAAACTGCCTGAAATGGGGACTAAAGCATGACGGAGTGAGGATGGGATGGGAACAAAGCTGGAGGGCTGATACGGGGTGACTGGAAGAGCGGAAGGAGCAAGCGGGGGATCTGTGTCCTGATGATGTGCTCGGCCAGGAGCATCAGGTGCTGGTGCTGCCGGTCTGCTGGAGTCCCGAGGCGTTGGAAGACCCAAGTGGACAATCCTCTCAGGCCCTAACGTGGTGGGGTAACGAAGCTCCCATGGATTTTTAATTGCAGTTCTTGCTGGTTTAATACATTGCCTGGCAAACGCTCCAAAGAGAATTTCCTCCCGTTAGCTGCGGTGTTGCTTTTTGGCGCGCTGTTCTCTTTGTGTTTCCCTTGTGCGCCTGAACCTCCTGGGAAGGGTGGAAAACCTCCATCCTGAATACAAGAGGAAACAAGGAAAATGTGGTGCGTGAGGAGGGCACTTGGATGCAACTGTTTTCATTTCGCAGTAGTGAAATTTAGGTCATATTGCAGGTCGTGCTTTAAATATATCTGTTGCTCTGCACTTGCAGGTTGTGTAGCCTGCGTGCAGCTGTCTTGGCTCTGCAGGGCGTGGAGGAGAGGAACCGCGGTGCGCCGGCGCCCGGGCAGCGTCTGCTGCCAGCCCAGCCGTGCGGGAGGGCACCGCGCTGCGCCGGGGTGGCTGCGCGGAACGAGACGAAGCCGTTCCCAAGTGCTCGTGAGATAGCAAGCGCGAAGCGGTCGATGCTGGGCTGTCCTGTAGCTCCCCGAGGAGAGGGCTGTGGGTGGCTTCTGGGACACGGGGCCGCGATGGGAATGTGCCGCAGTGTCCTCAGACTCCTGCGCAGGGGTAGGCGAGGTGCTCCGGGTGCCCTCTGGGCCCTGCTGCGCAGTGCCGGCTGCCTGTGCTCCCAGCGCGTGGTGGGTTGTGTGGCTTTGCTGGCTGCCACTCAGACATTGACCTGCTGTCTTCGCTGAATGCGCCTTCCCTGGCAGGCAGCTCCGGACATGGTGTGCCTGTTCCTCTCGTCCCGGGGCAGATGCTCCCGTTCGCGGCCCCGAGCCAGAGCAAGTGGCACCTGCCTGTTGTGGGGACTCACTGCTCTGTGCAGTGGCTGTACCCGGAGCTGGGAGGCGATGGGGCCGGGAAGCCCGTCTGGGGACCTGGCTGCTCGGCGTCAGCGAAGCCGTTCAGCAATACTGCCTTCCTTCACGCGTTGCAAAAAATTCTGCAGAAAACCAGTACAGAAATGGATCTGGTGAGAGCGTAAGGAAGGGCAGCGGTGGCACGTGATGGAGGGGAGCGGAAGGAGAGAGAAACACCAACACCTGATGCCTGGAGAACATCAGCGGAGGGCGAAGCGGCAGGCGTGTGCGGTGGGATGCTGGGTGGCCAGCGTGGCAGGTGTAACACCTTGGCGCGTGCTTTTGTAGAGGTCCCTGTTGCTTATTATATTTTGTTCTAGTCTGCTGCTAATCTTGTTGAGCAGTTGCTCCTCTTAATTATTGAAGTACTTTTACGGAGATGTGGCAGATTAATCCTTTTAGTTCTGCTTGCTGCCAGAAGAGATTGCCACCATTATTCTCACGCTATGGGAGGAGAGGCTGGAGCGAGGAGAAGCAGGGAGAAGTTCAGCAAGCCTGCGTTCGCCCGTGCGTGCTGTTGCGTAGCTGTAGAGAAGTGCACGGTGGCAGGTACCAGTCGTGAGCGGTGAGAGGGCACACACGGGCAGGGGTGAGGCTGGGCCGGTTTAGCAGAGGTCTGGAGACTGGCAGAGCCTGGAGGGTGCTGCAGCCGTGTGGTGACCCGTTTGGGGGTCCCCCTGCAGCCCCGCTGCTCCTGTTTCCAGCAGGGAGGGCAGCTGCTGAGGCACCACTTATCTGGTCCTTGCCTCGCTGGAACACAAATATTAACTGACAAACAGTTGCATAATAAACGGCACAATCACTTTGGCCCGGTGACTTATCTCCCAGCAAAAGAAATAAACAGGGAAAAGTAGGAAAGTTAACTTATAAACCAATAAACTGTTCCGGCACTCGCGTTAGCGTGGCCTGAGGCTTGCGCGCTGAGTGCTGGACTGATGTCTCCCAGAAGCTCAACCTGGAGGAAACATTTACTTGTTAAATGTGCAGGACGACGTGATTGCTTTCGGCGCCGTGGTGTGACATGCCGGCAGCCGGTGCCAGTGGTGGGCGATCTCCTCGTTGCCTGTTTTCCTCGGAACACTTTACAGAGCGGTTTTTAAGCCTTGCCTGGTTCTGTCTGCAGGAACCCGGTAATTTTCTTCAGCAGAAGTGTCTGAGGTTGAAAGCTGCTCTGTCAGTGTTTGCTAAAAGGTACCCAGAGTGGAAATGTAAATCTGTCCGAGCCGATCTTATGTATATTTAGGGTTGCCTGAGTTACCTCTCGTTAGAAGCGTTAATGCTGGGTCATTAAGACCGCCTCCCCTCTGCTCCTGGTGCAGGCGTTGCTTTCTAAATATTGATGTAACGGCTTTCTTGCCGGGAGGTGGTTTGCAGCCCGGCCGCTTCCACGGGCCGAGTTCCTGCCTGCCGCGGCTGTGCCGGTGCGCACGTCCTCACACGCGTGTGCGCAGACCCACCAGCTTCCAGCCAGAGCGCGTCTGGCTCCCTTCAAGCCGTTCGGTTTGGTCCTGCGCGGTGCTGGAGAACACGCGTTCCTGCGGTCGCTCTGCTCGCCGCCGGCTCCGTCTGCGCGCAGCCAGGCTGGTGGTTCTGCAATGTGGTTGTAGTTGTACGCGCGATTCCAGCTGAGGTCTCGCAGTGCTGTTAGCATGATGTTTATTACTTCCTTATCTCTACAAACTCCCTGAATTACGTATGGAGACCACGTTTGCCGCTTTCACAGCTGCATCCCTTCGGTTCTGCCATCCTGACTGTAGCACATCAGTCTGCCGCCTCCTCTGTCATTCCCGGCTGGTAAACCCTACACTTCCTGCAGAAATCCAGTTTTCCTGTTATATTCTTGGATTTAGTTCCTTTCTTGTTATTCTAGGCCTCAAATCGTAACTTTTTCTTGTGTCATATGCTGGTCTTCCACTCTGTCGGATGTGTTTCCCAATTTAATTTCATCGAGTATTGGTGGTCTCTGCTGACTTGCAGCAAAGCCATCAGTGAAGTTAGTTATTCAGGACCCTCCTGGACGCGGTGCTGTGCAGCCTGCTCTGGGTGACCCTGCTTGGGCAGGGGGTTGGGCTGGGTGACCCACAGAGGTCCCTTCCAACCCCCAACATTCTGGGATTCTGTTAGTGAGATGACTCCCAGGGCCTTTCCAAGTAGCCTCCATCCAGGGCAGGATTTTCTTTAAATCATTTCGGTGTTTAGTTTTTTTTTAAATCATTTTGGCCTAGTTTTCTCCCTTTATAAAACCTTTGGCAGTGCCCATCTTCAGCTGAATTTCCCGTGGTACGATATTGAAGAAGGGGCAGTTATTTTTGTAAAGAAGGATACTGGGTTAGTTTGCACAGGGTGTCTGATAAACCTACCTTCTGTTTTATCCTGGCTTCCATTTATTGCTGTCTGTTTAATCATTATTATATTATTATACAGCTTTGTCTGTTACGAGATAGAGCTAATAAAACCCCAGCAGTGTCTCTCCAGCCCTTTTCTAATACAGGTGCGGTGTTGGCTGTTCTGTACCCAACGCAATTTATGAACTGATGGATGCTTAGGAATACCTGACGTCGAACCTGTCTAAGATGTACTTGGCTATTCTTAATTGTGAACTAATTGCTATTTTTTTTTATTTTCAGGCATTAAATTTTCAAGGTTTGTTTCCTCCGTAGTTACGCCAGCTCTGTTACTGTATCTCTTTCTGTTGGTTGCCCTGGCCTTTATGCTTTTTTTGTTTTTCCTAGCATGTGTATCTTAGATGAAAATGGAGGTGTTTAGTCTTGGGGTCTTGGTGAAGTTTTTCCTTTACACACACCATACGCCTGGATAGGAGAAGCCTGGACGTATAACTCCAGATGCATCCGTGAACTCGAGGAAGTCTGGGCCTGATTGCCTTGCTCCAGTTCCTCGGGGAGGTGATGACAGCTGTAATTACTAGCTCAAATCATGAAACATGCAGAGAAAATACCAAGAGGGGAAGGTATCTTGGAAGTTGAGGTGAATGGTCTCCACCTGGGAGCGAGGGGCCGGGGAGGGGAAGGTCAGGTTTTCACAGGGTGTTGGTAAACAGGGTGAGCTCAGCTATTAATGGTTAATAGCGGCAGGAGGTTGCCAGGCTCTGCCGTTTGTACAGTGCGTCGTCTTCTGAGAAAAAATTATTTTGGTGTAATTTGGAGAATTTTGCACCGTTCATTGTGAAAGTAGTTATAGCCCAATCATGAAAAATATTTGTCAAATACAGGATATTCTTTGCCACTGTAGATCTGATCGTTCTGTTGGGGCAGAAGAGGAGGGAAGGCGAATCGCCCGCTGCGGGTCGGCGGACAGGAGCGGGTTAGTGCGGGGTCGCTTTTGCCTTCTTCGAATCCTGGTGTGGGATCGTGCGAGGAAGGATCGGGCTGAGCAGAGAGAGGTGGTGGTCGCTGTGGGGGAGATGCCCCGGTGCAAATGCTGGGAAGACTGGGACCCTGTTGGTGCTGGAGCTTCCCTGCCAACAGCATTTCTGCCTGTGCTGGTTGCTCCCTGCAGTGCCTTTCTCTTGAGTTGTTGGGAGGATGAGGAGGCGGGACCTCCCAGTGGTCCTTCTCCTTCTGCCCAGAACTTGTTACCACTGAAACCAGTGCCTGACGGTGCCAGTCCATGCTCCCAGCAGCCTGGGAGAGTGCCGGCAAGTCCTGGTTTGATGATGGGCCTTTGAGTGCCTGGAGATGTCCAGGGGGTGGAGGAGGAGAGTCTGGAGAGCGGTGGCTTCTGGTGAGTGGGGTGGGCTTGTTCTTCCTTGGTGTCAGCCCTGTGCTGGGAAGCCGGGGGCTCTGTGGTGGCTCTGGGGGGGGGCAGGTGGAAAAGGCCCAGTGCGGGGCAGCGTCAGTGCCTTGAGAAGGGCGCTGAAGACTGCTGAGAAAGGGTTGCCATCTGCGCCGGGCCTGGCACAGTCTGGTTTGGAGAGGAACACTCCCTGCGAGCAGCGGTGGCTCGTGCCGGCGGGTTCAAGCCCTCTGGAAAGGGAGGTCTGCACTGAAGCAGGGCGAGTCTCCAGTTGTGCGTTCCTACAATCACAGAACGGTTTGGGTTGGAAGGGACTTGTAGAGGTCATCTAGTCCAACCCCCCTGCAGTGAGCAGGGACACCTTCCACTAGATTCAAGAGCTGAGGGGCCGAGTGACCTGAGATCAAGTACAGGTAGATGATTCATCCTCTGATTTAGGTGAGTATTTATTTCTTTGCATGCTTTGCCAAGGTGCCAGCTGAAGTTAACTGACTTGTTCTTACTCAGCAGAAGGAGAGCTGCTCGGTGTACTGGTGTTACTCTGAGGTGTATGCTAGGAAAGGGCGTTTTTGAGATCTTTTGCAAATTTCCAGGTTTTGTTGATGCCTACATTTCATTACTTTTTTGCACTTTCTGGAGCCTCCTGGAAAACAAAGCCTTTGGGAACTCAGGAGCCCGGGGAGTGCCGATGGGTGGGTAGTTCAGGTGTAGTTTCTTGTGTCCTTTGGTAGAAACTTTTCAGTCCATGCTAAGCCTCTGTTCTCTCCTGGCAAGCTACAGTAGGGACCAGACGTTCCTCTGAGCCCGTGATAAATCCCATACTGTAGTCTGGTTTGAGCGGTGGGATCTGAGCACGGGAGCTTCTCCGTCGCTGGGGAGAAGAGGCTGAGGACCCGGTGTCTGTGGTGGGTGCATTTGCTTCAGTACTTCCCTTGCTAAATATCAGGTTCTTGTTATTAATGTCAGCTGATCGGGTGGGACATCTTTCCTCCCTTTGTGGTCAAAATTCCAGATGAAATACATGTTTTACTGCGGGCCTTGCTGCGAGGCCAGTGAATGTGGAAGGAGGTTTTTTTGGCTCGATTCTGAGGTGGTTTTCAGTTGGCTGAGCTGTAGCTCCCTGATGCTGAGAGCTGCTGCTTTTGGGGTGGCTCCTTCATACCTCGCCATCTTCGGAGCAGCAGAAGGTCTGTCCCTGGAGTGAACAGAGCTGCACGCGTTCCTTAATTTAGTAGCAGGCGTGTCTTGAGGCTTGGGTAAGTTGCTGGTGTTGAGGGAGGCATGAATCACGTTGGCTAGCGGAGAAGCTGATGAATAACCCTGCTGTGCAGTGATGGGGTTGAGGTGTCTGTGCCGCTGCGCTCCGGGTTTCCATTCGGTCTCCCTGGGGAAAGGTGGGGTCATCCTGGACCTGGGCTGTTTCTCACTTGGAAAGGTTCATACTCGGCTGATATTTGTGAGAAAGTAGTTGACCCTTAAGTCATTGGGGGGTTACTTACTAGCTAAGGGTTGTGGACCTGCTGGAGTCACACACGTAGGCTGGATACGGACCTAAAAATCCAGCAGCGCGTGATGTTCATAAATCTGCATCAGATGCCCGGCTGGTGGAGGGGCAGCCCACATCCCCCGGTGCCGGGCTGGAGAGAGGGAGCTGGCCTGGGGCTGCTGCAGGGGTGGGCGAGCACCGCTCCCTCCCAGCCTCCCTCCCTCGCCGGGCTGGGAAGCTTTGCCTGGGAGCAGGTTTGGGAAGCGCCGGCTGCGACGCCGGCTCCCCAGAGCAGAGAGCTGTAGCCCCAGACACTGCGCCGTCCCACCGCCCTCCCGCTTCACCGTGCTCGCGGGTGCCAGCAGAACGAAAGCCGGTGCGTGAGATGGGAAGGGGACGGAGCGCCGTGCTGCTGCGCCCCAGGCTTAGAAGTGAAAGTGGGATTTGGCTCTTCTCCATACTTTAATCTGAACGAGACTTTAAACAAGAAGTAAATTAGCGTGATGAATAATGGAAACTGAAATGAAATAGATGATTATAATTGAAACATCTAAAAGAACACAAATCCTCCTAAAGCAGATGTCCTCCTCTGCGGGGATCTCCCAGGCGCGCTGCTGGAGGTGGCTGGAAGGCAGCAGGAGGACAGGACCACAAATACCTTTACCCCAAGGGTTTCTTTAGGGTCGTTCAGCACCTGCTGCTTGTGCAGGGCAGCACGTGAGTAACCAGGGTGGGTGGTGGGAAGTTTTCGCTTTTTATTACTGCTTTTCTAAAAATTTGTTGCATTTACAGTCCGCAGTCTGTGGTACATGGTGCCACCGGATGGTTGTCCCGCTGTGTGTTCTGGTGCCTTCTGCCTTGCGTCTTTCTGAGGTGGTTGTTCAGCAGCTTCCTTGTGTCTGGACCTCCTTGATCTTTTAAAGCTGGTTGCTATTCCTTGTGTTCCTTGCAGCGCACACGTGCCAGCTTCTGACTTGTACCACGTCTCATTTCTGCAGGAAGCTCCCAGCACCAGCAGTGCTTGATATGTAGTCTGAGCTGTGGCTGTGACGGGTCATTCTGGCAACTGCAGCTTGTGATTAAGGAGAAAATCAGTCACTGTCATCTTGGACCCCAGTACCAGTGAATCGACAGTCCACAGTACATCAGCTTCTTCCTCATCAGAGGATCTTAGACTCAGGACTGCCCCAAGGGTTGTCCTCTGACTCAGGCTGCTACTAGAAAGCTTGTCTTACCGTATGACTAGCACAGCCAGCCACGCGCTTTCCCTGCCTGGAGAGGCTGCAGTGAGACCCAGGGGACCCTCGAATTCCAATTTTTGGTCAGGTCTTCAGGGCCTCAGTGAGTGGCTTCAGCAGAAGACCAGAGAGTAAGAACTGCCATTACTGCTGCTGGGTGATCGCACCCAGGGAATTCCCTGACATCCTCGGTCCTCCCGGGAGTTCAGAGCCACCACATCAGCTTTCGGGCAGGGCTAGGGCTGCCTGCCACGGCCTCGAGTCTCACGGTTCGCGTGCAGGACAACGGCTGCAGCTGAGATCGTCTGTCCCCATTAGAGAAGGGAACTGGTTTGCAACTCCGCTTTCAGAGCGTCGACCTTTGCATATTGTGTGACCGCTGCGAAGAGCAGCTGTTCCACGGCTGCTAGAGGTCTGCTGAAGATGCTCGATACTTCTCGCTGTGCAAAGTCATGGAGCTTCCTGCAGCGCTGGCGGCACCGAAGGCGTGCGACCGTGTGTGGGGCGAGCAGGGCGTGCTGCTTCACCCGGACAACGAGCTGGTCAGAGATCCCCAAAGGTCCGAGGCGTGCGTGTTCCGTAGGGATAACCTGAGCCTCAGTGCAGAATACAGATAAGCTGATCTGATATCCAGAGCTGTAGGCCTTGGAAGAAATATAGTCACACAGGGTTAGTTTTCATCTTCCTTCTCATTCCTGCTTTCTGGGGTGTGTTAAAATTGGATTTTAATTGAATGTCTTGTTCCCAGCTGTACTTTTACTGCTTGTGTTTGCTGTTGCTACCAGAGATACTTTCAGCAGGGTGGAGAGCCGTCCCTCGGATTGTCTGCGGTCATGTGTGGCCCACATCAGGAAACGATTTAGGCAACAGAGTTAAGGAAATGCTATTTGTGAAATGTCTTTAACTTATCACATCCCTTTCAGAGTTTGGGGGTAAGGAGGAGAGTTGGTTGAGGTCTGAAGAGATGGCGCATTGATGGGTACGTAGGTGCAGATTTCAGAGAGCCCAGGCAAGGGTCTTGCGTCACCTGTGGCAAGAGACAAGCTGTGTAGTCCACCAAGTGCTGCTGTCGTGGGTTGGACGGGTTTCAAAGATTGGACGGCTGGTTTTATGTCCCCGTGGAGCTGCGAGATCCGAGTGCCGGCTGGCCAGGCTCCAGCTGCCTCCTGCTACGGTTTGGCTCGTGAGATCCCTGAGAAGGAAGGACCCGAATCAAACCAGGGATGAGGGGGAGGACGAGTGGAAAGGAGCTCCGCCGAGAGAGGAGAACGGCCAAGCGTTTTTGGTGCTGGAGACCTGGGTTTCAAGTTCAGCTTTTCCTCACGTTCATAATGGACTTGAGCAAACTGCTGGCCCTCCCTCGCTCCCCTGCTCCGGAGAGCAGCAGAGCTCCCGATGTTGGGAGGGCGTTCGGTGGTGGCAAAGCCTTGGGAGCTGGCCGGGCTCAGCTGCGGCTCCTGCGCACGGGGCCGAGCAGTGTGCGCTGCCGTGGCTTCGCCGACGGCTCGGCACGAGGACGGCGCGAGCTCGCGGCGGGGGAGAGAGGGGCCGGCTGTTGCATGCAGGCTGTTTCGGCACATTTGTTCAGTCTTTAGCTAATGTACAGAGTAATGTGAAAAGGGTATTAAAAATGGTAAAAAAGGATATTCGGGCGCACCTCAGTTGCTTTGGGGTTGGGGGTTTTGTTCCGTTTTTAGTGGGAAGCCTATCTGCAGTTTCCTCAGCGTTTTAACAGGGACATATCTGTAATAATCTGTGGCTTGGAAATCATGTATTTCATAATTTTATTGATAAACAGAGCATACAGGCTTGTGAAAAAGCGTGCAGAGTATTTCTCAGCCTCCCTTCAGGGCTGGTCCTCCTGGGTGGAGCTGCCAAGGAGCTGCTGCTGTTCAGCCTTTGAAGCGCAGGAGCCAGGATGGATGGCACAAGGATTCCTTCAGGCCTTGCTTCCTGGAGGTATCTCCTCCTCCTCATTTAACCAAGCAGTTAAAACCTTGCCTGCAAGCGAGTGGCGGGGTGCCTGCTGCCTCTCCCTGCCTGGAAGGGGAGGGATGTGGGGGTGAGGAAGAGAGTTTGTAGATTAGAGACTTGTTTTGTAAATTAGTTTGTTCTTTGTCTGACTGGCGAAGCTGGTACCTCTGCCTTGCGGCTAGGCGGAGGCGGGGCAGGAGAAGGGAGGGAGCCCTAGAAGGGATTTGTTCAAAGGGGACAGCCTGGGTGATGAGCTGAAGCTTCCCAGGTGAGGTTTCTTGGCAGCCTCTCTAGCTTAGGGACCTGGACCTGCTCAGCTGCAAGATCCAGGGAATATTGCTGAACGTTCCCAGACTTCCACTCATCCCTGAAAGGTCTCGCTGAAGTGGTGTCCTCTTGCTGGTTGCGTAGCAAGGGACGCTTGGGCTTTGAGGCCAGTGAACAGGAAAAGAAGGGAAAGACAAACAGACAAAAGCTTTTCCATGGTCCGGGGGGGCTGCGGAGGGGCAGCTGCAGGAGGCCAGTGCTGGCCCACGGCTTCTCTTGTGTTTATTGCCCCCTTTTTTCTCTCTGCAGAAAAATCATATTGCTGCTTTCTGTGTTGTTGTGACTAACCCAGGATTTTCTACGTGATGAGTGACTGGGCTTCATAAGTAGTGGGGTCTACTGATCGTGGCTGTGTGGTAAAATTAAATCCGTTATTTTGTAGTGTTTTTTCTTCTTAAAGCTCTTCTGGGCTCCGTACTGGAGTTGTTCTCTTCAGTCTTTACACTTCAAAAACGAACTGCTGATTCCTGGAAAAAGTCAGGTTTCCTCCCTGTTGCTCCTAGGAAGGTGCCTGAGCAGGGGGGTGTTTCTGGGTCATTACTGGGCAGCAGCACATCCCACAGAAGCTCTCCTGGTTGATGGGTCACCTCTAGACCCGCCTTGAAACTGGCCCAAGCTTCCCGTGCTTGTTTCATGCCTTCAAACACCTCCAGTCCCCCAGAGCTGCAGCAGAGGGCAGCTGGAGATGGGCAGGGCAACCTTGGACATGACCCCAGGGACCTCGGTGAAGGGGTCCGTCAGGGGCTAGCTGTGGTCCTGAGCCTCCTGGCGACTTGGCTTCTGTCTTCCAGGTGGGAGGAGGAAACCTCTTCTTCCCCTACCCCCTTTTTTGTGGCTGCCTCTCATGTGGTGCTGGATGCCCTCAGCCCTGGAGAAGCATCTCCTCTCCTCCATGCTCCAGCTCCCTGCTGATACGGAGGTTGTAAGAGAAAGAGCTCTCTCTTCCAGCCCTTGGGTGTAGATGGCTCAAGAGATAATTCAGACTTTTTTGTGTAATTGCTGGTGATCCATACATCTGGTGTGGAACAGGTGTGTCGCAATATCCATGGAAGAGCCATGGAATTTAAAAGTAGAGGAAATAATATCAAACATGCAAATTCTGGTAAAATACTAATTGTGCTCACAGCATGGGCAGGACATGGTTAAAGTGGGCCAGCGTGCCCTCGGTTTTCAAGAGGAAACTCTTGGGAAATAAATACATCTTCGTTGACTTGTGATAATGAAGTTACAAGTCTTGAAAAAACTGCACATTGTTCCAGACTATTTTATGACGGAGAGATTTTTGTTCTTTTCCATTTAGTAGAGGTGACCTGCCTGACTTCTGCCACCTTCAGAAGTGTTGGTCATGGTCATTGTACATACGTAGTGATCTCGCATTCTCCCTGTAGCACTCCGGCACAGCTGGCAGCTGAGTGTGATTTAGGGAAGAGTTTCATGTGTCTTTTCTATTTTGAACATTGACAAAAAGAAAGAAGCAAGCTACCTCTAGAAGTAGGATGGATTTCAAGCCTCCTGTTCCGATTGCTTATGATACAGAAGCAGGGGATTTCTCGTCTCGTTCTCTTCCAGCTCCTTCCTTTGCGTACACCCATGTACACAGCAGTTCAGTGGTTGAACGGGTTTTTTCTTTTCCACCTAACAGTTTTACTTATCTGTGGTTTTGCTGATTTGTCATCTTGAGAAATTCTTCAAAGAGCGAGAAATTATTTGTACTTTGACACTTCATTTTAATTTGAGTTATTCACTTGACTTTTCTAATCAACTAAAAAGGCCTTTTGCGTGCCGTGTTGCGTGGGTTTGTTTCCCCGACTGCCTGTCACGGTGGGAGAGGTCGTGCTTTAGTCTGAGCTGCCCTGCTCTGGGTCCTTCGGAGATCCCGTGGAGCCAGTTTCCATCACCGGGGCTGGTTTTGTGAGTAAGCACAGGTAATCCACTTGCCCTTCGACCACACAGGTATGGTAGCTTTCCCACCTGACCCTCAGTTCCCTGTCTGCGGATTCAGGCTCCGTGCACAGCTCTTTACTTCTTTTCTGAAGTTTTTCTTCCCCTTGTCCCAGCTGAGGTCTGGCTGCTGGGGATGTGCGTGTTCCCTGGGTGCCTGTTAGAAAGCTGCTAAGTTGTTCATCCTTAAAATGCTCATCTGAAGGAGATTTTTCTGGTGTTGTAAAAGCAGTGATTTAAGTGTTTTCAGTGGCAGAAGTCGGTGAGATCACAGAGACATTCCTGTGCCGGACAGTTAACCTGTAGATTTACTGCTGGGATTTCATTCCAAAGGGAAGCCAGGTCTTTGTGTCACCTTGGGCGAACACCTGTGCTCGCTCCCGCTGCCTCCGTGGCAGTGCTGACCCTGGTGGCACGTGGCGCAGGCAGGTCCTGGGGTGCGCAGACCACGTGGTCAGCTTAGCAGAGGGGTGGGTCACAAACCCCACCAAGAACAGAATAAACCCCTGCAGTTTTGAGGCTTTTCTTTAAGTCTACTGGAGAGAGTCCAGCGGAGGGCTACAAGGATGAGGAGGGGACTGGAGCATCTCTCCTCCGAGGAGAGGCTGAGGGAGCTGGGCTTGTTCAGCCTGGAGAAGAGAAGGCTGAGAGGGGGCCTTAGAAATGCCTC
>Ga0065711_1009844_pt1 | contig 18600 bp, 6 predicted proteins | sample Hoacrofraction12_FD_59098 | JGI IMG/M metagenome (GOLD analysis project Ga0065711, IMG submission 59098) | Hoatzin crop microbial communities from Cojedes, Venezuela - Epithelial fraction 12 v2 (version 2) | ecosystem: Host-associated > Birds > Digestive system > Esophagus > Crop | place...
TAAAGGTCTCAAGGTCTCCCCATAAAATCCACATATTTTTATTTCAGGCTCAAAAGCCTGAGATGTTTCAAGAAAAAGGCTGAATATTATTCAGAAAAGTAATCTGCTTGAACATGCAAAAAGGCTGAATATTATTCAGAAAAGTAATCTGCTTGAACATGCAAAGTCACACAGCTATTTAAATTTGAGTAAAAAGGTAACAGTTAACACATATCCCTACGAGTAAGATGTTAAAAAAAAGACAACTTCTGCTGGTTTGTATGCATTTTTATAGAAGACTATTTCACTTAAGACTGATTTGAATTAGCGTAATTCAACATTTGAAAAATGCAAAAATCACAGACTACATAGCTTAGAACCATGGAACCACTCCTAATATGAAATTTGCTTATTAATTTCTAGGACTATATTAAGTGACAGGTATTTCTACTGAAGCACCTTTCATTCAATTTAAGTTCCAAATTTTGCAGTCAAAGACATCTGCATAACTTCCACTGAAATCAGGGTTGACAGAGACATACAAAATCAGTTTGATTTTAAAAACAGAATAGTACATATATGCAAATATCTCTAAAATTTATAATTTAAATAAGTTTAATCAAAGGCAGCACTTTGACGAGCTGTATTTAACTAGCTCCAAATATCTTTTACTGATTACCACTGGAAATTTACCTCACCTAGCATATATTGTGAGATCATCTTCTGAAGGAACATCTGAAAGATTGACTCCATACACATCTTTTGTTGATTGAACTACATTCTGGAACATAAGAAGATAGATTCAGACTGAGGATATCGTAATAACATCCAAAGAAAAGTTTGCTTTCAAGCAAGGAGTTCTTTCTGAACCTGAAAATAATTTCAAAACTGCAGGCAAAACCAAATAAGTTTCTCACAGACACAGTGATCTTACTTGTGCATGTTTTTTTTTTAAATACTTAAAATACTATTCAAGACGTTTGTTCAACAAGTAAACGAAAGCATGCTTGAAAGATAACATCAGATAAACCAACATATTAGGAGAATAAATTATATTTATAGGACATATAATGATATAGGTACTAAATTCTGTTCTGTGTTGAAACTTAATATAGAACAAATCATATTCACTCAGAACATCCCACATTTCCTGCTCTCAATTCTGAAATAATTACAAACTTCAGGTTGAACAAAGCTATTTTTATTTTATACGTTACACAATCACGTCAGTCAACTTCACAAGGATCCAATGCACATGCAATACTTCACTACTTCTAATTGAATCATTAGAAACTCAGAGGGTTTACTGACAAGACACGTGTGACTGCAACTAAGTCAACTATTAAAATAGCTTTCTTTTAGTTCAAAAAGATCCAAAGTCAAAGAAGAACTTTGGGAAGATATGTTCTTACCAGAAGTATAAAAGCATTTTATTATTAACTTCTGTGAGATGTGAATAGAAAGGAACTAGCTGTTTGGGCTCCTGCCCTTGCCCCATAATGATACAATTTTTCTCTGCTCTACAGTTGCGGATGTGAAAAAATACAAATCCCCGACCAAACATCCAATCATTCTGGAATAACCATATTTACTTAAGAAAGTCACTAAAAACATAAGATTACAAATATCAACTCTTTTACACACAAAAATACTCCACACTACTGTTTTTCACAAAGACCTCTAGTATTTTTGAACAATACTATACACAATCCTTTTTCACAAATGAGAAACTAGTGCAGTGCAGATGGATGCTGGTTAAAGTGCTAGTACATTGTCAGTTTAGCTAATATAGATAGGAAATGGAATATTTGTAAGCTTAGGCTTTTAAGTGCATTCTTCATTAAAGTTTCTTTTTTAAGTTAAGCTTAACTTGAGGGGAAAAAAAAATGTACCTGAAACATTTCTGTGGTTTACCAGTTCTATAAAATAGACACTTATTTAATCAACTAGATAGATTATGGCCTTTTCCAGTCATAGTTGTTTTCTTTCTTATTACATCACTCAGTTTAGCCACCAAGTTTTGAAATCCTCTGTTACAGGTCGTTCTCTTAAACTTTTTAACTTTTTATGCGTAGATACAACAAGTAACTGCCATTGCCAGAAAAATAATTCCAAAACATTTCTTGAAAAGCCTATATTTGATGCTGTGCTTAGTCTGGTAATGAAAAAACAACACTTCACAAGCTAAATGAAGATCAGCTGGTGAACATGTTAAAATCTAATGCCTAACACAGTCTTTAAGACTATTAATTTTTATGTTTGGTTTCTAAACAGAAAGTTTCCATAAGCATCATGCCCTCAATACAGCTAAGAGGAGCTTTGTACTTTTAAGAGAATAAATTCACAATGGCAGGCAGACACTAACCATAAGCCAAGTTAATTGCTACATAGCAATTCAACATAACTGAATAGGTAATCCTTATCAGCACTGCAACTTCAATAAGCAATGACACAAATTAACAACCCAAATTATGACTAAAATACAATGCTTGAAAAGGTGCTAATAAAATGAAAAAAATTGCATCTTTCATTTAAACATCTTAAAAATCTAAAAAAGGTATCTTAGGTCTGAGTTTGAAGTGTGTTCAATATGCAGAAGGAAAAACGCACCTGAGGTAACCTGTTCAATGGTAATATCACTATTATCCTGCCATTATCTTCAAACTTAGTAGTAGTAATAGCATAGGACCAATGTGACATTATCAGGCGCATTTTTGGAGTTAGTTTAAAGTCGTCTTTTTTTATTTTTTATGTCAGACCACATAATTATGAAACAGCAATTCAAAAGTCGTCACATAAATCAGGTCGAAATTCAGTGGGATTTAACATTAGTTTACAGTTATATCCACCTGAGCAAGTGGCATCATTCAAAAGGAACAGATTTGTAACTGAAAGAGGTGGTGCTCAGGACCTCAGATCCGTACTACATGTCTTTCAAGGGGTTTGCTCCAGATTAGCTCCCATGGACTAAATGTTGGTTAGACAGGCAGATTAGGTACATTCCTGGAGAAGCATCTACCAGTCCAGTTTCATCCAGAAAGTAATCCCAATATGCATGCTCCAAGAACCACCTCGTGATGTGAGCCAGAGCATGGTAAGGGACAATGATCAGAAGTCAACTACCGCTCTGAATTAACACACTAACATAGATCTATTTTATGCTTTATGTAATGGGCTACACCTGACCTGAGTACCTTTCAAATGCCATAGGTTTCTAACAGCAATTTTCACTTTTTGAAAAAGTGTTATTTTCCGCTGTGTTTCACTATTACACAACAAGAAGAACAGCAAACTTACACAAGCAGTTGTGCTAACAGCTACATAAAGCAATTACACTGGAGATCTTTTTCACTTAACTTCTCAGTGCTATACCTCTGACTGTTCTGTAATATTTACTGTTTGGTTGTTTGGTTTTGTGTGTTTTTTTTCAAGGAAATGTGAATTTTTTAAGTCCATGACTAGCCCTTCTTGCCTGCCAAAATAATTTCTTACCTCTGTGATTTTTGTATTGTCTCCTGTATCAGTCACCTTTACTGGAGTTGAACGCTGAGAAACAGCACCTTCATCTTCTTTGTCTGTCCCAGAATCATCTTCAGAACTACTTGACACTGCTTCCTCACTTGGGGGTGGAGGAGCACTAGCAGCTGTTTTGCGCTGCAGCACGGTTTCTTCTCTATTACTTTTGTTCCTATTATGAAAGGCAGTGTGTATTTATGAAATCAGCACGATATCAACAACGGGTATTTAAAATTCCTAATTTTGGTTACAATCTTATTGGTGGAAGAGTTTTACCCTCTGGAACAATTTGTTGCTCATCTTTTGAATCCCCCAATCAACTCACTGTTCTTCAATCTCTTCTTATTCCATAGCATTGAAAGACAGCTCAAAGGAATATGCCAGCTTTTCTCCACCAATTCTCTCTTTACTTAAATTCCTCCCCCAGACTGAATGAATAAAAAAGGAATAAAAATTCATTGAGACATAACATCTTTGGTTTTAATCTGGGAAAAACCAGATCAAATAACTCTCTGATTAATGACATTATCCAGTCCACTAGCGTTCTTAATCTTGGGCCCAAAAATCTTAATCATATTGTCACTTTTTTCTCTTCCTTTTCCATACCTCTCCCCTCAATTTAGTTATTTAATCAGCAACATTATGCGGCATGTATTTCTCACTCTAGAAATTCTAGTTAATATAAAAAAGTGCCTTATTTGTAAGAATTCTTCAAGATACAGCATCTATATTTTAGTAGGCTAGCACTGGGTTTAACTGTGCAAGCTCTGAAAGATATACGTTACTTTACCCATCAGAAATTGTACCACCCTTACGTCCTCTACATCCTTTCCTACTGGCCCTGGAAGGGTACATGGTTGCACTTTCCTCTCAGACACTGTCACAATTTTTCAGGGACTCTGGAGGAAGAGTAGTGAATTAGGTATACTTTCTGTGCTTCAAGAACACTTATAAACAAGTAGGAGAGTCCTTGCAAAGGTTCTTGATCTAAGACCATACCCCACCCCAAGGACAATAATGTATCAGAAGAATTGCTGCAGCTGGAACACATGTCTTAGGGGAAAAAACAACACAGGTAAGTTTAATTTCTGACTCAGCAGAAATGGACATCTCCTTAGACCGAAATCTACAGAAACTTATGAAGACATACTGCATTCTTCTTAGAGAAAATTAAGGTTAGCTTCCCTACTTTTCTAAACGAGGTGGAGGTCACAAGAAAAGCAGTCTCTTCTGAAATGTGAAGAATGGGGCGCGTAGCCAAACACTGGTAAGGGGGATAACCCCACCTGACACCCAACACACACTCAGAAGGCCAAGATCTCATTGTCCTAGGGGACCAGAACCCTTATAGATGAAAACAGATCATCAAATCCTCCAGAAATGTCACAGTAGATCAAAAGATGATGACAAATTTGCAAGGCAAAGATACAACCTCTACCAAGGGCTAAATACGGGCAAGGTGGAAGACTGAAGCCACTTTTCATCCCACTACTTCCACAGCCAATGCATGGGAAGCCTTACGAGCAATACCCAGGGAGTCTTCGAATGTGGCTTTGATCCAGCTGATTCTCTATTCATAATGACCCCTAAAAATCACAGTAGAGAGCTTGAAGCAAAGCGCCTGAGAAAAATGTATAATGGTGAAGTATTTAATGGAATATCTGGAGAGAAATGAGTTAGTCCAAAAATCTGACATCATACCAAAGCGGAAGAATAAAGCTCATCCTCTAAAGTACCCACAAACTCACAGTTCTTAGCAGATGTAAACTGTACAACTGTTGAACAGTCTTTCTGCTTATTCCCAGGGAGTATCAGTAGCATAAAATCAGGCTATACTCGTGATAAGCACAGTCTGCTCTCAACATTTGTCGACAGTGAGTCCCTCAGGGTCAAGGCACAACAGATGTTATTTATGAGACAGCCAAATTTTGTAGCTTTTAACAAAATGGGAAGTTTTCAGAAGAACTTACAATGTTGTGACAGCACAGGATTAGCCATTACTGACAAAAGATTTCCTTAATATGAGGTATCAAAGACAGAATGAATTGGTTCAGGAAGAGTCCCCATAGCCCTTGTGTGATACAGCAGATCAAACACAACAATGGTACAAAATAAAGTAATGAAGCAAGTCCAGGATGCAAAAGCAGCTAAATGAAACATTCATAACTGTTGCTGAACTGTTTTATGTAATTTTCTCTCTGATTATTTTTAGCAAATTTTTTTATCGAAAACTATGTTGCAATTGGTATTTACTGCTGTTTCAGGATATGTTCTATTTACCCAAAATTTATTAACTTTTTTTTAAAAGAGACAGCAATAATATATGCATTCCTGTCGTCTCCAATAGAGAATACAGTTGCGACTAGTATGAAGAGATGATCAACTTTTAACAACCTCTGTACCTTTATTCTAGATAAAATTTCTCATGGGTTTCACTTACAGCAGTACAAAAACTCAGAAAAGATTAAATGAGTCTGAATAAAGAATTCCCAGTGTCAAATTAAAATCTCAAATTAGATATGATTTTCAAAGTGTAGAATTCTACAGTATAACACCAATTATTTTTTTTATTTCCCATGTAACAGAGAATATGCTACACAGACATAGAGTTTCTATATCTGCATTACAATTTCACTACTATTAAACCAGAACTGGATCGTATCATTTATTTATTTCAGACTTACCCCAACACTGATTTTCCAGTTTCATCAGGTTTACGAACAGTAAATGGACTTGGATCAATGCCCACATTTTTAGGCATAAAATCTCTGGAAAAATAGAAAGGAAAAACTGTTATTAGCAACATTCAAAATGTAACATTTAAAATTTTTCTGGAAGAACCACCTCTAACATCTACCTTTGAATTAAAAAAAAATCATCATAAAAAGAAATATCAAGTTCGAACTTCATCATTACAAGTTGAAGCCATGCACATACAAACCCCTTAGGTATTTAAAAAGATTTCATTTGCATTATTTCGTCGCACAAAACAGCTGAAAACATTACCACTTACCAAGGAGGCTAGAGCAACATGCTCCATTCCTGTGCTGGAGAAACCCTGTAACTCAGCTACGCTGCTTTCAAAATGCTGCAAACACTCAAATTGGGTCAAAAAGCTACACCAAACATAATCTGTTTGGAAGTCTTTAGCTAAATCATGATGAAGATTATGCTTAGAATATCCAGTTGATTGCTGCCAACAAAATAAACCTGTGTGGCCAGCTGTGAGAATCTGAAGAACTGAAGAAAATAATTGTAAAATGAGAGCAGAACAATTAGAAACCAGTTGCTTTGAGGGGAGCCTCTGTGATATGAGTCCACAAAGAAAAGCTCATTTCTAGTACCCAAACACCTAGCAACCCATAATGGAAAATAACTGGAAATTTAAGTGCTATCTTAACAGAATTTTGTTTAGAGTAGCATTTCCATTTCAGTATTACGATTTAGTTTCTAAAAGCTAAATTTGAAGCTTAAAAAAAACCAAACCCAACCACTCCACAAAACTTATCATGTTACACAGATTTAACCAAATAAATCAAATGTACATTTAATTCACACTAAATCAATTTCCAGTTAAGGATTTATAGTCACAAAACATCCCAATGTACCGTGTAGAATTGGTCATTGCCAAGCAAAAGGTCTCATCAAAACTGCTCAACTCATATGGCCGAAAAAACTCATTGTGGATATCAATTTCCTCTTCATACTTGTGGAATTTCTTCACCGTCAACTTGCGTCTGTTTTCTGCACATGTCACTAAGAAAAAAAACCAAAAAAAAGTCTTTTTACTAACTGACTCTGCAAAAATACAAACACATAGTAGCCTGCTTACTTAGACACCCTACCAGGCACTTTTTTACAGCCATATCCCCTCTAAGACAAAAAAAAAAATGGTATGAAGAAGGAGATGCCCAGCACATCTTTAATAAATATGCATTACCAATCATCATAATTTGATTTCTCTTCATGATGACACTTCCTAATAAAACATGCTCCACAGTACCCCAGAGAAATAAGACACACTAGCTATACTCTGTCATCTGCAACAGGAATGTAACCACCAGCATAGACTATAAACATATACTAACAGGCATAGAAAAAGAAAAAAAGAATGAAGTGTGCCCTGGCACATAAAAATATGGAGGTCAAGTTTTAGCCAATTAGGTATCTCTTGCATCCTGCAGCTGAAAAATCATAGTTCACTGCGGAGGGGAGGGGGAAGTATTTAGCAATCATTATGGAAACTTTTTATCCCCCAGATTTGGGATCCAAAACAATTAAAAGGCATTTGTGACTAAAACTTCTTTTTCAAGATACTCTGTAAGGCAAGGAGCAAATACAGTTCCTACCTTCATCAAAAGGAAGAGGTAAATGCTTTAGCACACCTGCGGTCCACCAGTAAGTATAGCTGTACGACAAAAACAGACACACAATTGATACTGAAGATTTGATCTTTTATCCAGTCTGAACATTTGCACATAACAGCCAACACCATACAGTGTCACTTTAGTAAACATTTCTTTATGATTCAAGTGTGGAAGAAAGTAAAGAATTATGCTCAGATGGAGGATTTCAACAGAACCCTATCCTACTACTTTGCTCTCAGGCCATGAAATTTAAACAAATGAAGCTCCATATAGGTATGGAGGGAGGAATGGTTTTGCTCCATTAAACAAAATACATTTCAGGTGCCTCTACAGTACTGAAAATTAAGGTCTTAGCACATATAGAAGGTATTTATGAATTTCTCTTGTCCTGGTCTTTAAAAATAAATAAATAAATAAATAAATAAACCCCCACTCATCACTTCAGACCCTAACATTTAGGAAAAGGGTATGAAGAAATGAAGGAGGTTAATGATAATAAAACCAGAACATTGTCAAAACAGCTGACTTCTACACACAGAAATACATTGTGATGTGACAGCCGTTGTAAGTCTGAGAGCTGTATATAGGCACAGCTAACAGCAAAAACCAGGAACCAGAAGCTTATCCAGGATTTCTGAAAAAACAACAAAGGAAGTCAAGTAACATTGATAAAATAAAGCATGTTTTATCTTTCATTCATGTTTACATATTTTTATTTCCTCTTCTCAAATATACTTCAATTTCTTCTCTAAATTATTCTGATAGTTCCTTCTATTTCATTACTTGGGATGAAAAGACAATTATCTTCAACGATTTTTATTTCAAATACGTGTGCATTCACAATACTGTAAGGGCTGTAATCAGAGGATTAATGTGGTTATCTCCTACTCGCGTCAACGCAGCCATCTGGAGCAGAAACAATGGGTGTACTCCCACGTCCAGAGATAGATTTGTTAGTGGGACTTAGCAAACGGTGCAGAACAGGCAGGGCAACACACTTTCATTCCAAGAACTGTGTATGTGCTAAACAGCAAGGAATGAGTCCTGCCTGATGGTCCCGTCTCTTGAAGCATCGTATCAGGCCATGCTAGCAAGCCATTTTCTCCAGTGCCTTTAGAAACTATACAGACAAACCCAGTTTTGCTGCTTGCACAAATGAGAAGTAACGTGGCAACGGAAAGTCTCGTTTTTCATATTCACAGTGTTTTCACGTGAATCACAAATTATATAAAAGTAATTACGAAACTCATCGTGAAATCTCTTTGTTCTGATGGAGAGGCAAATACAATATACGACAAGCACAGATAGTCAAAAGAAGTTTCAGTGATGTGAAACAACATCTTCCTTCTCTTCCTATATCCCCGACTTCACCATGAGTTCTCATGATTTCCTTTGCTGCTGTGCCCAAGGAAACCAAAAAAGGCACTTGCACAGAGAGATAAGAAGTTGTTACACAAAGAAACAAGTTAAGCACAGAAGCACTCAGAAGAAATTCGGGACAGAATGAAAGGTAAAACTAATTAACAAGTAAATAAAGAATACCAACAATTTCTTTTTTTATACGTTTCATCTCATTTGAGAACAGCATCTGTGACAAGTAAGAGTCAGCTGTTTAGCAAAGTAACAGATGAAGGGAGCCTAGGACATTCATCTATTTACAATATATCAGCTGAATTAATTTGTGACACACAATAACGCTGGGAACCAGTAGGCAATAAAATTAATGTCACATGTTTCATGTGTGCCTGAAAAAGCACTTGGTCGTATGGCTGATATGAGCTAGCATCAAGAGAAGCCTCAGGAGACAATACAAAACTACTGGAATTTCGAAACAGCCATATCACATGCCAGCTGCCACGATGGGTTAATGGAATAAGCAGCCAACAGGGACGGAACACACTGTTTAAACACCCACAATTTTCCCCAGACAAAAATCTGAATGCAGATATTCAGATCTATCATTTGTGATACAGAGCTTTATGACTCATAGATTGAGCAAAGATACGAACAGTGAAATTCCTAAGAGAGATGATTTAGTTAACATGTCTGGTACTGTTGTTCTTATTAAAATGGAAATTTGTTTTTTAAACACACAGTATTTATAAGCCTTACAAAATCATTCCACATTGTGAAGCACTGCAAAATTACTTTAAAATTTTTATGCTTTAACCCTATTATTTCTGTAAATTACCATGCAACTACAATGGAATGCAAATGAAGAAAAATAGTCTTCAAAATAGGCTAGACATGGCTGAAAGGAAAGTAGACAATCACGGGCTTCTTGGTATGCATTACACACTAAGTGCATTACACACACAAAAAAAAAAAGCAAATGTTATTCTCATCACCTGTTCCCAAATACAACAATGACTTAATAAACCTGACCATCAAAAATACACCTAGACATTGCTTAACAAGACAGTGGTAACTGTACTTCAGTAAAATAGTAAGACGTTTCCCACTGCAGGCTAGAATTTCTGATGAAATGAAATGTCTTTTCAGTACAACAAGACAATAACATACTAGAGCAAATCCTTCAAAACGCCAACATCCAACACTTTTGGTAATCTCGTGAAGGTTTGTTTTTTCAAGTTTTCATAAAAACTTTAAAAACAGTAAGCCAGTTTTTGACAAGCTGACCAAATTATTTGGTTAACAACATGCATTTTAAAAAATCTGTTAGAGCAATAGCAAACAAAAAAACAGAACTGCAAAATACCTTCGCCTGGTCTGTGACAGACTGAGGGTGTTCTTGTGATGCAAATAAAAATCAGTGGGAAGTTCCCAGAGATGAGGTTTTCCTTCTGCAGGCTTGAATACTCCCAGAAAGAGATTGATAGAATCTTGCCTGTCTGCATCTGTTAGACAAGAGGTACACTTAACGCCAGGAATATTGCAGAGCTCAAGCCCATTCAGCCATTTGCTGGTTTGTTATGTTTGCTCCTCGCAGATGGAGTGTATATGTCCTACCACTTCTACGGGGACCTCCAGGCGTCAACCACTGTAACGAAACTTTATCGAGACCTGACCTTCTGCCACACTGCAGCACATGTGGGGCTGGTACCAGCACTGCCTCTTTCCTTGGCTTCTCTCTGAGGAGCCGAGGGAGAAGCTCTGCTTAGAGGCTTTGCAGAAGTGAGACCTCACGCTGCAGCTGTCTCCCACCTCTGCATATATGTGTATACCTGCAGCATGAGCTCATATTTGTGCATGTTTCAGGGAATCTGACGTATCATGATGAATTTACTGCAGTCTAAGTAACAGAAGAATGATTTAATGAAATTAGACAGTATCCATCCAATACACAAGTTTCCCACATCACAAAAATTATGAATTCTTTGGGTATTTCTAGCCAAAATGTAGTCAGTAGAATTACTAAACATCAAACACCTTTAAATAATTTCAACTTTTTCCTGTTGGCTTAAGTCATCAATTTCTCTTGCCATATTCTAAGCTTCATCGAGATAAATAAGGCAAGTACTAAAATCCAGTAGTTACATACCACTGTATATGAAGCATGACAAGAAATGTTGCTGTTCACTTAAACCTTTAAAACCTCTCTCACTACCTAGCTGCAGATAGGATGAGTTACAACAGATACAAAGAAAAGCTGGAGTCAGATGAGGGCTTGGGGATGGTGAACCATGATAAAGATAGCTTTGCAAGCAGAGTCGTAGGGGCAGAGAGGAAGGCTTACATGCAAAGGATCTTCAGATACAGGGGAGTATGCAGAGAATTGAGCTCTATTTGTGTCCTGAAGAACTAGCAAGTGGAAAGCTCTTGTCTCCACTCTTTTTGCACTTCAGTAATCATCAGACAAGGAACAGTCCAGACTAGTTCAACAGACAGCATTACTCCTTCAGCTCTCTCCACATTTCAAAAAGAGTATTATGAGAGTTGAGCATCCCTTTAGCAATACACTACATCAAGAAGACAAACTGAAGTCTTAGTACACCAGAAAGCGTGTAAAAAAAATACGCAGAATCCACAAAGCAGCGGTATGACAGCAAGGACAAAGTTGGTTCCTAGCCTCCACCAAAGTTTCAGTCAATACCTTCTTCTCCCCAGAATTTGAACATCTCTTCCTTCTGTGCAATATATAATATTTTTTACAGGGAAGTAAGACACACAAGCAGCTGAGAAATGAAGTTCTATGTAGAAATTTGGTGACAACAGAATTATAGAAAAGTATGGTACTTTACAGAAGTGTGCATATGTGGAAGTGGGGTCTTCCATATAAACAGTCATATGGTGTGATAGGGCAAGGCACCAGGAAAAGGCAAAGAAAGGGGAAACCTCCTGATGTTGTTTGGCTCCCTTTCCTTTCTTAGAGGGCCTATATGGCTTTTTTCTTCCTTTTCTATCCACTCATACTCCCTCCAGATACTTTTACTGTCCCTTCAGAGCACTATTCCAAAAAAATACTTCTTTTACCTTCTTTCTTGCTCCTCACCTTCCAAATTTTCTTAAGAGGACCAACTTATAAACTTTAACTCTTCTGCACAGTAATACTCAAATGCATATGTAGGTCCTTATGGTTTGCAGGCCATACTGTTTCTGCAAAATAGTGTCACAGACTAACCAAGGCATAAGAAGAGATTGAGGAAGGCCAGGAACAGTGCAAGTAAGCCATGCAAAACTCAGTAAAAAGGTCTGAAAAAAAAAAATAAACAAACAAACCTTGCTGAGGACACTGAGAATTAAAAAGAAAGGAAAAGTCACAAATAATAAAATGTATTCTTTCTTCCTGAGAAGTTTAGTTAGTGGTTTAAAGAAAGTGCTGAACAAAATCCAATAAAGCTCTCTCCTTTAAGCACAGAAACTGTATGAGTCCTAAAGACGAAATTAATTAACAAGAGCAAATAGGTTAAAATTGGTGGTAATCTCTGACAGCTAAAGGCAGAGATGAGCCTCCTTTGTTCATTTACCATTGTTTCACCTGCCAGGAACAGAAGGTATACTGAAATTGTTAATTAAGTAATTGTAAAACAATTAGAGTAAAATAAGATAATTCAGTTAATGTCATTACTCATTTGACAGGCACTAAAATGAAATAAAACTACATGAAATTTGTTCTGTGAAAAACAGGTTGAATTTAAACTCATACCAACTAAACTAACCAATTCACTGTCCTAAATGGTCTATAGCAGCAGTTCATTAAAGCATTCTTACCTTTCTTCCACAGCAAAAAAATGACCGCTGTTAAATGTTACATCGCAAAAGGACTCAGTCTTTTGCATTTATCGTTTCAGTTGTGCAGTTATGTTTTAAACTTAACAGAAATAAAGGACATTTACCAGAAAATGTGTTTCTACTGTCTTACTTCTCAACTCATAATTTAAAAGTAGGTAAAAACCCTGTAATATTAACTATTCTTTGTGCATAACTCTTCAAGCAGGCACAAATATACATATATATATATACACACACATATGTGTGTATGTGTGTGACCGTTGAAGCAGACAGTTAACTTGGGTTGAACAATTTTATGGCTTAATTTTGAACAAAAATAATGAAAGCTTTGGTCTTTGAAACACTGGCCAGAGAAAGCAGGATATTGAGCTTTTCAGATCAATTTTCTTATCTAGACAGAAAAATCTCTCTTTTCTAAAATAAATAAATAAGAATGTGTCAATGCACTGTGGAGCACAGACAAAAGAGCAAACAGGTTTTCTCCCTTCACTGTCAGCACTGAATGTAGTAATTACGTACAAGCAAGTAGAAAGACTGCACTGATTTTTCAAAAGATACTGCAATGTACGTGTATACTAGCACATTTTTAAGACCATTTGAGAAAACAGGAACTGAAGGGGCCATTTAATTGAATTAGCCTAAAATAATCTACTGCTCTCAATCCGAGTTTGCAACTGCACTACATGACAACTTACTAAATCATGAGAGATTCAACACAATTGGGACCACAATATCCCATGACTAAAAGGTTATAGTAATTAAGTTTACTTGCATACAACACTAAAAGGTAGTTTACTTTGTCTAGCCCTGTTTGTGGATAAATAGATTATTCCAGATTCCAGAAGCTTATTATGCATGTTGCAACTCTAGCACTGAAGTCTGCAGTGTCCCATTACTTTCTAAAATGCATAAAAATCAGAAGAGTATTATTTGGAATACTATTTCCTAATTTCTCTGACAACCACAAATGAAAGAAAAATGTTAGAATTCAACTAATCAGAATGCCTGCCAGCAAGGGTGTTGAAGGACCTAATTCTTAGCTGGATGATGTTGTTTTTTCCGGTACAACTCATTTGCTTATAACCAAGGTACTTCAAACAGTTGACTTCCAAAACTACACTGGACCCTCTATTTTTTCCAAACGTTAGAATTAAAAACATTCATGAAAAAAAAAGTCAGAATCTTTGCCTAAACTTGTAAGATTTTTTGAAGATATCATAAAATTAATTGTCCAATATTTTTAGGAGGAAACCTCGGTTTTCTTGTAAGCTTCAGTCACTAACTTGATCCTGAGGACATTATTTTAATTCTTCACTCTTCCATTCTACATAGGTACAGAAAATCTATAGAAAAGCTAAGCCACATATCAAGAACTAGGGTGAAACTGCATTCACAGTTATCTTTCTTACAAGTCTAAGTCTTATCTACTGGATCAGTATCTCCAGGCAAGCCACTGTATCTATACATGTCTTACTTTTTCTCATCTGTACAACTTAATTAGTAGTGATTCTCCTAAGAGCTTTGAGGTTAACAGATGAAATAATTTTCTAAAAAGTGTAAATTATTTTTAGAATCATGTATTTTTATGACAAACAAAGAGAACAAGCGTGGATAAGTGATTTATTCAGGAGGCACTATTAGCAGGCCACTTGTAATCTTGTTCTGAATCTGATACACTGCATGACTTCAAGCAAATCACTAAAATTTTCTGTGTCTGTTGACTACTGGTACATGTCAGCCAGAAAAGGAAGGTTAAAGAAAGCGTACCCCCCTAACGAACACGAATGGCAACCTCTTATCAACAGACAGGTGAAAGATGGGGAAAATATTTTCAGCAGGGCTTGTTGCGATAGGACAAGGAGTAATGGCTTTAAACTAAGGGAGGGCAGATTTAGACTAGATATAAGGAGGAAATTTTTTACCATACGGGTGGTGAAACACCAGACCAGGTTGCCCAGAGAAGCTGTGGATGCCCCATCCCTGGAAACATTCAAGGCCAGGTTTCACGGGGCTCTGAACAATCTGGTCTAGTTGACGATGTCCCTGCTCTTTGCAGGGGGGTTGGGCTAGATGACCTCTAAAGGTCCCTTCCAATCCAAAGCATTCTATGATTCTATAAAATTGATAAGCATTAAAAAAAAGTTTCTCAGAAACACAAGGAAATGCTGGTTCATGAGCTGGCTAGCTGAACAGGTGGTGTTGGACAATGAACCTTTAAATTTCACTGAAATTAGTCTTTTAAAATTTCATGTTAAAAACGCAGTAAATAAAAAAATGAATGCTCTGTTTCAACAATGCCATCTTCAGACACAAGGAATGCATATAACACCAAAAATATTTGGCTCAAGCAGGATCAAATATCAAAACTGTAAGTAAACTGGGGAAAGTGTGCACCACCTTTACGAAAAATTTATTTTTTGTATTGACTTCAGTAAATGCTAACATGCTTCTGTACTCAGCTACCAGTTTGCCCAGGTGACAAGATGGAGTTTTTTCATTCTGTATTCTTTCTTCTTTTTGTAACATCTTTTTCAGAACAAATTCTTTTATTACTAAAATACATGCATATCTTGACTATCCTTGCAAGCAGACCACAACCCCAAATGTGCTCAAGCTTTCACCTAACCATTTAAGTGGCTGGCCTAAAAGTGAACAGCTTCAGAGATTTGCTCCATCTTGTACTTATCCCTACAGGTGCTACTGCAAGTGTGCTTCCTTTTGCTCATAAGAACTGATGAAGCCATGCCCTACTGCCACTGCAGACAATAAAAGATCATATCATTGAAATAAACAAGCTCTCCATTTCTCATTTAATTTGGACAAACACAATACACAAATTACACGACTCGCATTCAGAAACAGTACTTTAAATGCTATGCTCTCACATTTTGTCACATACACAGAATTTTCACCAACAAAAGCAATAACTTCAGCAAAAGAGACCAGAGATTACTGAAGTATTTCTAGTCAGTGTCCAACTCACTGTTTTAAAGTTCATGTCATTTCTAAATAATTGCAATCTACTAGGGGAAAAAAAACCAAGCTACTTCCTTCCCTGGCTATGCAGCTTTTGTGAAAGAGAGTAATAGAGGACTGACACAATATTTAGAACATGGCAGCACTCAATGTTTGTCATCCTGACGTGTCTTAGACTGTCCTTTGATCATTCTTATAGATCTTCCTCATGATTTCTAAAAACACTAAGCATTTATTTTTTCAGTTATTTTGCATAACTTATGGCCCAGCATTTTTGCAAGAGGTTTTCTCTTAGCAATATTGTCCAGAACAAAGTAGAACAGTATTAGTGACTGATACCAGCTAGTAAAGAAGTAAGCTAATACTTTACAACTTATTTAACTAAAAAAAATAGCTTCTTCACTTGGTAGACCTTGCTTTTTAAATGTAATTTTTTCTACCACAGATTCAACGGTTAGTGGCTTCTATTCATATAAAACAAATACGTGCATCAGAGCTTGCTTTTTGTGTGAAGTCCCCAGAAACATCACAAGAAATACTCTGCTTGAAGTCTTCTACTTGGTGCTTGGATTTAGATTCATCAGTATCCTGATATTTGTTGAAGCCATTCTGGCCATCATTTTAACAGTTCTGTAACAGCTACCTGCTTCTCTACTGATCTACGAATGTCACTGGCAGCTTCAGTACTACACGTGTACATTTTCTAAATACTTCTTACCTCAGTTCACTAACTTTTATCAAGTAAGGCTGCATGCTACAACATGCACTTGCATAGGATATCAATACTTCATGAAATCAGAATAGTCATTTGATATCCACCAGATTTTACTGAATTATTTGGAAATGATACTATAGAGGATCTCTATCATAAGATCATAGTATAAATTACTGAAACATCCCAAGTAAGATGCTTTTTAAAGAATGTTTAAGTTTTTTAACAACTTAAAATTAAATTTACCTGAGAAAGCATTACTGTAATATCTTGAGAGTGTCTGCATAATATCTTTGGAATGCTGGGTCCATGGAGCTATTTTTCTATAGGTTTTTACTCTGTGGACAAGCTGAGAACCTCCGTATTGCAGAGAAAGCGTGTCTCCATGATCTTCATATAATTCTTCAAACAATCTGAAAGAAAAGCAAAATGTGTCATCTATCAAACTGCTGAAAAGAGTTTTTTAAGAGAAAAAATAATAAAGTATTGTAATAATAAAGTCTTCCTGTTTAACAAGCAATACAACCATTTCTCCTAAGTACTTCTGCCAGTTTACAAAAACAAGTATTTCACTAAAACATGCTATTAACTTACAAACATTGAAATTTAAAGCTGTGTCTCTATTCTTTATTCTGATAAATCTGTGGAAATTTTATTCATATATAATCATCACTAAGAAGGATTAGACTGTAAGATTTTCACTAATGTATAATATATCAGCATGCGTTCACACTACAGAATACGCCCTTCTGTAGATTCAGGGAGAAGATTAACATGTCCTACTAGTCTGTGGGGAGAAAACAAACCATATACCTTCACAAACTAAGGTATTTTAAATACACTAAATGGGACGGAACACGTCAATATATCAAGGCTATGTTTTCTGTCAAGTACGCTGGAAATGAAGATAGTATTACTTTCCAAAAATCTCCCTAGTTACAATAATGATGGCTCAAAGGTACAAACCAAATAAACACGACTTGTAAGAAATGTGAATGACAGTCAGCTACCATTCACTGGAGCTGGAAAAACACGATGTAAGAAGGAGGTAGAAAGAGTTGGCTACTAAGGTGAACAAGGAGAGCTGGCTAAAAGGCAATGCACTCCTCTAGCATCAAGAAGCATCGCGAAACTGAGATCAGTCCAAATAGCAAAAATTGATTAGTCCAAATCAAGAAGCACTCCATCAACGACAAAAACAAGATGACAGTCTCAGAGAACAAGTCTATCCTAAGGACGTGACACCCAGTCTAAATGATAAGATTGAAAAGTGCTTCTCACAAATGGAGGCTATGGCCTTGCTTGAGCAAGACATGATGACAAGGATGACATCTTGCTAAAAGAGGCTGAAAGTTTAGTTAAGAGGCAAAAACCCACAACAGAACAAAATGAAAAAAAAAACAAACCCTCAACTACCAAACCTGTGGAAACATATTTCACATAAGTATAGCAAGACACAGTAACTCAGGCATCTGCATGTGATACACTGTAATACCTGCACAGAAGGAAGCCCTTAGGAAGTGGAAAGTAGGGTAGAAACAAACCAACCCAAAACAACAACAATAAAAAATTTTAAAACCTCCCACACAACAAAAGCAATCCCTTGCGAAAGTTTCCAGTAAAGGGGTAGTACTGCATAAGTAACACAACAATCGTCAGACTGAAGTCCTCCTCAGCAGGTTCTCGATGAAGAACACTTATCTGTGAACACTTATCTATTCTGATGAAGAAACGTAGTGAGAGCATGCAGGGATGCGACGAGGAAGGCCAAGGCTCACCTGGAATTGAAGCTGGCAAGGGATGTCAAAAACAACAAGAAGGGCTTCTTCAACTACATCAGCAGCAAAAGGAAGGCTA
>Ga0065711_1038602_pt1 | contig 18600 bp, 13 predicted proteins | sample Hoacrofraction12_FD_59098 | JGI IMG/M metagenome (GOLD analysis project Ga0065711, IMG submission 59098) | Hoatzin crop microbial communities from Cojedes, Venezuela - Epithelial fraction 12 v2 (version 2) | ecosystem: Host-associated > Birds > Digestive system > Esophagus > Crop | place...
CCCCCCCCTTCAAATTATTGATCCTGTAATTACAAAATACTACAACTGGTTTTATCTGCCTTTTGACTTAGTGATCTCCTACACGAGTATTCTTGGTAATGAATCCTCATACTTATCTTTTGAATTCCCTCTAACCTGCAGGGCTCATGTAGCAGAAATAATGCACATGAAGTGAGAATGTCAGAAGCAATTACTTACTCGTGTATGTTGTGCAGTAATTATTCTCTCCAAAATTCTTGATAACCCTTTTGGATTTGTGGTTTGTAGTCAAGTTTGCAGCAAACTGGAGTGTTAACCCTGGGAGGCATAAAACATCATTGCACAGAGAAATTATCTAGCATTCCAACACAAACTGATGGATGATGAAGAATTTAATTGGCGTGCTTCTGCTCAAGGCTTGTTTCTTAGTCTTTCCCGGAATATGCTACTTTGCTTATGGTTTGATGGTAAGAGACCTTTAGTTTCCAACTTTCCTGTAGAAGTGTAGAATATTGCCTTTTTTATTTAGTTTTTTTTTTTTTTTTCTGGTTGTATGGTCAACCACCGTCAGGTACAATGTGTACCTCTGAGTTATTTGCATATTGATACTGAAGCATCTTGAGAAACTTCATTGCATTTCACAGAGAAGTGATCTGCAGACAGGTGACATGGAAGTCATAAGCAACTTTTTCAGATATAGCAACATTTCAGTGTTTAACTGAGTGAGGGAAAAAGGTTGATTTTACAGAAGCAGATACTCTTTCAGCATGACTTCAAGTGAGTTTGGAAAAGTTTTTTTGAAACCATAGTTGCTGCTGCTGCTTGTGTCTGCAGTTGCACTGTGGTGCAGAAATGTGTGGTCAGAGATCTCGAGGTTGCTGCGATGTACTGATCTGTGCATTGCTTGCCATCCTCTACAAGCATAAATTTTTGAGCTGTTCAACTATTTGCATGTATAGCTTACTGCTCCTTAACTTGCTACTTTCAGCAAGTTTCCTTACCAACTGTTGTGTCCTGATTTTTGGTCCAGCACTGTCCTACTGAGCTGTTACCAGAATTGGACTGGGGAAGAGAAAAGTCCTGTAAGTTAAGAAGGTCAGTGCCAGCTCTAACCAGCAGAAGACTGTCGTGTCCCTTTCTGGCTCTTTAATCTGTGTGGTCTGGGAGCTTGAAATGTGAAATAACTCATTCAAAAGTTTTGCTGAAGGCTGGTAAAATTTCTATTTATTAGTATCTCGGCAATTTCTGAGAGTCAGTATGGCAGAGATTTTTACAGCAGCCCAGGCCAGTCTAACTGTATGTTGTCATAGTCTCGCTTTCCCTGTCCTTACTGCGACTGTGTGCTCCTGCCTGCTTCCCTTGCATGAAGACTAGCTAGTCCCATTGGATGTGGTTCAGTGCAGAAGGTTCCAGGGAGCACCAGGCCTTGGTGTGAGGAAAGAGGTTGGTAATGTGCCACCATTGATTAAATTGATGTAGGTGCCCTGAAGCGCAGTTCCATTGGGAGCCATATTCAAAAAGTTCTTTAGACTGGAATCCATGTGCATGATCTGTAGAACACTGACCTGACCTTTAAGGGGTTTGTGATTGAGAGGGTGCATGTTACTTATGCTCTGTGAGGTTGCTTTAGTGCTTGCTGCAAGGTCATTGCAGGCAGTGAGCGTTGGATAGATGTCCCAGTGTTGACATCTTCCCTGGAAGTGTGCTCAGGATCCATGAACTAACCTTCCCCACACAGACATCTGCCCTTGTATGTCTTAGTGGCCTTGAGAATGGCTGCTGTCTCACAGGTGAGGCCTTACAAACAAGGCCTAATCTTTGCTTGGAAAATGAAGCAGAGTCTGGATGTAACCACTGAATGAGGTGAATTGATGGTTCTTTTGATAATTCATTCTCTGAAATAGTCCCGAGTCTGTTATACACGAGTGACAAAGCGTGCTCTGAGAAGTACGTGTGTGGGGTATTTGAGCTTTTTTATTTATGTGTCTTCATTTCACTTTCCTTCATATAAAGTCTTCCATAGTTAAAACTATACATAGCGTAATGGTTTGTTTTCCTCGGGCTCGACCGGGGCGGGGTTTAACTCATAATCTTGCTTCTGTGGAATCACAAGCCATCATTTTTGTTTATGACTTTGAACAAAGTGGTGATACACAGTTATGAGTGATTAACTTGGACCTGCAACTTGTGTTTTCGGGACTGAATAAAAGTACTGGACTTTGTTCTTCCTGTTCCGATTGGATTTTCATGTTGAAAACTTTTTTTTTTACCAGACACGAATCATGTCTGGTGAAGAAGAGAGGTAAGCTTGATACAGTACATGTAAAATGAAGAAAGCTGGAGAGAAGTGGTTGGTGAAATAAGGAAGGATACAGTCAGAGTTAAGATAAACTTCAGAGTTTGTCATATGTGTTGACCAAACTGTCAGCACATCTGCTTAATTTTCTGGTGTTAGCAATCACTTATATTTTAAAAATAGAAAAAAAAAACATAAAGCGACTTGATTACTTTCTTACAGAGCATTTGTCTTCAGTGGGGGGACAGTCCTTATTAAGGCAGGTTACGGCAAAACGCTGTTTTCAAAGGTTAGATAACAAAGTGAAACATACTGGGCAGGACTCATATACTGAGATGGTTGAGTAGCTGAACATCTTGTGTTTTGATGACCTCTGTATGTCATTGGAACCTGCTGTAAAGGCGTTGTGTATTTTGAAATGTGGTTTTCCTCTTCAATGCAAAACCTCAGTGGTATCCCAGAAGAATAAAAAATACTTGGTTAAAGGACTGGACAGATGTTTCAATAATGTTTGATCCTTGTGCTTTTACACAGACGTGTTTCCATCAGTCCTCAGGGCTGGAGTTGGAGAGCAAAGGGAGTGCAAAAAACGTCTGGGGACATTTAATTGGATGGGACATATAACTGTAAGAGGAGATCCACAGTGGCTCAGGAGACTTGCCTGAGATGGCTTGTTGTTGGGGTCGATGTAGTTTGAGAGTTAGCATGACTAGGCCGCTTAAGCAAAACAGTTAGCATAGCTGGATGGGCCACTGGATAGGACAGCTAAGAATAAACATGATGTGGGTTAGCAAAAACAACATGTGTTCAAGGACGTGGAGACGGTCTGTTGCTATTGGTGTTAGTGCATAGTTACCAATCATAAGGGAATGTGGGGTGCGTGAACAGCGCGTGATTTATGTCTGTAGCCTATCTGAATAAGCGTGATCGTGTGTGCAGATATGAAAAATGTATATAACCACGCAAGCAGACCAATAAATCGGAATCGGCTGTGCATTGTATCAATGTGTGAGAGTCATTCCTGTCCCTGCATGGATGCTGAAACTCGGCAACTTGTGCTTCTGTTTGCTCAGGGTTTCCTGAAGCAGGCTCACTGGGTCTGCCAATCTTAGATGGGCATGAGGAGAACAGCTGATTTCTATATTAAACATACTTAAAATACGCTTGTTTCTACTTCTATGTTTCTAGTACACGTAAAAGAATCGTGTTCTATTCTGAAGCCACCCTTTTCCTTTCTTAATGTCTTCTGTTGCATGTATTTCAGATGTATTGTGTAATGAAAATGGTGTGGCCCCCAACCCCTGTGGTTGAGAACAGGCCTATCATTGTAATTTTGAGTGCTGCTTCTATTGCTTTTTGGAAACAGACCTAAATATCCTTCTGTAAGTCTTTATGCTGTGGCTAAAGCAGAAAAGTAGCTTTGTAAAACAATTTCGTTTTTAAGAACATTTCCTTGAATATTTCTGCCAGGCAGTCTTGATTAAAATACATTGTGTCTATCTGCTTTCCTGTGTTACATGCAAAGTAGTAAAAAAAAAAAAGTTTAGGATGCTTTTAAAGATACAAGCTGAGGACTTTTTTGGGGGGGTTTGTTTTGTGTTTTAAAAAGCTGCCTTAGATACTTGATGGTTTCTTCTGCCACTTCTCAACTCCACCTCTTCCCACCTCGCTTGAAATGGTACCAGAAAAATAAAAACAAAAGCTTTTGGTTTCATCACCTTACAGTTACAGAATGCAGATGTCCTCAGCTGTTTTTTGATGCTTTAAATGCAATGTTGCAGCATTTGAAACTTATCAGAGTGTGTGTGGCAATGTTTTGTTATTAACTGGATGAATATTGACACTTAAATGATGAATGGATATCTATTAAATCCTAAATTTTCATTTGCCATAGAGGCCTTGGAAGAATTTATGCTATTGAAGCAATGGATGGTCAGGAGATTATTTGCATTCAGTGGAGTTTACACTAAATATCCAGTTAGTGAAATGGACTCTTGTTTTTTATTTGAGTTCACAGTAAGGTTCTTTGTGTTACAATTCTTGAATTCTGGAAATCAAAAGAAAATGGGAAAACAACAGAAGCTTTTACAGTTGACAGATTAGGGTTAGCTTGTCTCTTTGTCCTTCTCATCTTCTTAGTGACTGCAGTAGCAAGAATTGTATTGTCCATTGAATGTTACATGTTGAAAGAAATGTGTTCTCCTGGGACTGGGATAAGGGATTGCTATAAGCAAGTTTGGATTCCCTAGATGACAAACAGGCCCCCCCCCTCCAAAAAATCAGAGCCTTTCATTACTCTAGTTATTTTCTTCCACTTCTCTTTACTTCCTCTAAAGAAAGTCCTTAAACTTTTACAGACGGAGGGTAGCAGCTCACCCAACATACATTTCAGTGGCACCTAAGATAGATACCTATATTGAGGGCAGTATGTCCATAACACAAATTTACACCTTTATTTTAGAAAGGCAGATGGTGGATTTCCTTTGTCTTTGAGTTCTTTTGTCAGGGAAAGTGGAACAGTAACTTGCATAAAGAAGTTTTAGAAAATCATAGGTTGTAGATCTGTTACAAATCCAATGGAATGACAGCTGCTGCTGGAGACAGTGATTGAAACTCCTGATTCCAGTTGCTTAAACAATATTGCTGGCACAAAATGAATGTTACCCTAAGATTTTCTTGTATGGATAACGTCATCCACTTTAAAAACTGTTAAAAGTCCCAATTCCAGTAACAAATTAACTGGTCTCACCACCACTTCAGGTTGCACTATGCTAGATGGTCTTGCCCACAGGAGGAAGGGGGGTTAGAAGTGCAGGACAGAGGGTTTATGTGTTTCGGGATAAAAGGGAAGAATTCTTTTTTGTGTATATCTGAGGAAGCGATTTGCTGGGGAAGGCAGTCCTCTATATTGAGAAATTCATGCAGTTCTGCTTAGGGAGGAGGAAATGGAAGGAAGGAAACAAGTCGTTACCTGAATACATTTGTCCATTGATGGAATGGCTGTTTGATTATAGATTTGGCAGCTGCAGCTTTTCTTGAATCATGTTTTTTATTCCAAGAATTCTTGTTTAATGACTTTCTTACCTTAGTCTGCCAAACTTTGGATGCTTATTTCCTACATTGTAGAGGGGTTTTTTTTTTTTGCAGTTATATGTGGTTTAATATTTGTTAAAGAAGGAATCAGGGAAATTTGCGGTTTTGTTTTGTTTTTAAAATGAACTTTGGCTAATTATTAGTATATTAATAGCTCTCTAGATGTGTATTGGAAGGACTTTTCTTTAATATTAGAATATGGGGTTCTGAAAAGCCAGAATGATATTGCTCTCCAGAAGGCTAGATCTGGGGTGTTTTTTTTTTTTTTTCTTTTCCTTTTTCCACGTCTGTTTTTTTTAAGGGCCAGAATGAATCGACAGATTGCCATCCGATTTCACATCTAGTATGGTACTGGCCATATTATTTAGTTACTTGTTTGATTATCCCAGTTTTGCTCATAAGACTTGGAAATAGAATATATGACCATTTCCATTGGCAAGTCTGATTTTTAACAGAATTCTTTTGCCTTTTTGATTTTAAAACATTGGTTCTTGGCTGGACTGTCTCTCCATGCCTGCATGCATCATAAGCACTCGTATTTGCTTTTACAATGTAACCAGGTCAACTATTGGTCATCTGTCAGTTTGAATAATCAAGAAGTCTCCAAATCTCTCAGTGTACATACCACCTCCTCTCCCCAGATTGCTCTCAGTTGCTCCATGTTTTCGTTCTTTCTACAGTAAGGATTCCAGAAGTACGCGTGCTATGTGTTTTGCCAGCCAACTATTTTTATTTAAACTTGGACCATGAATTTTACAAATGGGGTGATTTTATTTTCGGTAAATGTAGTTATTTACTGTAATAGCTATAGCGTTATTGTGTGTACTGAGAGTGCTCTCTGGCTGAACTGGGAATCCTACTGCTGTCTATTACGTTAGCTGCTGGTTTTAGATTAACTTAATTCTGAATATGTTGTGGACTGCTGCCATTCTTGTATCTTTGGAAATAATTCAGACTTCTTTCCTATGTGTTATGCCCTTTGACAGGGATGTTATTGCAGTTACTCTGTGTTCACCCAAAACCCAGGGTTGAGAAAGATTGTGTTCAAAACAGCCTACAATGTCCATTTTCACCGAAGTATTTATTTGGGCTTTATTATATTTTTTTTTAATTGAAAGCAGGATAGAATTAGGCTGGTTCTCTGGATAGAATTCTCTGGTTTATAATTCATGCAATGTTTAAATCCCCTTGTTGACTGACTTCTGACTTGCAGCCTGCACTTGGGAAAACCTTTAATCTTTGGCTGTCATGGTCAGCTCAGTGTCAAGCCCCCACCCTGCACAAATTGGGATGACTGCCACCATTGCAAGATTCTTTGAACTGTGGTATAGAAAGTGCAGAGGTAAAGGGTATGGTTATAGGGTTCTACAGGGTCTTCTGAATCCTAAGTTCAGTTTCTCCAGGATGCTGCATAGTACAGGAAAGCTACCCTAAGTGTATGGCTCATAGTTTCTGTTGCTGGTACAGACTCTGATTGTTCTTACTTGTTTAATTACAGAAATATGACTGTTTCTAGTTGAAGCTGGCTTATATTTACTTAAGAAATTCATTTTAGTGGCAGCAGGAAAATTTCATATGCAGCCTCTGTATGCTGAAAAATTCGTGTAAGAATGTCCTTATGGGGAAAATATAAAGTTAATGTTTTGATTGCATGCTCTCTAATGTCTTTTTATCTGGAGATGTCGTGTATACCATAAACGTACACCAGGACTGAATGAATGAACAGGCTGTATCAGAAAAATTTAAAGAAAGAAGCTGCTTGGCAGACTGAAAGCAACAAACCACTTAATCAGAATCAGTAGAGCTTTCTAGATGTCTTTGTTTTATAATTATTTTGAGCAGATTAGCAGACTTGATGAACAAATGAAGATAGCAATATTAAGCATTCTTTGAAATCAGTGTTGAGCAACCATTCAGTTTTCTTATCAGGCACTTTTTCTAATAACTAGGGTAGCTTCTTCTGACTTGCTCTTTGTTGTCATAGAGGGAACATTGAGCTAGACTCTACATCCGAAGTAGATGCTCAAAAGACTTTTTTTCTAGCTAGTATGCAGGGAGAAGTTCCTGTACAGTTCTTAGTCTTGCTTATTTTTTAGTTGCAGCACTGCAGTCACTTTCTAAAAACTAAAACCAAATTATGAATTGACAGCATATATAAAACACTGACTCAGTTTTAATAATTTTTTTTGCAAAGAACTCCTGGCATTTTTTTTTTTAAATCAAGTTTACCCTTTCTGATCAAGGACACCTTAAGCTACATGGTACTGTTCTGTACTAGATAGAACTTTATTACATGAATGGAAACTTTTTATGGCAGGGTATAGGTTAAAAAGAACTACTGATTGATGTATTGACAAGGAAAAAAAACAATCTAGACTTAAAAGCATACTTAGAAAGAAAAACTGCTCAGCTGGGAAAATTGAATTGCTGCAATCATGTCAGCTTTCTTGGGAATTTGCGTTAGAACTTTGCAAGCAATCCATCTTGATATGTGTTACTTCTGTTGCTATAAGCTACCTGAGAGGACACACATGATTGGCAGGCATAGCCTGAATTTACAGTGTGTGTGTGCTAAGAGGTTTTGGTACAAGTCTAGCTTGTTTCATGACGACACATGAAGGTTTGGCAGGAAACATGTTACTAAGCATGGTTACATGCACCTAATAATACTGATAGCAGCCATAAAATGTACTCCCCTGTGGTTCAGGTTGTAAGCAGAACTTGGCAAATGGCATAGTCAAAAAAGGGAAGAATTTCCAGCCCCTTAATAAGGTCTTGTATTCCTATTTTGTTTTGTTGAGAATTCAAAATTTAATCTTTTTCACTTATAGTAAATCCAATTTTCAGTTGAAACTTGTTTATTTGTTGGAGGGGAGGTGTTATAGGTTGGCTGTGGCCTGCAACAAAAGGGCCACGTGGCCCCTCTGCTGCCCCTCCCCGCCGCTGGGGTGGGGAAGAGAATGGAAAGAAAACAGGCAAAAACTGGTGGGTCAGGATAAGGGCAGTTTAACAGAACAGCAAACAAAGGGAACAGTAACAACAACAATACAGATAAGGAGAATACAGATAAGGAGAATACACAACACAAACAGCAGAACGCACAGAGCCACTCTCACCAGCCGCTGCCACTGTGCGCTCCCCAGCCGCAACTGCCTTCCCGCCGCCCAGCTCCCCCCAGCCAGAACCCATCTTGATGGTACATGGTATGGAATACCCTGCTCTGTTTGGCCAGGTTGGGTCAGCCTGCCCGGCTGTGTCCCCTCCTGGCTTCTGGTGAAAATTAACCCTGTCCTGGCCCAACCTAGGACAGGAGGTCATAAGTAATTGAAACTGCAAGTTGTACAACCTAGCCATTCTTCTTATCACTGTGTTGGGAAGACCTCCCCCTGGCTCCTGAAGAGGAATATGGAAGGCAGTACATTAGATTTTTTTCTGGGTAAGTCAGGAAAGAGCTAAAACTAGACCTTCAGATTTCACCCTTTTTATTCCCCCTCAAAGCTGAGGAAAGCTTGGCAGATGGCATTTTGCAAGTTGCTGAACTGCAGAATGTTTTAGTTCATTCTAGCTTCCGTAAATATTTTTTTTTCTCTCTGTAATCTTGTGGAAAAGTGGTGTCCATTGATATGGATAGCTTCATGCAGATACTTCCAAAGCAATGCTGTCCTAAAAAGGTTGGAAACTCCATGTAGTATCTCTGAGTTTGTAAGTCCTAATTCTCATCAAGTCAAGACACAGACACAGCTGTCTTCTGCTCACAGGTTGAGCAGCAAGAGAAGTAATATGGGTAAGAGCAGGGAGGAGCATGAAGATGAGCCAGACAGGTTTCCTGTATACACTACAAATCTATTGTAATATGGCTTACTTTCAGTATTCGGTGACTCAGTAATATCACTCAATAAAATGAGGTGTGATTGTTAGTACAAATGTAGGATATTGGGAGTGCATGCGTTAGCTGTTCTAATGTGCTTGTAATTAGGAAGCCCAAATTACAGACACGTAGGCCAGCATCATTTAAGATGGCATAAATGATGTTACAACTGCATGTTAGGTCTGTTAGGCCTTATTAGATGGCTGTTCGAGGAGCAGTGTGAGCTTCAATGCTGGTTTTAACTATGTATTCCAACTCAAGTGTTTCAACTTATTGGTCATCTTGAGCAGGTTTGTAGTTTGATTTATGCATGCAGCACATCTATCAAAGTTCAGTTTACTGACGAGATGTGAGAGGGAGGAGTTGGAGATTCTGTGATACTTAATCCAGTCAGTACTGAGCGTACCTTGCTCCAGTCTGAGACTGCTGTTGGCTGAGCTCTGCCTGCCACAGAAAGGGCTGGGCCAAGCTGGTAGTCTTCATCGCAGCAGCATTCAACCTCCTGGACATCCCTCAGCCAAGGAGACTGACTCAGAGGTTATGCCTAGCTGGTGACTTCCCTTTTGATAAGCAAGCTTACTCTAAGAACTTAAGTCTTCTATGCGTGTCTTTTTAAATTATGTGGTAACAAAGAAGGAGAGAGCAAGGACTGTAACGAGGCTGACTGCCAGAATAGTGTAACAGTGGGAATATCTTGTTTTTTCCACAGTTCAAATGGATAAAACCTTTTCAAGTCACTAATTGCTTTAGCATCTTTGCTCCTTTTCCACCCTGTGGTGGAGTCGTAGGGGAGTTGATGAAGTGTGAAAGAAGGGAGAGGAAGGAAAGGCATTACTAAAGCCAGATGGTGGTTGCTGGTGTTGAAAATTCTATGACCCAGCCTGGCAGGAGCCAGCAGTTGGGCAAGCTGGGTCTCAGGAGGAGGAGTGGCTGAAGGACTTATTCAGTTACCCATGTAGGTTATTAAAACTCTACCATAGTCCCATGTTTTCTTCAGTGTGTCAGTTTAAGAACCTCTGTGTCTGTGGCTTACTCTTTGCTTCCTTCCTGTTTTGGGGGGATCAATAAGAGCTAATTAAGCTGTTTGTGTGGACATGGGCTAAACTGGATGAGTTTAATTAATCTTTGTTAACCCCTTCTTCATTCTCTATGTATTTATTTTTGTTCCAAAGCATTTCGCTGATCCTACTTTAAGTGGGATGCCACAGATAGTGATTTTTTCAATGACAAAGAAATTCTGAGATTCTGTGCTTCACTGTCATTGCTCTGCTGGGGGCAGCACCTGGTCTCATTCTAAACTTGTGTTTGTGGATTTGTACAGTGCCTAGTGAAATGATGTTTCTCTATGCTTTTATGATGTTATATTACAAAATACAGTGTGATTCTTTGTTTTGAAGCCTGAAACTTCCTGAAGTATTTCTGTTTTTTTCTTTTTTCCTGGAATTTTTGTGTGTTTATGGATTTTATATGTTGTATGACAGTTCCTCATGAATGAGCTTACCTGTAGCTATTTCATTACTTTTTCTGCTTTTAATCCAAATTAGTTGCAAGTTTATAGTCTGTGGGGTGGTTTGCATCTTCATTTTTGTAAAGCCTTTCCTATGGTATGGCAGACAACTAAAAGGTATTGTGTATGTGAGGATCATGAAACGTGTTTGAAAGGCCTCCAAAGTCTTCAGCAGGCAATACTGTGTTCCATTAAAAAAACAAGAACAAAACCAACCAACCAAACCAACAACCTTTTACATGGAACTTGCACAAGAGAAATAAATTCCTTACAGAGAAAATGTGTTGGAAGACCTCTTTATTGTAACTTGGATCAATAAAGAGAGTACTTTCTAGCCATCACTTTGCTAGAGGAGAGGAACCTCATGAAAAGCATGATATGATGATGGCTGTCCTTTGGTAGTTGTTAAGTGTAGGAACTTGTACTCACTCTGAAACTTGGGGGATACATTGTATTTTTACCAGTTTATTTTCTCTTAGGGCTTTATTTACTCAGTCCTAGAATAAAATTTGGTCTGATTTTGCTGATGGGCTTGTCTTCTGCATTTGTTAAGCCTGCTCTTGTCTTCAGTGTTTATCAAAACTATTTCAATTAGTGCTGAATTAATCAGTTGTCTGATTCCCACAGAGACAAACCTTGAAACCATAAGTTATTTTTACCTGCTGGAGATGTTCTGCAATTGGTATTTTGCTGGAGCAGCATATTTGTGTTTGAGGCTTCTAACTGATCATAAATGCAGAAATTTAAGGTTAATTGCTTTTTGACTCTGGATATAAGCAAATATTGTTTGTGGGTTGTGGTTTTTTTTTTTTCCTGTCTGTTGGTGGGTATCTAGTGACAACCACTATCTACTTAGTGAGAAGTGTAGGGGGAGCCTACATGATGGACTTGCTGGTGCTCGTGTTCTCATTAGTTGTAATGGCAAGAAAATGGAGTGGCCAGTGTCCTGGAGTTGCACAAATCGCTTTTGTGTTCCTAGGTTGAACTTTCCCAGATGTTGTTGATGAGCTGTCACTTGAGATTCCCTACCCAGTCAGTATCTTTGGAAGTGAGCATTGCCCATTCCGAAGGTCCAGTGGTTTGCTGTGTTACAAGCCTGAAGGCTCTTACAAAAAGAGGTATCTAAAGATGGAAGACTGTGCTGTCGTGAAAGAGAAAATGAGCATCACACTGATTTGGAAGTCAATGTGACAAACATCATGCTGTAGGAAAGAAGTGTAATATGGAGGCACTCTGGCAAGAGCAATGTCTGTGGAACAGCTGAATTGTTTGATGAATTACCGTAAGGCGTGTAAGTGTTGCCTTATGTTTCTGTCTGGCTCAGGACTCAGTGGGTGTCCAGAAATCAATTTCAGTATTTTCATTAAATTACAAGCAGACTTCAGATCTAAAAAATTTAAGTGTGTGTTGGAGAGAATGTTGCTTGGGAGGAGATGGGGCAAGTCTTCATTTTCTTTTTATTTCTAAAATACGCATGACCTTGCACATAGGTGAACCCAGTGATTGTGGTGTGTGGTTTCCAAGTTCAGGAGAAAATTTGGCCTTCAGATGTGCTCACCTTTGTATGTATGTGTAAAGAAAAAAGAGGAACAAAACAGCTTAGTAAATGTCCGAGGTTTTTCCTCAGTTATCTGAAAGTTAACATTACATCATCTGCACAGATATAAATACAGAATCATAGAATCATAGGTTGGAAAAGACCTCTAAGATCGAGTCCAACCATCAACCCAACAACACCATTCCTACTAAACCATATCCTGAAGTACCCCTTCTACACATTTTTTTAAAAACCTCCAGGGATGGTGACTCCACCACCTCCTTGGGCAGCCTGTTCCAATGCCTAACCACTCTTTCAGTGAAGAAATTTTTCCCAATATCTAACCTAAACCTCCCCTGACACAACTTGAGGCCGTTGCCTCTCATCCTATCACTAGTTAGCTGGGAGAAAAGACCAGCACCTGCCTCACTACAACCTCCTTTCAGGTAGCTGTAGAGAGCAATAAGGTCCCCCCTCAGCCTCCTCTGCTCCAGACTAAACAGTTTCTTCAGCTGCTCCTCATAAGACTTGTTCTCTAGATCCCTCACCAGCCTCGCTGCCCTTCTCTGGACAGGCTCCAGCACCTCAATGTCTTTCTTGTAGTGAGGGGCCCAAAACTGAACACAGCACTCGAGGTGCAGCCTCACCAGTGCCAAGTACAGGGGCACAATCACCTCCCTACTCCTGCTGGCCACACTATTCCTGATACAAGCCAGGATGCCATTGGCCTTCTTGGCCACCTGGGCACACTGCTGGCTCATGTTCAGCCGGCTGGCAACCAAGACCCCAAGTTCTTTTTCTGCCGGGAAGCCTTCCAGCCACTCCTCCCCAAGCCTGTAGTATTGCATGGGGTTGTTGTGACCCAAGTGCAGGACCCAGCATTTGGCCTTGTTGAAACTCATACAGTTGGCTTCAGCCCATCAATCCAGTCTGTCCAGATCCCTCTGCAGAGCCTTCCTACCCTCAAGCAGATCGACACTCCCACCCGGCTTGGTGTCATCTGCAAATTTACTGAGGGAGCATTCAATCCCCTCATTCAGATCATTGATAAAGATGTTAAACAAGACAGGACCCAAAACTGAGCCCTGGGGAACACCACTTGTGACTGGCCACCAGCTGGATTTAACTCCATTCACTACCACTTTCTGGGCTCGGCCATTCAGCCAGTTCTTTATCCAGCAGAGAGTACACCCATCCAAACCATGGGCAGCTAGTTTCTCCAGGAGGATGCTGTGGGAAAAGTGCCAAAGGCCTTACTAAAGTCCAGGTAGACAACATCCACAGCCTTTCCCTCACCCACTAAGTGGGTCACCTGGTCATAGAAGGAGATCAGGTTGGTCAAGCAGGACCTGTCTTTCATGAACCCATGCTGGCTGGGCCTGATCTCCTGGTTGTCCTTCACATGCCCCGTGAGCATGCTCAGGATGAACCACGCCATAATCTTCCCTGGCACCGAGGTCAGGCTGACAGGCCTGTAGTTCCCGGGATCCTCCTTCCAACCCTTCTTGCAGATGGGTGTTACACTGGCGATCCTCCAGTCATCTGGGACCTCCCCTGTTAGCCAGGACTGCTGATAGATGATGGAGAGTGGCTTGGCCAGCTCCTCCACCAGTTCCTTCAACACTCTTGGGTGGATCCCATCTGGTCCCATAGACTTGTAAGCATCCAGGTGGCACAGCAGGTCGTTAACTGCTTCCTCCTGGATTATGGGGGTTTTATTCTGCTCTCCATCCCTGTCTTCCAGCACTGGGCGCTGACTACCCTGGGGACAACCAGTCTGACTATTAAAGATTGAGGCGAAGAAGGCATTAAGTACCTCAGCCTTTTCCTCATCCTTGTTGGCAATGTTCCCCCCTGCATCCAGTAAGGGGTGGAGACTCTCCTTGACCTTCTTTTTGTTGTTGCTGTATTTGTAAAAACATTTTTTGTTGTCCCTTACAACAGTGGCCAGCCTGAGTTCTAGCTGGGCTTTTGCCTTTCTAATTTCCTCTCTTCATGACCTAACCAGACCCCTGTACTCCTCTTGAGTCACCTGCCCTTTCTTCCATAAGTGGTAGACCCTCCTTTTTTTCTTAAGTCCCAGCAAGAGCTCCCTGTTCAGCCAGGCCGGTCGTCTCCCCTGCCAGTTCGTCTTGCGGCACATGGGGACAGCCTGCTCCTGTGCCTTGAAGACTTCCTCCTTGAAGAATGTCCAGCCTTCCTGGACCCCTTTGCCCTTCAGGACTTTCTCCCAGGGGACTCTCTCAGCCAGCGTCCTGAACAGGCCAAAGTCTGCCCTCCAAAAGTCCATGGTGGTGCTTTTGCTGGCCCCCCCCTTAACTTCACCTCAAACTGAGAACTCTGTGATTTCATGGTCTCTAAGCCCAAGACAGCCTCTGACCACCACATCTCCCATCAGTCCTTCTCCGGTAGTGAACAGCACTCTGTTGCTGGAGAGGAGGCACCTCCCCTGGTAGGCTCACTTACCAGCTGTGTCAGGAAGTTATCATCCACACACTCTGGGAACCTCCTAGACTGTTTCTCCAGCAGACATCCAGTAAGTTAAAGTCCCCCACGAGAACAAGGGCTAGTGATTGTGAGACTTCTGCCAGCTTCTTATAGAAAACTTTTCCTTGTCTCTAAATTGGAAGGACATGGATTTGACAGATGGACCACTCGTTAGATAAGGAACTGGCTCGATGGACGCACTCGATGGATGGAGTTGCAGTCAATGGCTTGATGTCCAGGTGGAGACCAGTGACGAGTGGTGTGCCTCAGGGGTCGGTACTGGGGCCAGTGCTGTTTCATATCTTTGTTGGCGTCATGGACAGTGTGACTGAATGCACCCTCAGCAAGTTTGTCGACGACACCAAGCTGTGTGGTGTGGTTGACACGCTGGAGGGAAGGGATGCCATTCAGAGGGACCTTGACAGGCTTGAGAGGTGGGCCTGTGTGAACCGCATGAAGTTCAACGAGGCCAAGTGCAAGATCCTGCACGTGGGTCGGGGCAATCCCAAACACAAGTACAGTCTGGGCAGAGAGTGGCTCAAGAGCAGCCCTGAAGAGAAGGACTTCGGGCATACTGGTGGATGAGAAGCTCAATATGAGCCGGCACTGTGCGCTTGCAGCCCAGAAAGCCAACCATATCCTGGGCTGCATCAAGAGAAGCATGGCTAGCAGGTCGAGGGAGGTGATTCTGCCCCTTTACTTTGCTCTCGTGAGACCCCACCTGGAGTCCTGCATCCAGCTCTGGAGCCCCCAACATAAGAAGGACATGGATGTGTTGGAGCAGGTCCAGAGGAGGGCCACGAAGATGATCAGAGGGCTGGAGTACCTCTCCTGTGAGGACAGGCTGAGAGAGTTGGGGCTGTTCAGCCTGGAGAAGAGAAGGCTCTGGGGTGACCTTATAGCAGCCTGCCAGTACCTGAACTGGGCCTACAGGAAGCATGGAGAGGGACTTTTCACAAGGATGTGTAGTGAAAGGATAAGGGGGAACGGCTCTAAACTAAAAGAGAGCAGATTTAGATTAGATATTAGGAAGAAATTCTTCACCCTGAGGGTGGTGAAACACTGGAACAGGTTGCCCAGAGGAGCTGTGGATGCGTCCTCCCTGGAACTGTTCGAGGCCAGGTTGGATGGAGCTCTGAGCAACCTGGTGTAGTGGAAGATGTCCCTGTTCATGGCAGGGGGGTTGGAACCAGATGATCTTTAAGATCCCTTCCAACCCCTACCATTCTGTGATTCTATGAAAACTTGATCTGCCTATTTATCCTCGTTGGGTGGTCTATAACAGACTCCCAGCAGGATGTCTGCCTTGTTGGTTTTCCCCCGCATCTTTACCCATAAGCATTCAACCTTGTCATCACAATCGTTGAACTCTATACAATCGAAGCAGTCCCTAACATACAGAGCCACCCCACCGCCTCTCTTTCCCCGCCTGTCCCTTCTGAAGAGCTTATTGCCATCCATCGCAGCACTCCAGTCATGAGAGTCATCCCACCATGTTTCTGTGATGGCAACCATGTCATAGCTGTCCTGCTGTACAATGGCTTCGAGCACCTCCTGTTTGCCCATGCTGTGTGCATTGGTGTAGATGCACTTGAGCTGGGCTGTCAATCTCACCCCCAACCCCGGCATGCCATGCCTGGGCTCATCTCTAGTGAGCTGGGTGATGTCCCCTTCCCCCTTTGAACCTAGTTTAAAGCCCTCTCGATGAGCCCTGCCAGCTCATGGGCGAGAATCCTTTTTCCCCTTTGAGACAGCTGGAGTCCATCTGTCACCAGCAGGCCTGGTGCCGTGTAAACCTCTCCATGATCAAAGAAAACAAAATTCCACCGATGGCACCAGTCTCTGAGCCACTTGTTAATCAGGTGAGTTTTCCTGCCCCTTTCACTGTTGTTCCCTGCCAATGACAGGATGGAGGAAAACACCACCTGTGCACCTGATCCTTCAACCAATTGCCCCAGTGCCCTGAAGTCCCTTTTGATGAACTTGGGACTTCTCTCCACAATCTCATCACCACCAGCCTGCATTACCAATAGCGGGTAATAATCAGAGGGCTGCACCAGAGCAGGGAGCTTCCTAGCGACATCTCTAAACTGGGCCTCAGGGAGGCAGCAGACCTCCCTATGCGGTGGGTCTGGTCAGCATATCAGTCTTTCTGTTCCCCTCAGAAGGGAATCACCTATGACAATTACCCTCCTGTTTTTCTTAACAAGGGGCAGTCATAATGTGTGGGGCGCATCATACGCTAAAGAGTTCTTGGAAAAATCATGAATATGATAAGCATTTCTTGGGAATGTAATGAATATGTATGTTAACATAGCATAAATACCTAGTCATTGTGTCTTTTCGGCATGTGCATTTGGGCAGAACTATCCCCTGTGCGTCCAGCACTGCAATAAGGAATCCCTGCTTTCTAAAACTCCAAACTTAAGTTTCAGAGTAAATTATTTTGCTGCTTTCCAGTAACACTAGGAACAATCATAAAAAATACTGTGAGCTTGAGGGTCCTACTTAAGGAATGGTAAGGAAAGAACATACCTGTTTTCTTGCAAAAATAAAGTAAAACCAGGCCCATAATGCACATAAAGAGAAAACATTACTGGAGAACACAGTGATCACAGTCATTATTCTAAGGACATGACTTGGAGCCATTCTGTGATCTTCAGCATAAGTTTTCATTTCACAATAACACAATTCAATTCAATGCATTTGTCAACTTCTTCGGTTATGCAACTGGATTAAAAACATGAAAAGACTATAAACTCTTAGTGCCGCAGTTATCAGTTACTATCTCCAGCTGTGATGCCCATCTCTCCAGGGTGTCACAGATCTACCATTCTGCAGCTTTCTAAGTTTGGCATTTTCCCTGTGGGCCACGAAATTCAATGTTTTTGTGCACAGAATTCACCATTTTCTAGTGTCTGACATTCATCGTCTGTGCTTACATTCCACTGAGGCTTATTTGAAACTGCCTCTCTGTTTTATTTTCACCGCACGGAAACACATTTTTCACACAGTTTGGCAGGCAGTGGAATTACAGAGCTGGAGAGGACTCCATATTGCAATAAGGGAAAGCTAAAAGCATAGATGCTTACACAAATATAAATATTCAGGCTGGATAAACAGTGCATGAGGTAGGAGGAGATAAAACTGACGTAGTTACAGATGTTCTTGCTCCACTGCCTGTTGCACAGAGCATGAAGCAGGTTCTGGGCTGGGTTAGCTGGACTAATTGTGGAAACCGAGCCTTCAGAGGCAGATACACCTAAGTTGAAAGCAAACAGCAAAACACAAACCACCATGCAGTTTATGATGACATCATCTCGTCCAACATCCTGTATAGTACTGGCAATTCAAGTTTTATGCGCATTTTTTTATTAAAGCCCTAATCTTGTTGATTTGACTGAAGGACAGCTTGTGTTTTTACTAAAACATATCTTCCAGAGCGCCATCCAGTCTCAATCAGAAGACATCAAGAGACAGGGTGTGATTACTGCCACTGGGAATTTGTTTCAGTGATTCTCAAGTTTTATCTGTTAGATATTTAGTCCTGTTACACCTTTCTTCACTAAGGAGCTGTTCAGTACCCATTATTTTTCTTCTTGAGAAGATATTGTTGCTCTTTTTTCCCACTTTGCTGCACAGAGTTAGCTGTTAAAAGTAAGAACTGATGAGGGAGTCCTGTACCTTTGCAGAAATGTTTATTTAAAAAAAATAAATTAGAAGTTGAGTTTTTCTGAACTCAGAAGTATCACACATCAGAGCTTTATTTTCACACTGCTCAAGCTTTTTTTTTTTTTTTTTTAAAGAGGCCATTGATCTAAAAGCTCTATAAA
>Ga0065711_1038603_pt1 | contig 18600 bp, 6 predicted proteins | sample Hoacrofraction12_FD_59098 | JGI IMG/M metagenome (GOLD analysis project Ga0065711, IMG submission 59098) | Hoatzin crop microbial communities from Cojedes, Venezuela - Epithelial fraction 12 v2 (version 2) | ecosystem: Host-associated > Birds > Digestive system > Esophagus > Crop | place...
GGGGGGGGGGGGGGGGGGTGTCAAGGCGGCCTGGCAGCATCCCCCGCACCCTCCCTGCCTCCTCGAGTTATTTAAGGCTTCTTTATTTCTTTTCATATTGGGAAACGTCAGACGATCTCGAAGATTTACAGAGCGGGTTCCGCAATGTTATTTCTTTGTGGCCGTTGGCCGCACCATTCCTTGCATTTTTGCACGGGGGAGAAACTCTTCTCGTCGGTGTCAACAAGGGGTGCTGGAACAGGCGGCTGGGGCTGCCGGGATGCCCCTCGGAGGGGCTGCTTCGTAGGCGTCGAACAACAACAAAATCCCACCGCTACTGAGAACAAAATGGGCTTCCTATTGACTTTGGACAGCGCTGATCTGAACCTTAGAGGCCTGGCTAACGTTCAGCTTTTATCTTTCTGGCAGCAGGTTAAAATAACGCAAACAGAAGTTGAATATCTACTGGACCGGCCAGCTGGCCCTCACCCAGCCCCCTCGGCCTCACGTGTTGCCCTTCTCAGGCTTCTATACCAAAGGATTTGCAGTAAGGGCTGGTCATGCCTTGTCTTTTGTCCTTCCGGCCATTCTTTGCCGAAGTATTTGACCGTGATGAGAAATTCTTATTCAGGCTGATCTTTTAAGGTGAAAAAGCACAATGGGCTCATGACCTTAATATGAAATAAGTACTCTGTTCACCTCTGCCAGCCCAGGTTCCTTCTTTGCATGGGAAACAAGAACCTCCCAGAGCCAGACCGGCAGCCGTCAGAACTGGCCCAACTGCCTTTACACCCACAGGGCTTTCCTGCTTTGCACCAACTGAAACTCTGTCTGGGGCTCTTTCAGACTTCAGCTGCTTGGGAAGCATTGGAGAGATCCTGCTCTCAGTCACAGTCCTGAAAATCTGAAATAATTTCTTTAAACACTGACTTTTACTTGAAGAAATGGGAGAAGGTGGGACTACAGGACAGAGCATCCTGAGCTATGGTTGGTTTTGCTTTGGTCCTGGTCTTTGTTACCAACATGCTGGGTGATTTTAAGCGTTTAACATTGTTTGCTTGATCCCTCTTCCCCCTGCTCCACTATTCCACTGTTTCCATATCCATAAAAGCTAAATATAATGAAATTAATCTCCTTTATGAAACATTCCTTATATGGCAGCTAGATATTAATAGTGAGATCAAAATTGGCTATATGAGTATGCCAACAGTGGATTAGTAAAATCCTTAGTATTTGGTGACCTAATCTCAGAAAATATTTCAGAAATTTTAGAGAAAATAATCTCAGAAAATAATCTCAGGAAGTATAATATATCAGATCTCTAACGAAATATTTTTCCTATACATCATCTTACTCTTGCAGGTACTTATAAAAGAAACTAAAGAAAAAACCCCACTTTTCATATGCAGGTCAAAACCAGCCCTGCTGTAACACCACCAACGCTGTTCCCATAGCACACAGTTACATTGTGGTTGGTATCGGGCTCTATAGATTTGCAACATGCTGACTTTTCCACATATATAGCTGAAAAGATGTTAAAAAATAGCATAAAATAGCGTATCTATTCCACACTAAAATTTCTGAGGCAATCTCACCCCACTGTCATCAATATGCATGCTTCTGCTACCGTGCCTCCAAAGTGAATGCTGTTTTGGTGCCACAGGGAGACACTTCGGATATTGAAACATCTGTTTGCATCTGCAGTGCAGGCATGATTTTGATTTTCTCTTAGTTGAAAGCAAGTCTGAAGTACCTTACTCCATTTAAACTCATTCCCATGGGCCTGATCCAAAGACTTATTAAGAAACCCTACTAAAGGGGTAGCTCAAAACCCACTGAAGAGAGTCCTCTTCCCCTGTTGTCAGTGGGCTTTGGATCAGGTCCTTCCACCCCAAGACTGAAGTTACACGGAAACCAGCTCAGGGGTTTCTGCGGTTGCATCTTTCTGAGTCCAGACAGAGCCACCTCTGATTTCTGCACTTTGCTGCCACACAGCACCAGAGTGCTACAAAAGGCACAGTCTCAAGAAGCAAGCTGAAGTTTCAGGAGTCACTGTGTGCTTCTCAGTGATTACAGTTACCTCAATAAACAACAGAATTGTATTCAAAATACCTCATCTCTGTACCTATTATTCTCCACATTCTCACAGGACACACACACACACACAGATGGAAAAACATCCTCTCCTTCAATATCAACAGGTTAACTGAGTTTGTTACTTACATTTAATATCCTTTTTAAAAACTGCAGCTGAAAGGCAGGCTGCTGGATGTTAGTCTGACAACCCATCATTTAAACAAAAAATAAAGTGATGAAAAACTCACCTTTGCTGTCAGAAATCAGATGAATGGAGAACATTTCTCTTGCCCCCACCGGCTCCCTCGGCTCATGCCATGTCAGTTACACGCGCTGAGCTCAGAGCGAGTCTCCCCTTTCCAAGCCAGATCCTTTCCAGATGTGAGCAGCAGAATTAGTGAGAGTAATAGGCAAACCTCTACCACCGAGAGTTTCCTGCACTTCCCAGTGAAAGCCGAGAGGAATTTTCCAGTCACCATATGCGAAAATGTGAGTAGGAAAGAGGAAGCAGCTATACTCTGAATATAAAGACTTGGGGAAGGAACACTCTCCCGTTGCTTTTTGTCAACACAGTTTGCAAGATCCGTGAGAGATGCCAAAAGAAAGCATGCTGGAATTGACAGGAGAGAGGCAGAGACGGTGTGTGCTTTACCATTGCATTGCAGGATACCGGAGCGCCGCTAGCTGTTACTAGATCTTTAATTTCAGCCACATTCAACACAGAATCTGAATTCCAGGTGGGAATGTGCTCCCATTCCCTGGGGGTCTGGTTCAAATTAGTCAGGAACAGACAGATCAGCAGTTTTTCCTGCATTTCGTCTCCCTCCCCTGTAACTCCCCCTGGTTTTCAACCCATCAACTGATCTTCAGGGACCAGGGACAGACAGGCTGAAACTACAAATGTCTTAAAGGCAAAGTCCCCAAATCCGATATAACACCCCAACTACCCAATCTCGTTTTTATCTTCTGAGCCCCGTATTACAGCACTAAGCATCAAACCAACCTCCACCACACACACACACACACACTCTACAGCCTGGTCATGTTTAGCCCAGAAGCCTCACATTTCCAACTTGCCCCTCTTGGTAAGAAAAACAGAGGAACATGCCTTTTATGACACAGAATACTCTAAGTGCAGCAATACTTCCAAGCAAGCAACACAGCTTTTTGTCACTGACAGCACAGTTGCTATTTTAAATATAAAGCCACCTGTTTGTGACTGCCCCGGAGCGCTCTGTACCTCCACAAAATCTGCAGAGGATCGGTCCTCACCAAGAACACAGCCTTCTTGCTGAACTCCAGCAAAGGGACACTGATTCTTTCCTCTCGGCTCCAGATGAACTAACGTCTAAAGCAATCAAGTTATTTCCTCCCTCTCTTCTTCCAGGCTCGTATCAACTGGAGCTGATCCCCCTCTGTGCCACGTGTAAGTTTCTAAAGTTAGTGTGGGAAGTGTGTTTTTACTAGAACAAAAATAAAAACAAAACAAAGCTGGCTGCCTTTTCTTAGTGATTCAGACATCCAGGATGCATTTGCCTGCTACCCGTTCTGTATTACAGTACCCTGAGTCTATACAACAAAATTTACACAAGTGTTTCCAGGGAGGAGAAAAAAAATGTGCTTATGTTGGGGGGACCACCCATCATAGCCCAGTCTGCAGACAGAGAGGAGGAGGAGGAGGAGGAGGAGGAGGGTGATCACCTGGCTTCCTGTTGATGCCAGAGCAGCCCACAAGGGAGAAGAAGAGAGCAGGATTCCCCCTTCCCCAAAAGTGCATTTTCAGTTGTGTTTTTGTTGTGTAAGTCTAGTACTTAGCTGTCACATAGCATCTAGAGGTACTACTTCATAAAAAGAGGGGCATTATGCCTTCTTTAGTGGGGAAACAGAGGCACACAAGTGTCATAACCAACCCAGGGTTATCCAGCAGGACAGAGCCAGTACTAGAAACCAGATATCCCATGTGCAAAGGTAACACTTACACCCTTACACTATGCTACAAATTACCTATATAGGCTGTTTTTTACCCAGCTTCCGCTTCCTCCACGCCTTACCCTCTTACATCAACACATCCCAAACTTGCCACCTCCGACCTCCAGACCCAGTGCTGCGTTTCCATCTCCAGAACCCACACAAGCCCCCAAGAAAACCAGAGCTGGAGTCAAACCTATCTAAAGGCGTTCTGAACCACCACTAAGCCAAAGGCTATGTCCTAGTACGGTATATGGACTCGGGTAAGCACTGTTTCCATCACTACAGCTTCCTGGTGCTTTCAGAGGAAAGAGGTTCCACTGCAAGACTGCACAGCCCAGAATTACTTGCAGGAAACATTTCCAGTCAAACTCGAGTGTTTGTACTCTTGTGTGTTCCCTGCTGATGGGTGACAGTGGTGGCTGCAGCCTCAACGGAGAAACATTTTCAGGTTTAAAAACCAAAGCTGAAGACTCATTTTAAACTTTGATATAATCACTACTTCAGATCACATAGATGGCAGATCCTTGGGCAAACAACTGCTAGGGTACTTCACTGAACAAGAAGCAGCTATGACAGACAGCATGTGCCACGGAGCGCCGTACTGTTTTGCAATGGGCCCAGCACACAGTGCGCTGTACAAGACCCAATCTCCTCCACTGCCTCCAGCAGAAAAAAGCCCCAGTGGTGGTCAAGGACAGACTTTGCTAACTTGAGATTTTTCATAGATACTCTTGCAGACCTCAGCATAAGGACATGTCCAGGGCCAAGCTACAGTCTGCAGTACACTTTATTCTACTACTATAATGGAGAAAGCCAGACAACTTACCCAAGTTACACCAAGGCTGCACTTGTCTCATGGAACCATGGAGGATGAGAACAGCACAGAGGTAGCTCAAACCCATGAGGCCTGCTCAGCTCTGACTTTGCATCTGTTGTCACTGTCCTAAAGAGATTATAGGCTAAATTTATACATGATATGATAAACTCAAATAACAGATACCCCAGTCAAGCAACAACATGGCAGAGAACAAAAGGTATAAGCAGATCTATTGAAGCATGAGCCCCAAGAACAGGGGTTCTTCAGGCATCAGCTCACTTGCAATCAGCATGGAGTGAGGCATGAGGAATTCAGGTCATCAGCATGGAGTGAGGCATGAGGCATTCAGGTTTTAGTTGTGTCTTAAAAGGTAATAAAATATTCTTTACTCTCACCTTTTATTTAGATGATTTAAATAAGACTCTACAGATATACTGGTGTTCCTGAAGCATTCACTGCTGTATGCTGATACTGTGGCTTTATTTGAAGGGAGAGAGAAAAGCCCATTAAAATTCTTTTAAGTAACTTGCCGTCATTTGCTTCAAAAAACGAATAATCAAAACACAAAGACTAAAAGGCTTTTTTGTCTCCAAAGCAGGAAAGGAAGTATTTTTCAAACCTAAGTATGCACAACAGAGCCTGGCCATGAGCCTATTGGCAGCTGTGTGTTGATCCGAATGAACTTTAAGCTATCTGTTCTCCCACAGGACACGTAATGTTTAAAAAAAAAAAAAATAAATCCATGACTGCTTTTAATCTACCTGAAATATGGGATACAGACACAGCATATTTTGTACTTGTTTTATACTATCCATGTTCCTTTTAGCCTGCTGCAGCATTATTAGGATATATCGGTTCCTGTATCGCAGTATACAGAATCATAGAATCAGAATTGTAAAGGTTGGAAGTGACCTTAAAGTCCATCTGGTTCCAACCCCCCTGTCATGAGCACCTTCCACTAGACCAGGTTGCTCAGAGCTCCATCCAACCTGGCCTTGAACACGTAACATTAAACACTTAACATATAACTAACATTTCCCGGATAACCCACCCATGGCCATATAAAGCCATCTGCTTTTACGTTAGCAATGAATTCTTCTTATAGATACAGAGTACATAACAGCTCACACTGTCACTCCAACAAATTACGCTGCTGTTTATTTAAGTAATAAAGGAATTTGTTCCAAACAGCTGGCTTTTTTTCCAGCATTTGTTCTCCATATGTGGTTTGCTTCCGCAAGTGTTGATTTTTCATAGTTGAGAGACTTTTTCCTGCCTTTTATCCACCAGGCTAATTGCATTCTTACTCTTTTCTGTTTAATGAGAGCTGACATCCAGCTCAGCGCTCGGTAGAACAGGAAGTGATGTAGTTCCTGTTCCAAGGAGGTAACAGTTTAAACTGACCTCGGATACATTGCACATATGGGAAATAGACAAATCCAGCCTTGTGATTACTTGACTTTTTTTCTGTTGTGAGAGGGAAGATGTAGTTAAGTCCCTTTGTCCCACCCTCCTGCAGCCTGAAATGATCTGTCACCCAAAAGAATAGCTCCTTAACCCAACTGCCACAAACCGTGCTCAGCTGGTCACAGCCTCCTCACCTGAGCAAACTGATCTCTCTCCACGGCTTACCAAAAGGATCCCAGATCACCTCGTAACAGGAGGACTTGCTTTACAAAAATAAAGCCATGGTGAGCCACCTGCCAGACTCTCCATTCCCTTTCTAACACCTGCAGTTACAAAAGCCTGTAGTAGTTACTCGTGTCCTGCACCCCCATGCAGTTACTCAATACGTAAGGCCAGCCACATACAACAGCGTACAGCTGCAGTAACTGCCTTCCCCCTAGACTGCCGCTTCTGCCCATGGATAGGCCCCCATTCACCCAAAGAGCTCTCTTGCAAATATCCCAAATTCAGAGTTTTGTCCCAGATTCCTATTTGTTACCCTGATCAACACAGGAACGTAGACTTCTTGAAGTAGCATAGCTCTTTTCTTAAGGGAAGGAGCCAGGTTCTGATCCTCAGCTTTTCTTCTAATGACTCTAATTAATTATTTTTCAAAATACATGTGGTATAAAGTGTGTAAGTGTAATGTACTGCATTGTACCTATTTCTGACTAGGCAAAGCAGCCAGACTGAAACACAAGTTTAAAAAGCAAATCTGCGCTCCAAAACCAAAGCACTCAAATTCCTGCAAGCCAGACCTGCTGAGTCAGGCACTGCTCTGCTCACTGGCTCCAACTCTGACAAATCTATTTGCTTCTGTTATAGCAATGAAACAGGTTTTACTTTTTTTCATTGTTATGAGAATTGATATCAGAAAGAATTATATTAATTTTACAAAAGAAAGTAAAAATAAGATATACCTGCCAACCTGACAGCATCTCTGGCTGTCAAATGATTGACACTTCTCACAGCTGGTAAAAAAAAACCCAACAAACCAATAGCTACAAAGGGTATTCAGCAGAGTCCATGAAGGAAGAACAACTCTCTCAAGCATTTTAATGTCTAAAGCTGAAATTTCCTCTCATGTGATCTGGGAGTCTGAGAACACTAAATCCTCTGCCTAGAGGATTAGGATTTTTTTTTTCTTACACAAGGCCTTTGAAACAAAAAATTCACACTTTGCTATGTTCAGTGACTAGCCCCCCGCCTCTTGGTATCTCTAGCCACCTTTCTAACTCTGCCCTCAAGGAATCAACATAACAGAAGTAACACATAAACTTCACAAGTAAGGCTGATCTAAAGTTGCAGAGGATTCTGTCTGGAGAAGAGGTGCTTAATACTGCTTGGTCAAGACCAAGTGGAGTGAGAAAAAAACTTTTGTAAAGAGATTTCTAAAATGGTACAAACTTGGTAACGTTTTATTCGAGTTATGCAAAAAACGAGTAATAGAAATTAAACATAATGTCAAAATCTGCTCTGTATCATAGAACTTTGCCTACTTTCTCATCATGTTGAACAGGGCCAGTTACTTCTGTCTACTGTGGAATTTATTTATTCAAAGTTATCACATCCTAAGACTGACGAATGTAAATGGGGGATCTGGAATTTTTAGAACAGACATCACACACACTCCTCACTCCCAGAAAAAGGAAAATTAGAAATAGTACTATATCATATTTAAAAAATTATTGGGAAGTTATGACACAAAGAAGGTGATGGAAGTGGAGGAGTAATACAAGACAGATGTCTCAATCAGATATTAACTGGTACATGGGGTAAATATATGACTTGCTTTGTCATTTACTTCATCTTCTTAAATACTGCAGAAGGAGAAATACAAAATGGTCTAGTTCTCCCACTTCCAAGCAGAGAAGGTAGGCTGTGCTAACCTCTGCTTTGCTCGCTCTACCTACAATCGGTAAGTCAACTAAACATCCACATTTAGTCTGGGATTTTTCTGTTGTAACGACATCGTATCTGCAAGTGCCCAAACCTGAAAGTCCTAGGCCTGCACAAACCTAGAGAGTCTGACGCCAGGGTCTCAGACTTGGATAGTCTTTCTCTTGATACCAAACAGACTCCTAAGTTGTATTTGCACTAGTTTGGTTTTCTTACTTTTTTTAATATTCCTGTGCAGCTTTCCCCCCCGCCCTTAAAAAATTATCTCAATCTGCAGCTAAGCACATCTTATTGGTAAGGACTACTTTGATCCATTTTCGCTTCTTTACAGTTAAAAATTAATATGCTTCTTTAATTAAACAGTGGCCAAAAATATGCTGAGTCTCTGCTCAAAGTTGTCTGAAAAGTCAGGTTCTTAGCGTGCATACCAGACACCTACCCAAAGCTCTTCTGGTGGTATCGGTGATTCAAAAGGAAGAAAAAGCTTGCTAATGAAAGGGTGTACACGCAGCTCTGTGTAGAGGAACAAATTGTTTTCAGTACAGAGCTACTGCTGCAATCCTGTAATTCCCCTTTATTTTAACCCCTAACCCAAGTGGCAAGAATTTAGCAAAAAGCAGCGGTACATCCATTAGGAAACGTTATTTTGCAGAGAGCTAACACTGCTTTCGTTTCAGAGACATGACTCCTATCTACTACAATCCTTTGGGTAAGCCAATAAACAAGTACACAAGAGGAAACCTCATTCATATATAGTAGATTGTTTTTTAAGAAGTTTTCAGTGGGGCAAGGCAGTATCTGTCTTATTCAGCACCAAACTAATGCCTTGGAAAAGAAGATGAGCAGTGGGGTGATAAAAGTTGATTCATCCAGATATTAAAGATGAGGGCTGAGTACAAAAGTTGCAGGCAGCTCTGAACACCGAGTGCCTGGACAGTAAAATAGACAGTTGAAGTTCAATACAACCAAAGCAATGCATATGGAATAATTAAAAAAAAGTTTCAGCTTCACAGTGCAGAAATAAGCACCAAGTTAATACGCAAGAAATGAGGCCCCAGTTTTAACTAGGAAAACATCAACTGAACACTAGTAATGGTCAGAAAAGCAACTGGGGAAAGACAAACAAAAGCAGAAAATGCTCTTGCATCTTGAAAGCTTTGTAACATCGGACAATCAGAATACAGCATACAGGAAGGACACATGGACAGCCAAAAGGTGACAAGGGCCCCTCCATGGGACACAGTTAAATAGAATGTCCTCTTCTTTAAGTTGTGATGCCTGAGGGTGACTATATAAATACCAGGAGTGCTTCAAAGCTGTTGACTGTTTCTTCCAGTTAAAAAAAAAATTAAAAAATCTCAAACAACAACAAAAAGCAAGTAAGAGGTATAAAATAAAACTGCAATGCATAAGATAAAAAGGAATAAATTTAATTCCACATGACATGTAGGTAAGCTACAGAAATTCTTGACCCATGCTAAAAAGCTGTCAAGGATTCAAAAAGGGACAGGGCAAACTCATGAAAGACTATCCACCAAGAACTTCAGATACAAACATACTGCTTCTGGCTCACACCTGTGAGCTGGAAAAATTTAAAAAAAATTATCACTGGCAGTTAGGAAAGTATTCTGGGTAAACAGATGTTTGGGCCATCTTAATATTCCTCCGAAGGTATCAATGGTCAGAAAATACAGGGGGCTAGATCAATTTTTGGTCGTATTCAGTACAGCTATTGTTACTGCTCAGCAATCTGATTGCCTTGAATTAGTTAATCTTTTATTATGATTTTACTGAAACCAGGGAAGTGAAGTTTGTGTGCAAGTTCCTCAGCATGACCTCCAGATATGTGAAGATGCGAGGTGTATATACTGGACAGAGGTGTAGTTTATGGAGTATTTACTGACACAACGCCTGAGGAGGAAAAAGTGAAGGACTGCAGGAATTCTTCACAACAATCTATATAAAATAGCCAATTCAGTGCATTAACATGAAATCCATGTTTACAAATCCAAGGAAGCAACACACAGAAGAACAGGAAAAGTATATTTAATTTTCTATTAAACTTCCAACAAGAATACATTTTCCCAAAACAGAAGTTAAGGCTTTTACATTACTTATAAAGGATTTCATAATGATCAACAACTGATTTGCTCAGGAGAAACATAAAATGTTTGTTATACTTCCTCTCTGCTCTCCTGGCAAGCCTAATCTTTTCTTCAAGGTGAAGCATTATCAAATCCTGTGAATCTCAAAGCAACATTCCAGCTTCTACTTATTTCTGGATATTCTGTTTATTTTTTTTTAATTCCAAAGTAGTAATAAAAGTATTTTGTAGCAAATTCTTAAAGCCTATTCTAAAAAAATGTTGTTAGAGATCCCCTTTATAAGACCATTTTAATTTAAGCAGCAACAAATTTGTTAGACTGGAAGTCTGAAAGCATTTGTATGACATGATACTACAGCTTTTAAAAAATGCACTACATTTAATTGATATGTCAAATTACTTATAACCTTCCTCACTCTCTTCCAGCTAACCCGAACAACAGTAAGCAGCCTCTTTCAACTCTTACCTTTTATAAAATTTTTCATATTGATTAAAACAAAAATTGACACAAATGTCCATCATACACCATTTGCAAGAGTTAGTGTCTCAAACTTCGCCTAAAAATCTTTGCCATAGATAAACTGATGGAATTTATTAAGAGAATAAAGGTCTCTAACCACAGAACTTAGGTGAGAGAGGTCCAATCAAACCTGGCCTGTGCCACATTATTGATAATGTCTAGTTTCATTCTACTTTTTTTGTCAAGAATATCAAGTACTGACTGTTTACTCTAATGAGCTCAAAGTTTTGCTTTGCCTGGCTGAAGTTGTAGATTTTGAAGTTTCATTGCCATGCCCATGTTCCCAGCAACCTTCAATTTGCCTTGAAAGAATGCCTAAAAAGAAAGGAAGATTTTATGAAATGCAATACAACATACTACCCCAAATGCACCCCCCCTCAACAGTTATGGGCTATTATCCGTGTGCAGGTCCTGGTCTGCAGTTTTGTAATTCCAGCAGCTCTAGCAGACATCCCACATTCACCAACAAAGTTTACTGAGGAAGTTATATGCTTATTTTATTTGTTATACCTGAAGAGAATAAAGTTGGTATTGCATGTTTCTTGCATTATCATAACGATGGATCTGTATACAAAGCAGGGCAGAATACCCAATGTTTTGGTGATGACAGTTCGTAGAATAGATGTTCACTAATTCAACTGAAGATGATAAATCAGTGTACAGTACATGCCACAACTGATTTCTCACTCAAATCCCCCCAGCCATTGCTGGTTTTGTTACTGATGAATTCAATTCTACAGATCTAGTTTGTGGAGCAGACACACTGAAGATTTGGGTTTTTTTCCTCCGGACCTTGCAAAAAGATGAACTGTGTGCACTAAAATACCGAAATTGTAGGTGTAAAATTGTAATTGCTTCTGAACTTCCTACATGACAACATTTCTATATATAACAACACATTATTATATATATTATATATAATATATATTATTATTATCTATAACAACACATTAACAAACACATTATAACATTTCTATAATGTGGTTTACCTTCAAACTTCTCCTAGACACACTTTAGTTTTTGAAAATTCTTACTTAGCCTGTGATTACCAGACCAAAAACTTAAAATGAATGTTACCCAGAGCATTTCAAATTTAGAAGTACGGAACAGCAACTTAACCTTAACGTCCAGTTTACTTGTACACCATGGCTGCGTTTGACACGCTAAGGAATAAAAAACCCAAATAATCGCAGGCATTTGGTGGATGCTCACATCAATTTCCATTTTTCAGCATCAGGGTTACTCCTTACGCTAATGCCAGCTACGAGTGTAAAGCCCTCTAAACGGAGGGCAAACATTCCTCCTTTCTTAAGGCACACTGCAAACACTAGCTGTCCCCGCTCCTCTGAAAACTAAGCACTATGTATCACCTTCTAGATTTCCTACAGTACGTCTGAGGTAATATGTACCTGGTCAGAAGGACAGATACTTGTCTTTCTCGATTAATCTTACTTTGGCCATTTTGCTCAGAGAAAGTCAAGAACTGTAATTTTTCAGATCAGCCATGGCAGTTCTGGAGGAGGGGACTTATTTAAATGATTTCAACTTAAACATACTCAAAACAAAACAAATGAGTCCGTCCTCTTACTAGCTCATCATTGCTATACTTACTGTCTGAGGATTCATTTTCCCAGTCATGAGAGCTAACAGATCAGCGTCAGCCATTGTAATTGTACAATCCGCCTTCTTATCTGCAAGATAAAAGAGTTGACTGTGAAGATTCAAACTGACAGATGAAACAGTAATAGAAGCTACAACTCTATGAAGAATCTGTTGATACTGTGGGTTAAAAAATGGTACCTGAAGTCATACAAATAAGGGCCATCACAACAATATTAGCAAGAGATCATCCAACAGCCATCTGGCTATCTGTGCCACCTCGTAGCACAGACCAGCCCAAGACTGAAGAGGACTTTTCTGAAAGGTGCTAAGCAAACTCATTCCTTGAAAAGAAACAATAACGTTCTGTCTGACTACAGGTTGATTAATTGCAAGCATTGATAATCATCTTAAGTTTTATCAGGCTTAGATTTGCTAGTATTAAGATCAACTCAGAATAAATGTGTTTTCCCCTGCGACAGTCTGAAGATATTCATCACTGAAATTTCAGGCATTTCCTGCCCTCTCCTTCAATGCGAACAACGTGTGCATTCCAAAAGCACTCATTTGAATTAACTCAAATCCAAAAGTTTTTAGGGTCTTCTTACCAGAAATAAGCTGAAAAAGTTATTTTAATAAGCTCTGAAAGAAATATTAATGTACATACCAGAGGGCCAAAAACTGCACACATCTTTTCCAACACTCATCTTGTTACTAAACTCTCTGATAAAGTGTTGTCCATACAACAGCAAACAGCGCCTTTCTTTTTCTGATAACTTAGATCAATGAATTCCAAATCAAGCCCCCTATCATGTTTTTAATTAAAAGCTTTATGATGCAGGTTCACAGATATATATAAGATTCTGAGGACAGATTGTTGTCTTTGGCTTTTTATTTATATTATGAGGATGCATGACTTCAGATACGAGACAAGACATTTTCATGGCAAGGGTACAAATCCTTTGTTTCCACTGCTTTTATGGGATTCCCCACCACTACCCAGTCTGTGTCTTATTTATGTCTGCCTTTTTTAAAATGGAACTTGAAGTTTATGTCAGCTAGTCCAGTATTGAAATCACTCAACTTTTATTGCTTAACTAGCTGCAAAGAAGTAACTTCATGACATAGACCAATTTACCGCCTACCAGTGTCTCCGATAAAGCAACTGAAGAAACAGCTAGAAATCACATTTCTAGATCAAATTTTAAGAAGAATAACAAAACCCCTGAGGTTTGATTTATTTATTTACTTTAAACTCTGATTCCTGTAAAGTCATATGACAGATCTGTCTGGAGCCTCTAAAAAAACATGCAATTACCTAGACAGAATTCAGAGTAGATGATGTTCAATTCTTGGTCCGAAACGTCATGGATTAAAAGCATCAGTAACAAGAAAAGTTTAAAATTAAGCTAGCTCTACACCATTTTTATTCAAGGTCACTACAGCTTAAACAGAATATGAATATATATTCTTTTTGTTAGTTTTATGTGTTTTCTGCAATGATGTAATAAAACAGCACTGACCTGAATTAACTGCCACAGAGCCTTTACCGTTTTTCACATCTACTACCCAAGTTGCTTCTTTCCCATCAGGACCATCTTTTATTTTGAAGGCAAAGACTCCACCAATTTTCTTGACAAATTGCTCTCCTTCCTGTAATGACCATGTAACATGCAAATTGTTCATTTACTTCAAAATAATTTTAAAATAGTTTAAATTAAACGGAAAGTAATTTAAAAACCTTTACCCTTTCTACTAACATAGAAATACCTATTTCCCTCTATTAGGGTTCATTTAAACAACCATTTAAAAAAAAACCACACCAAACCAAAAAACCACAAACACAAACTACGACCATCTGTACTAAAATCTATCAACTAAAAAAAAATTACCATCCTAACAGTCTAGTCTTGATGCAAGTCTGACAACATGTGATTTCTTCTAACCATATGTACAAAGCAAGCAACAAACACCAAACACAAACCTAAAGTTTCTTGTGTTAGTTAGCAAGTTCCTCATATACAATCTAAACTTGCCTTTACTGAAATACCCTTATACAGGTAGGTTACTGTCTGAAAAAAAATAATTTAAAATCACCGCACAGCATCTGACACAGCGAAATTCACAGCTGTAACGTGTTTCAATGAGCAGTACTGAGGAAGTGACTGACGCTGCTACATTCCCATCAGGTTTCACCCATGTTCTGTCGTAAATTAAAATCCTGTTGTAGGTAAAAGAAGTAGTCAAATACCTCTTGGAGCTTCTTTTCAATCTCTTTGAAGACCAAATGTGACTTAAATCCATCAACAGCTGCGCTGAGAGGCATAGCCACAATACGGCCAGTGCTGAAAAGAAAAACCCATTAATTTACATACCTCTAATCACATTTTCAGCATCTTCACATTATCATGAATAGGCCTAACACCAGCGAGAACAGCCACACTGAAACGCCTTAGCAGAATAGAGCAACTATACAATACCCAAGTGAAGCTTACTCTCTAATGGGCTTGACAGCTTGAATTACAATCACTTCACTTATCTAGATGGTTTTGCACGTATGGACAGGACACTGATTTTGTAACAGAAGTTGTTCAGATAAATCAGCAAACACCACTGCCACACCTTGTGCGAAGAGAGCGCAGCACATGCACCATCTTGGAAAACTACCTTTATTTTTTGGTATAACAAATCCCCATTTCCCTCCCAATTCACGTGGGTCTGTTAACAGTCACAACAGGCACTAAGCATTATTCCTGATTCTCTGGAGCAATGACCCCACACGGCCTGACAGCAGCAGGAAACCTAATTCTTCATTTCTGCAGAGGCACCCAGAGCCGAACTAAGCATGGAGATGTCCAAAGAAATGGCAATTCAAGCAGCAGGAAAAACAAGTTTACAATTATTACCATCTCTTGGCAGCAGAATTCAAAACTGTGGTCAGGTTTGATATTGCTAAAGTGACAGAATCACTCAAGAAACGTTGCTGGAACTTATTTGTGTGGTACTAACACTACCCTACAGATGTATGCTAGCATAGCAATAGTAAGGACTGTGTCATCTGGAAAAGACACATCAACTTTACTGGTAAACCAATGCTGTACTAACAGAATGTAAAACTGTAAGGTGACAAAAGAAAAAAAAAAAAAGCAGAATTGTTTCAAAAGACCAATCTAAAATGGATCAACTCCTGCTGTCATTTACCTTCATGTACATTCTTGGCAGCCATTACTAACACCACTAGTTACAGGCTAGATCTGAATCCAATGCTTAAGTCTATATGCACTGCTGTAGAAAAAATAGTATGAGATATCTTCATGAACATGAAATGCCACCACCTTTCCCTTAATTACACAACATCATCCAATTACATAAGCAGCGTCTGAAGAGATTAGCTGCACTGTTTCGTTTCAAAGTCTGACATACATTAGTGCAACTCCTTGTGTCAAGTATCTCCCACGCACAAAGCCTTTGCGAGAACTGAAGGTTTTTAAGCTTCTCTAACATAAGATGAAACTAGTATTGCTAAGACTTCTCTGCTTTGAGATGTGCCTAAGAAGGAATCTACAAAAATCTTCATACCAATGAAGGTAAAGTGAGCTGTAGTAAATCAGACTTTGTTTCTTCAGCAGAAATATTATCTCCACATGCAAAGCTTCTCCTGATAGGAAGGCACAACTAGCAGTATCTCAAGGTTAATAGCACACAAATGGCAACAGATTCCCTGTTTCATAAAACTACAGTATTTTTAAGGACAAAGCTCAAAGCAATGGAATACAGTACACTCCCTGTAACAGTCTTCCCTTCAGATTTAAAACCCTGTACCAACACCCACTGCCAAGTTCTGCGAGCATGTCTGAAGAGAATCCACAGGAAGACATGTTCTCTTCCCCGTGTCACACCTATTTTCTCACATGGTCTAACCTCTTACAGATTACAGAAGTGATGGGATTACCACTTCTGATACTGCATTACAAAGAGCTACTGCTACAGCCCTTCAAAGTTCAATCGCTCCTCTCACTACCTCTTCCACAGATTATGCTGTCACCTCCCAAGAATTCTACAGGTCTAGCTAAAACCGACATTGCAAATACGAGTTTGGAGGGGAGTATTTCTTTCTGGAAGTACAGCACATGATAGATTTTACTGTTCATAGGTTTTTAGAGCAAATACAAAGTATTGGCATCGAGCTTTAAAACCAAAAACATAATACCCACAAAGAGTAGCTCAGTCTTTCTAAGTAAGGTTGAAAGTGAAAACGTAAAGGGAACTGTGTATTAAAAAGTCTCTCCTGAAATTCTGGTGTATTCACAAATTTTAAGTATTTTCCCTCAATTCCTGTCCATCCTAGCACAGAACTATAGCAGACGGCAAGAACAGCTTCATGGCAGAGTTCTCCTCTCACTCTGCACCATGCCACAACTGCAAATGCAAATTCCTCAGCCAGGAACGGATGAGTAACATGCCTGAATTCTAACAAGTACTTAGAACACCACATGACACACACAGCTGAAAGGAATTCTTCACCAAACCAAACTGGTAGCGATTTTCACAGTGAAAGCAGTGGGTATCTCTATTCCCATGGATGTCTTGCTTTTTTTGGCAAGTCCTTAGCTTCAATGAATTCATTTCAGTGTGGTCTATTTTGTTCTAGGAAGAGTTTATTTTGTTTTGTTTTCTGTTTCATAGAATCATAGAATGGTTTGGGTTGGAAGGGACCTTAAAGATCATCTGGTTCCAACCCCCCTGCCATGAGCAGGGACATCTTCCACCAGACCAGGGTGCTCAGAGCTCCATCCAACCTGGCCTTGCACACTGCCAGGGAGGGGGCAGCCACAGCTTCTCTGGCAACCTGGGCCAGTGTTTCACCACCCTCATGGTGAAGAATTTCTTCCTAATATCTAATCTAAATCTGCCGTCTTTTAATTTAGAGTCGTTTCCCCTCGTGCTATCACTACACACCCTTGTGAAAAGTCCCTCTCCATCCTTCCTGTGGGCCCCTTCAGGTACTGGCAGGCTGCTATAAGGTCACACCCCGCAGTCTTCTCTTCTCCAAACATTAGACTTGTCCTTAAAAGGAATCACATGAGCCATTCTTACGGGCCTGCTTGCTCTTTTCAATAACTTGTAACTCACAGCACATACTGCTTTTCAGGAGGCAGACACTGTGTAAGTTACAATCTCTGTATGCACCCGCGGTGCTGTGAGTACGCAACAGGTCCAACAGCTGAGCGCGTCTCAGCTTACAGCGCTACTTCTTCCTCGCACAGAGGCAAACTACGATCCTAAAAGGAACTGAGTTTTGACGCGCAGAGAGGTGGGAGCAGGGTCAAGGCCAAGCGGGCTCATTTCGCAGCGCCAGGGAACCCGCGGTGGAAGTTTCCGCGGGCAGCACGGCCACGGCCCGCGCGGGAAGGCCGGATGGGCCCCGCCACCCCGCAGGCCGCTGTCCCCTCCCGGCGCAGACACGGCCCGCAGGGTGACGGTTCCTCTCTCCTCAGGAAAGCCGGCGGCGGGCAGGCCCCGGCGCCGCCCGCCTCTCCCCGCGGAGCTCACCTGCCGGCTCCGGGGAAGCCCATGCCGTACAGCGTCACCACCACCGCCCCGCCGATGCCCAGGTTGTGCTGCAGCGCGACCTTTGCCCCGGGGACCTGCCGCCTCCCGGCCAGACCGCGCAGCTGCCAGCAGAGTTCGGCGCACTGCGCCAGGCCTGAAAAATCGAGCGCAGAGCTTAGCCGGGTAAAGGCAGGCGGGCCCGTACCGCAGCCATATTCCGTGCACTTCCTTCCCCAGTCAGGTATCCAGTGAGCACACACCACGGGGTGGCGAGGAGGTTAATTCCCGACAGCTCAGATACCTCGAAATACATTTTCTTGGGAGGCCTTTTCATTACAGCCCCTATTTTCGGACTGCCCTCGGTCTCCCCCCACCACGCTACCGGGTGTTTCCGCAATGGCGATCCAGTTCCTCCCCCCATCACCCAGACTGCCTCATTCACAGAATCACAGAATGTTCGGGGTTGGAAGGGACCTCTGTGGGTTATCTAGTCCAAACCCCTGCCAAAGCAGGGTCACCTACAGCAGGCTGCACAGGACCTTGTCCAGGTGGGTCTTGAATATCTCCAGAGAAGGAGACTCCACAACCTCCCTGGGCAGCCTGTTCCAGGGCTCCGTCACCCTCAGAGGGAAGAAG